>Ga0056128_1002365_pt1 | contig 22283 bp, 11 predicted proteins | sample WorMetLIZISLAND2_FD_71113 | JGI IMG/M metagenome (GOLD analysis project Ga0056128, IMG submission 71113) | Marine gutless worms symbiont microbial communities from Max Planck institute for Marine Microbiology, Germany - Olavius geniculatus... ... | reverse complement strand
CGAACAAAGTTATAGGGGCTCATTTTGACCTACCCTAAGTCGACAATGCGCGTTCGGCGTATGCCAATGCATTTGAGTTCGGGCCACGTGACTTTGATGCCTGGGAAATTTTACCCCCCCCCCTCTAATTTCCGCCAATCGGATTTAGGGCGCCGGGCGGACTCACGTTGGGCTTAGCCCTAAATTTCTAGTTTTTTCTATCTCTGTGTTTGTCTTTTTATATGTCTGTTTGTCTGTCTGTACGTCTGTCTGTCTGTCTGTGTGTACAGTTGATGTCAGTATACAGTGGTAATCGTTTACCTCGTGATCTCGTCGTTCAACTCTGTGACGCGGCTGATAATCCGACTCCTGAAGAAAACGTTCGCATCCAGTTGACACGAGATGCAGCTGCTCTCAAGGTTGACTGGTCTCTGTTTTGTTGTGACATTTTGCCGTCAATGACCTATATAAATTTATTAAGTTACAATTTTTACCTCCTCCAAGGAGGTAATGTTTTTGCCAGACTTTGTTTGTTTGTTTGTCTGTCTGTTTGTTAGCAAGATAACTCAAAAAGTTCTAGAAGGGTCTTTCTGAAATTTTGAGGGAATGTCGGGCACGGCAACAACTACAAGTGATTCAATTTTGGAGGTGATCCGGACAGAATCCTGGAATCTGGAAAACTTTGAAATTTTCGTTAACATTGCTTTCAATGGGGCATAAGGCAAACCACTGCCAAACCGAACCTGGCGAACAACATGGCCTTGGCGGAGGTGTGCGAGCTCTGACTGCTTTCTAGTTGTTAATTTACTTGGCGTTTTCTGATGTGAATCCTTTTTTATCGTACCATTTCTTTCATTCTTTGTTTCTTTTAATTTATGTACTTATTATTAGATACTATGTCTGTCTATCCATTAAATAGTGAATAGTCATTGGAACGATCAATTTTTCCTGATGTTTAGTGCTTGAGTCACTGTTGGGTGATATTAGAGCTATTATGTTTTATTCATCATTGTGGCTTGAATGCTGATATGTCTTCAAGCAATTCCATCAACTTTCTCGACTTTTGTGGTATTTAATTGCCTCTGCTGTTGTTATTGTAGCCCTTATTTTTAGAATTTGATTATCTCTGATTAATCAAAAAATGTCACATTTTACATGCCTTCTTCTGACTTAGTATCATATTGTTTGGTGGAATATTTTTTGAGACAGCAAGTGATGAGATGTGATCGCTTTTAGATGTTGCTGTTTTATTGTAGTTAAATCCAACACCGCAGCCACTGAAAACCGACCGAAAGGGGCGGGTCAACTTTGGCGTGTTTACTTTGACTGCAAAAAGGTTAGAGACAGTTTACAAATCATAAAGCTTGTATGCGTTGCTTTTACAGGTTAGTTTGGTTTTATTTAGAATTTTATAGATATGCACTGCAGCCTGTAAGTTGTTTTGTTTGGATGACTGATTTGTTGACTGGTTTATTGGTTTTTTATTCGTTCGTTTTATCATTATCTCTGCTAAGGTAAACATAGTCAACATCAATTGTGGAGGTTAAGTAATTGCTTTTTTACGCACGAAAGCAGCTACTGCTTTCAGCGCATCTTAGCCATCACAATTCTGTCTGTCCGTCTCTCTGTCTGTCTGTCTGTCCGTTTGTCCGTCTGTCACATGGGTGGATCAGTCAAAAATGGTGCAAGCTAGAATCTTCACCGAATCTTCAGAATCAAAAGCTAGAATCACCACCAAATCTTCACCGTTGGCTGCCTGGAAGACTCTAGTTTCAGGAACCATAAAGCTTTTCCATAAATTCGAAGGGGATCACCCCAAACTAGGATGCTAAATGAGAGGGGGTGGGCAAAATTTGTGATTTTTGGCAAATAAGTCGCTGTATCTCAGTAACAGTGCGAGATAGGGCCCAGGTTACTATTAATCACTAATAGGAAGTCATGCACTGGCTCTCGATTGGCGCCAAATTCAATGACCTTGAACGCTAAAATAGGGGGTTTTATGATTTTTTTGGCGATTTTGGGCTGCGACACAAGTCTATATCATTCACAAGGTGGCACCACGCTACTATCGTTATGCGATCCAGATAGAGAATTTGGTATTGGTATATTAACTTAGCGTGAACACCCCAATTTTCAGCTAAACTACTGAATCGGAACTGCTATAGGCTTTCACGCATCTCGTGAGCATTAGCTCAAATTTCTTGTCCGTCTGTCTGTTTGTGCACATAATGCAGCGGTGCCTGTGTGACATCATAATAGCAAGGACGTCATTCTACAGCGCAAGCAGCAATGCTGGCATCTACTGTTATTACTTCTTCCTTGTCCCCTGTCACGTAGCAGCCTCTTCGTTTTCTCTTTTTTTTCCTTGTTCTCCTTTTTTGTATTTATCCTTGATTGACCCCTGTTGCCATGGCAGTGAAATTTGGGACAAAATAGGCTATAGCACAGCTTCTACAAGAGATATCTCCAACATCTTTACATCTGGTGCTGGGGTTTGGGTATGGGCTGTTGGATGAAGCCAACCTAATTCCACCATGACTGTCCCTTGTAGTCATGGCAACAGAGTTTGAGACAAAATTGGTTATAACTTGGTTTATACAAGAGATATTTTCGAGATCTTTGCGTAGTCGTTAGTAGTAGTAGTAGTAGTAGTAATGTTTAAGTTACTTCATTTGGCGGAGATATGCACTCTCAAGAGCGTTGTCTAGTTCGTTCGTTGATTGATTTGGTTGTGTTTAAATACGTTTGATGGTGGTGTGTTTTAGTGGTGTCTATGAGCTCCAGCTGAAAGCATTCGTCAGTCGAGCTGTCATCTCAGGCCCACAGCTCCTAGTCAGCATCCAACCTGATGCCACTAAACCTGTATCATTCAACATCTCATACAAACCACAGGACACCTACACTGTCGGAGCGCTGCTGCCAGGTAGTGCTGAGATGCTCTTGGCTTGTGTTTGGATTTTAGCCTCTGCTATAAACTTTTATTCTTCAGCCTCTGGACATCATATAAATTCGTGGCAATACTTCGTGGTTTTTCGGTTGGTAACGTTGCATAGCAGCAACGCATTGAGTGAAATTAATGAACTTACTCTATGGTAAGCCTGGTTAGTACTTGGATGGGTGACTGTCCACAGTACGAAGCCAAGCCAACTAGATTGACTCGGCCTTCTACCCTACGTGGGATGGTAAAATGAGTACTGGCTGTGGTTACGGCCATTGCTAGGGAAGAAACGGCAAGTCCTGCGTAACAATTGGCCCTGCTGGTATAACGCCCCAGTCAGTTAAAGGTGCTGGCTGTTAATTAGAGCTGGCCGTCCGGCCGACTTGGGCAGCATGCTAGCTTAAGGCTGTGTTCACATAAACACGAGTACAAGTCCGACACTGTGCGGGTTCCTGTACACAAGTTCCAGCAAACACGAGTTTGCATGTATTTCAATGGCTGCCGTTCACATACATACAAGTACGGGTTACCTGTAAATTTAACTCGTACGAGAAGTTTCTCTGCAGGTCATGTTTTTATCCAACTCGTAAAAAGTTAACTACTCGTAAATAGCATTAATATAATTTGTAAAAGTCGTGGCGCGTTCTTGACGTCAAACTGACGTCATCGTAAAATTGTTCATCATTAGAGATGTATGTAGAAATAGTGAGTTTGTAGTTGAATATTGTTGTTTTAATGGCGAAGCATTTCCTCGATTTGATTTCACTGCAATTTTTCAATATGGTCGACATGCGTTGAGTTCCATGAACGCTCCACTCATACGAGTGAAGCTTCTATGGGCCATAAATGGAAACCCAGACACGTACTCGTACTCGTACTCGTGTCTATGCGAACGCAGCCTAATAAGCCGAATCATACTCTGGTACTGAGCATGCGCGACGTGGGCGGAAAATGATTGCTCTAGGGTGTATGATGCCTGGTTCTTTACATAGCTGAAGCTGTCAGGTCAGTCTTAGCTAACTGGGTGGTTGGATGGGTCTGTGTTTATAAACACTGGAGCTTTTATTAAGCGATATCTCAGGAACTGCAATGCACTATAAACTTTTTACGAGCCACTCTGTAGATCTCCATATTCCGTCATAGTTGTATGCAGATCTCTGGCAAATGTACAGGTGAACATGTGAATGCTTGGCCTGGCTCGTATATCACGTGTGATTTTGTTAATGAGTGTAATGTTTTTGTGTTGTGGCAACCACATATGCAGTCTCCGGAGTAGAATAGGCTTCATCCATTTCCTCGCTTGATGGCTTACATATCTTTCACAAACATTTAAAAGAAAATTTTGTATTAGTAGTTGGACTGTGTGTATATTTTTTTATTATTATTATACATGTCTGTCTGTGTAGACAGTCTGTTGTTATTTTGATTTTTGTCGTCAGTTTGATTTTTGCTGTTCAGTTTGCTCAAGAAGACTTGTCCCCAAAATGAACTATATTATATCAAGTGGGTTTTAACGCTTTGTGTGTTGGCATAGAGTTCCGAGTGAACTTAATGGCGGAGAATGAGACGACACTGACATGTGCCAAGCCGTCATATCTGAGAATGAAATTGTGGAAGGTGGAAAACGGAGTGAGTGATAAGGACCCACCGGAATCAGGAACTGTGACCTACGGTCCTGACGAGGAAACAACTCTTTCCACCACGCAGAATGCCGGCAACTTTAGCTTCACGTACGCATTGTGTAATATTGTTAACTGTGGCCAAAGCGATTTGACACCACACAATGTTAGATGTATTTTTAATGAAAAGGAAGTTATACTTAAAAACTTTACTGTTTCAGCGAGCTTTTTACCTCTGAGTAGTTTTTACTTTTTGTAAATTATCCTTAGGTTTTATTTTAGTTTTTACGTGTGTTGTACACCACTGGTCACTTTTGTAAGTGGTTATTATTTTGATTGATTGATTGATTGATTGATTGATACTGGGTTCGCAGTGGTTGCATTCGGTGTTGGTCAAATCGTACGTTTGTCTGTGTTAACGTTAACCATGTTTAATGCTAACCATTCTGCTACGATGCTACCGTAGTTTCAGTTACAAGACACTTATGCTGTAGTGGTATCTTTAGTGATTACTTTATTTGAGATATTCTGTAGAGTGTGTCAGTGAAAGAATTTTGAAAATCCATTAGTGTATGGTGAAGTTTGGACAAAAAACTTGCATGTTCTGATTTTTTTGTTCACAATACATATGTACATATTTGTTCGATTACAGGGGATTGACAGCTCCAGAGTCAGTCGGCCAATATGCGGTTGTTTTCATGTACAAAGATGGCAAACACAATTTGGCAAGCAGTGTTGTAAGTTTCTTTTCTCTGCTATTGTTCAGGCTTATTTGTCAGTGCATTAGCATGACAGGGTGACCAGTTTGTCCTTTGTGCTATCATTTAGGCTTGTGTGTTATGAGTTTGATGGCTTGTCCAGTTGTTAGGAAAACCTGGAAACGTTAGAACTTACCAGAAATCGGGAATTGTTCAGAAAAATGACTGCCAAGAAAAAGACTTTATTGCCAGCTTTGCATTTGTAGCAATAGCAATATTTTGTATGATAGTAGATGCCTACTATTTCAAAGGGCACTGCTTTATTGTACTGTTGCTACAGTTATAGTTCATATCTGTGCTGTTAGTACGTAATGTGGGTAATTGTAGTGTGCGAAGACTGCCATCAATTTCATATTGGTCAGTTAATCAATGAAAAACAAATTTCTACAGCACCATAATTATTTCATGAATGAATCAAAGCCACATAATGTCAGTGACATGGCTGAGTGTTTACTTTCACTGTAGGCAGTTTCATAGAGTTGGGCTTTTGAACCGTGTTTAAAAGTGCTGAGAAGTTTGGCAAATCCACAGCTATATGACATTGAGTTTTAGATCGAAGTAGCACTAAGGCTGAACGCTTGTCGAAATGCTAGTGCTGTTTAAGCCTGCTGTGTGGTCAGAGTGCTGACGAAGTTATCGTGAAAATATGTGAAGCGTTTTAATTGACGGCTGTGTAGATATCGCTGAGCATGTGCAGCGGACCGCCAGTGAAGCTGGTTCCAGTCCAGGATCCGGGAACTCCGACAGTTTCGAATGCTATGAGTGCTTCCAGTCGGACACTGATTCGATGTCTGCAGCTTCAACTCAGGGTACTTTAGCTGCACGGTGTTTCATAGAAAAGGCGTTTTTTTCCTTTTTTTTATAACTTCATCAAATGGTGACCATTTTTCACGAGATTTTTATGAGCTGTAGCTGAAGAAATACTAATTCAAAATATTTTAACAAAATTTAGCTCTTAGTAAAACTTCAACAGTTCATCATCAGTGAACCAAACAAAGTTTAACGTCGATGCAGGGCAGTTGTTCAGCAACTGTCGGCACCGGTAGCAACAAGCAAGTTTGTACTCGTGGCACATTGTGACTAGAGAGCTGTGCGGGGACAAAAATTTATTCCGATCCCCATCTATCCCCGCACAAATTGCTGCCATCCGCATTATATTACCGTACATTAAAGCACTTTCAGACTAATTTTATTTGTGTTTTTTTTCCACTAAACTACATATTTGGGTGCCACAATCCAGAAATATTTAGTCTTGTATAAAAAGAACAGAAATCAAGAACAGCCAAGGTTAACGGAACTGAATTTGTCATATGTTGTTTTGTACTAAAAGCATTTCAAGTAGTATGCCATGCAGTGTTCCGACAGAAAGTTAAAACACTATTTGCATTCGACAGTAATAGACAGCTGCAGTTATCTACAGTCCTACATTAGTTCATACAGAAACAAGAGTCCATCAACGTTTTGTACTAAAAGCATTTCATATAATATGCCATAGAGTGTTTCAATAGAAAATTAAAAAACTCTCCTTCCAGTTCCATTCAACAGTCCTTGACAGCTGCAGTTAAGCCTACAGTTCTACACTAGTTCATGCAGCATGAAGGCGATCTTTAGTTCAAAGTTCAGACTTTAAAGGTAGCAGACGTTGACTACCACGGTATTACCGCAAACAAATGTTCCATTACCGCGGTAACCCCTCAACAGATGACTCCATCCCCGCGGTATTACCGCAAGGTTCACGGGGAAAATGCGCGGTATTACCGCGGTTACCGCGGTATTACCGCTGTCCCCATTACCGTGCAGCTCTCTAATTGTGACATCAGCATTACATCACAACTAGCAAAGAATATTTAACTAACGTCCATTTATTGTGGACATATTTTGAATTAGTATTTCTTCAGCTACAACCGGTAAAAATTTCATGTGAATTGATCATCACTTCAGCGAATGATGAAAAAAAGAAAGTGGGTGCTTTTTATGAAACACCGTGTACTCATTCATTCACTTCTTTGTTTGTTCATTGTTTATTTTGTCAGCCGGATCACTTGTAAAATTGGGAACGGATTTTCACAAAATTTTGTGGGTTTGGTCTAGCCTAGTAAGGAAGTAGTTGATCTGAAATCTTTTGTGGATATTGGATTATTCGTGATTTTTTTGCCCTTAGGAGAATGGTTGTTAACTTGCCCTTCATTGTGTTTGCCAGGTGCTGGCACTTATGTTGGCAGAAATTTTAGATCTCTGATCAACTAGTAACAAAAAAATTGATGTGTCACAATTTTAATTTTCTTGTGGATACAAAAAGAGAGACAATGACTGTCATATAGCCTCAGCGGAAGTGATATAAGTGTCTGTAAACAAATGTATTGCTACTGTCCAGTTGTTAGCTATATTCGTACAACAGCTGGTTTGCCTGCTTAGCATATTGTTATCATTACTACTGTAACATTTGAGGCCGATGCATGGTGTGATGTGTGTGGTATATAGGATGAATATAACAACGTCGGTGGCTCGTCAGTGAATGGTAAAGTCCACGTGGAGGTGCTTAATAGCTGTAATGTGGATGAGGTCCCAGTGCTAGTGGGTAACACAACCAGACTTCAGCTGCCTCTCATCAACGGACGTGTTACTGTCCAGGTTCGTCTCTGTCTTTGTTTTATATCTCTCTGCATTTTTTTTATGTATTCGAGCTGTTTGACAGTTAATTGGTTAGTCACATTTTTATTATCGTCTAACACATATCTCGTTTGTATTGTAGGTAGGCATCGTCAAATGAGCAAAGGCCATTTTTCTGTCAAGTGTTAATCTACCATACACAGTTTATTAGCATGCCTAAGTAACACAAGAAGCCCAGCTGTTGCTAGGAATAGCTGACCATACCGCCTACATCCAAAGCCCAGCGTCCGAATTCCAGTCATGGAGAGAATGCAATTCCTTGCACGCTATGTTAACGGAATGCTGTCTTGAAAGCTACAGTTAGTGCCAGCAAGTCGCGCGGTGACGTGCGGTCGTCCTGTCAAGCGATATAAACAGCTGCAGTCATGAATAACACCAGAAATATCAGACGTGTTAAAAGTGTGCAATAATTAATGGCATCTGAGCTTTCTTAGGCACATTTTTGCTAATGTATGCTGTACAGTATAATATTGTTATACAGCAATCTACATTCCAAAAAAATCTCCTTTATTGTTGCTTAGAGTGTGAGACACAGTTGCGTCAAAAGTTGACATATATTGCTTGTAGTGACTGCATGAATGTGACGTTATCGTCTGTTTGCAGAACCTGATGATTCAGGAGACGTCACCAGGTATGGACGGACAGCAGTACAGCCTCCGATTTATCACGGAAATTCCCGGCGTTGACATCGCCTCGTTTGACTTGCCATTCCTCTTCTACAATGGTTTGTTCGTTTTAATGCTTTTGTGCCGGCATGTCTGCTTGCTGCACTGCAGGTCCAACTGTTTGCTTATCCGGCTAATGGATGGTCGCATAATGTGCTGCTGCATTGTCATTGGCTCGTGCCAATCAGCTGCCACTTCGGAGCTGTAAAGTGCTGCTAGACATGATTTGTATCAAGTGCCACATCTGTCTTTTCTCTTTAACTGCGCTTTTTTAATGTTTAGTCATAGTCGATCAAAATGCGTTTGTAGTATTGTGTGTTGAAGCACATTTAGTCTATTCTGACATCAGAATATGAAATTTGCTGTATGTTGTCACTAATAATATGCTAGCTCAGTAGTTTGGCTGTGTCTTTTATTTTTTTTAGTTTTGATTAAATGCTTGGTAATTTTTATAGTGTATAATGGCAACTTTTAGTTTGAGTGACTGTAAACTATGCAAAGTTGCCTGACCTGTGTACGTGTTGTGTATGACTTGAAGCTAACACTGTTGAAAATGTGAAAAAGCAGGCTCTGATGGTGATGTATCAAACTGAGCTGATTGGGATTAATTTTTTGACCGGTTGGATGATTATACGAGACTTTTTGTTAAACTGTATTACTTTTGCATGTAAACTAGAATATGGTGGGAGTTTGTTGCCCATATTTATTGAACTGTTTTTCGCCAACCGTACTTAAGTAACAGTCGAGCTATTGTCGTGGTTGTCGTTCATCAGTTCAGCTATCTGTCTGTCACAGATGTATTGTGGCTAAACAGTGCAAGAACAGCAAGATATGGCCTAGGTTGCTATTGATCACTAATAGGAAGTTGCATGCTGGCTTTCAAATGACGTATAAGTCATTGACCTTGGATGACCTTGAAGGGTGATAACGCACTATGGTATGCAAATCATGTGGTATTGTGCCAAAACAGTAAATCATGGAGAGTCAGCGTTTGGTGCGGTGCAGCTCGCTGCTGCATACTGAGCTCGATGCATTTGTGCGTGAACTAGAGTGTGTGTGCATGCGCCCATTGAAATGAACCTAATCCGTCACCACCAAACAGTTTGGATGATCGAGCTCTAACCGATGGTTGTCTAATGTTCACTTAACTCTGTCTATGGTATTGTTCCGCGATAGTATTCAGATAGTCCCTGGAGTCAGTTGGCTTCCGGTATGCAGTTATCGACTGACTTGGTGGTTGAGCTATTAGCATGATTGTCGTTCGACATCTGTCTGTCTCTTTGTCCATTCGTCATCTGTCATGGATGTTGTACACGGTCGGCAATAGTATCATCCTATAAGGTGGTGGTAACTTGAATGACCTTGAAGGTCACTGACAGCCAATACAGTCTGCTATTGTAGCAACAGCTGGTCTTTGTGTTCCTTCAGTCAGAGCTGCGTTTAGGGCCCCAGTGGTGAAGGGACCTTTGCTTTTGCCTGAGGAACATGACAGACTGTTGTACTTATGTGATTGTTGTGTAAGTAATGTGACAGAATGTATATGATTGTGTTGAAAGACGTGAAAAAGCAGACTCAGATGGCAATGCTGTCTAAGGAACGCGACAGACTGTTAACAGCGGTCAGATCTTACAAGTCTCTCTTTGACACGACCAACCAACTCATTGCGGAACTAAAAAGTGTGTTGTTTTACTTTTCCGATTTTTAATTATATAATGTATTAATAATTAATTACTTTGATAATAGACTCAATAAATACTGTTAATAATAGTAATGATATGGGTCATATTTTAATTTTATTATCTGTAATATGCCATTATATGGAACCATACTCGTTGTGTTAAGTAGGCTTCATTTCTGTGAGGAAATCATAGTACCTTTGTCATGTTGTGAATTTACTTGTTTACTTGATTTGGAATCAGAATTATACATTTACTTTTAAAATACTATCAGTCAAATTATTATGTTCGTATCTTGTTTCTTATGTTGCGTATTTGCTGCTTAACGATTCTGAAATGTGTCTCGTGGATGTATAATTCTACTCATAGAAGCTTCCTTGTTGCACTGGTCTGTGGCCTTGATTGAAAACAGTTTATGTGCCACTGCTGTATAGTTTAAAAATCATTCTCTGTGATGTAACTACCATACATGTAATTAGCTGTGAGCGAATCAGATTGTTCTCAACGGTAACTGTTGTCTCGCTTTTTACCACATGCTTAGCCGTGAATGTGCGACTTCTTCATGCGATGTTATTATTGATACTCTGCAAGTACAGAAAAAAACTGTGCCACAGATTGCATCGTTGAAAAATTCTGAAAATCCGTTAACAGTAGGCAAAGGTATGGGCAATAAAAATTTGCAGTTTTTTTGAGTCACAGTGTATTTTGAAGTTGTTTAACCGAAATGTTATTGATACTGTTAAACTTTCTGTCACAACTACTTTTTGTCTGCCCAGTGTTGTTGTTGAAAAACAAAGAAAGACTATTGTAGCCTATCTTGAGATTGCTGAAAGAACCTTTCTTGGTCTATGTATGTGAACTGTTACTGTGTGGATGTGTACTGGTTAAGACAGTGATTTTCAACCGGGGTTTTGCGGAACCCCTGGGTTCCGCAAGCATCTTCCAAGGGTTCCGCAGCTGGTCAGTAAAAAATAAAAATAACCTAGCGTGCGAAATTACGTCAGACCAAGCCATAGAAGTACTACGCACCGAATGCTTAGTTCCAGATTAGCACTTCTAGCTGTCTACTTTTGCATAGGCTACAGTGCTGAATATTTTTCTGTTGTTAACAGTACTAGAATATTTGCATTGAACACCGAACACTACGTATTAGTGTCAGTGTTAAGAAATCGTGTGTCCATCTATTGAAAGACTTTCATTTTCTTGAAACAATCTGGTTGAAAATACGTATGTGCTGGGGGTCCAGACCCCTGAGCTGTCCATGGGTGTAAAAACGTAAAAGATCCAATGATACTTTTTGGGCCATTGGCGATCGCCTCGTAAGGTGTTTTGGTTACAGGTGAAATAAAATTGCTAAATAATATCTAATACTGTCAAATTAAACAAGTCTTTTGCTTGCTCTTTTATCGTCTGCGTTTGAGGGTTTTGCCGCAGACTCCCACAAATTCTCTGCTGTTTGACTCCCTGGGGACATCGTTTTTCTGACCAGGCCCGTCGAGAGCCACAGCGGGGCCTGGGGAAACATTCTCGTGGGCCCCGAATATTTTCGTGTTCCTCTCTGGGGAGAAAATTTGTGAATTGTTTTTAAAATAGTACATTCTGGTGTACCTTATGTTTCTGAGTGATGGCGGACCCCCAAACGTCGCGAGGCCCAGGATAGCTTACCCACTCTCCCTCCCCCTCGTCTCCATGAGCCTGCCTCTGACACTCTGAAAATTCCACTTTGCCTACGCCGCTGGACTCACTGATCATTGCATAGGGTTCCGTTGGTGAGTGTCACAATTACGTAGGGTTTCGCTGCAGTAGAAGCGTTGAAAAACACTCGTCTAAGATCTAGCTGACTTATGTTTTTCTCATGTGTTTCTTTGTTTGCATTATTATCTCGGTGAATACAGATAATCGTTGCTGTTGCTATGTAGACTCTGTGCACGATGCTCAGCTTGAGGAGCGTGAGTTGAAGACTGAGCTGCTGAAGCAGGGATTCAAAGACACTCAGATGCATCCCGTATGTCTAGATCATTGTTTCTCTGAACCATGAATGTTAACCTTAGTCTTTGAGCTGTATCCCTCAATCGCTATATTTGTAAAGCTGTTTTGAACTTCGGTATTCTGAAACTTCTTAACTGTCTCTATTAAGTAGACTGATTAAATAGAAAGTGAAAGTACTAGAAGCAGTAGTTGCTTATTACAATTTCCGCTTTCCTATTTAGGGCAGAACAGTTAAGCACCATCCATTGGCTTAGTCTGCATTGTGGTTTATGCCAGTCACCCATAACTAAATGCCAGTGATAATTGGGTATTTGTGGTAATCAGTGAGATTTTTGAGTGAATCCGATGATATCCCCTACTGTTGCAGTGCTGATAACTTGCAGGGCATAGACTGGGTTTGTGCCGTATTAAGTAGTTAATGTAAATAATGGCGGTGAGTGTGGCTTGTGTGTAGACCGTCGTGGATCGTACGATTCAGCTCAAGATCACTGACAAGCAGAGAATTTCCCAGCGGTCTCGGCGCATCTGTGGCTTACAACCGGCTCCTGTTGCTGCTGAAGTTGTTGGAAAGGTTTGTAAGCACTCTCAAATCATACCTTTCTTACACATCTTTTGGTCTTATTTCATTTATGTCTAGACTGAAAAGGTTTTTTGCTTGCAGTTTTTTTTTTGTTTCAGTTTTTTTCTAGTTTAGTTATCATTTTCTTCCTTTTTATTCTTCTGACCTCAGGCTTCTGTTTCTCCTGTAATCATTTGTTTCTGGATTTTTAAAAATTTTTGCTGTACCTTTTATTTCCATTCCTGTCATTTCGGTTCTGTTTAAAACAGTTTTTTTGGTTTTTTAGTTTATGTGAGCTAGATTAAACTGATTTCTTGCAGGTTTTCCACTGCAAGTCATTTTTCATAGCATATTGCATGTATTCATGAATCTGCTTTTAAACTTCTCTTTGAAATAGCGAACTATTCCTTCGTCTTTGGAATCATACAAGAAGCGATGTAGGTGGCGAGTGTTGACATGATATGTGGTTTTCCATTTAGTGGCTAAGTGTTTCAGGCATCGATTGACAGTACATTTATTCTGACATTGGTTATGCCATGTGCCTACCTTTCAGTCGGCGCCTGAGGCATCTGGTGCATGCGTAATCTGCCATATGTAGATAAACTAAAACATGTTCAACACCAGATATGCGGCGATTTTACTAGTATCTGGTGACTTTGGTTTTTGAATGTTTGAACTGAAAATTGGCCCACCAGTTGCTTGTGCTCACATTGTTCACACCCATTTGATTTTTAATCACTTTTGTTGTTTTTCTGAGTTAGGAGCCCCTATTGAACAGACAAGTTATCGTAAATATCGTGAAATTTATATGATCTTTCATCTTTGTTCAGTGACATCTGACGAATGGAAATTATCTTTCAAAAAGGTACAGCGGTTGCCAAATCATCAACAAAAATGTTATAATTTGATGAATTTATCTGCACCATGTTCCAAAACTAGCAGCCCCCTACAGATAGGTTAGTTTAAAATCGTTAATACATGACAGATTTTTACAAAATTTGAAACATTCATGGGGACAATCGTTCTGTACTTGTCTTCAAAGTTTGAGCTCAAGGTGGCCACTTTTGGTCTCGATGCAAGCTCTTAGTCTATTGCAAGTATGCTGCTGCTTGATCCCTTTGTCATTAACAGCATATTGAGCGTGAGCTTAATGTAAACAAACTCTGACGTCATAATGACATTACACTATGCACACATGGTAAAGTACAATACATACGTCATAATGGGCGTGACTAAGTAATGTTAAGATACTGCAGTGTACGATATTTCATTGAAATCCATGAGCTACAAACTGAATTAATAATAATAAGAAGAAGAAGAATAATAATACATTTGTATAGCGCCATATTGCCGTAGCTTCAGAGGCACTGGCAGAACAGATCAGTTAGCTGTATGCAAAAGTAAATAACTGAGTTTTAAGCAGGGGGTTGCTAATTTTGGGACACGGTGTAGGTTATTAGCAGACGGTGCTGTGTATTCATGATGTAGATTGGTCATTTGGCTGAGGTCGCTGACACGGACATTGCCGTGGTCTTATCATGGCACATGTCTGCAGACATGGACTGTATTGTCACCACAACCACTAGGAAGGTTACAATCACCATCTGTTTTCAGCGTAGTCACTTTTATCTAATTTTGATACATTTATCGCCATAATAATGTAATACAATGCAATGCATTAAATTTATGTAAAGCAGAGGCACAAAAAATATGCTCTAGCATTACTGTCATACTTAATAAAGTGCAAATAATAATAATAATAATAATAATAAGTGAACGTTTATATAGTGCGCTATCATTTCAAAAAATCTCTAACTTGATAACACAAAGATTATGTTGCTAAGTAGTGTATTATAAGGTACGCAGTAGGAGCGAGTTCATAGGTTGATCACTTTGCTGATGGAACAGCCAGGTGATTGCCACAGTCTCATACAGCCAGCCCTTTGTTGATAGTTCTAGCAGTGTTCAAGCACAGTCAGATAAGAAGAAGCAAGTAGTGGCTGCTAAGTAATTTATTGTCCTAGATTGTAATGGCCTTGATATTTTTCATTTATGATCAATTTTTTGACTATTTATGCATTAATAAATTTGTTTATTGCACAGCTGTGCAATTTGCACTGATTGTATTATGATGTGACAGGCTCAGGAGTTGTACAAAGAGTCGAATGGTCGGCAGCAAGTGCTCCCTCTTGATTCTATTTACAAGAAGTCTCTTCCCGAATGGGACAAGTCAGTACTGTTCAGCTAGAACCTGATTTGTATGATTTTAATAGGCAGTGCAGCGCGGGAGGGCATTATGTTTTATGTTGTTCATCTTTGCACATTTGCTTCCATACAGTAAGGACCTGGTGTATCCAAATCTGCTCCAGGTCATTTCGATTGCATTTGCGCTGTTATCACTGGAAACATTTTATTTTTAGAGACATTCAAGACCCAAAGCACTACTTATTGCCTTCTGTTGATGTGTCTTACAGTCGAATTGTTTTTCACAGCTTGCATATCCACATCAGCTTCCGTTTGCCAAAGCTACTCATTATAGATGATATTTTGTGCTATATGGGACATCTAAAAAACAGTATTGGGTAAGATTTGAAATCAAGCTATTTGAAATCGTGATTTCAAATAGATTTTTTGCATAGTGATTTTGATTTGAAATCATTGTGAATCACCTGATATTGATTTCAAATCAATTATTTGGCGATTATGATTATTTCAAATCGTCGTGAAAAACTAAAATCAATTGGTGACCACGTCTCTATTTTTAGTCGCCTTGAACGAACGTTATGTGGTGCAAATGACTTTTGCGACTCATCTGGCCACGCGGTTATTGCCCGCCAAGATTGCACCGGGAGAGATGATCACGATGAGATAATTAGCGTCAGTGAAGCTGGCCTTGGCAGGTGGTGGCGCTAGTGATGCGCTAACGATGGTGAGACCAGTTAGATAATCACGCTGGTGTGCAGTGCTGTTGAGTTGACAAGACCAATGCAGTAACAAGCGACACTTTGGGCCAAACGTCATTAGCACTGTGAGCAGAGCTTCGTGCCGCAATGGCCGCGTCAGTCTTGACCGTCACCGACTTACCGTCGTCTAGCAAGGTACAGCCACCGGAGGTCGATCAGTTGACCGCACACACGCTTTCATGATGCAAGGAAAGTAGGCAAGCAAATACGCAACCGGCGTAACCGATGCAGCAGCATTTGCATAGCATAGGATGGAACTAAAATGCCACAACGATCTCTTCTGATCATGAGTCGCTCACTCGGCCCAAGGAGTTTGCCACCGTCGCTGGACATTGATTCATATATTATTGTCAGGGTGTGGACGCTACCAGCGCGACGCCTTAGACAGTCAAACCTTCGCTCGGCACTGTCAGAAAACTGAACCCAACTGAAAATAGTGTTTTTTGCGCAAAACCAAACTGAAACCAACTGACCACAGAAAATGTGAAACTGTAACAACAGTAAATGGTTCATCACTTCCGTCGGCTGCAGCAGTCGAAGGACTGCCCAGCTACGTGCTCGGCACATTGCTACTTCAGGCTCAAGGGCAGTACTTTCGAGATGTTTAAAAAAACCACTATCAACGAGTGACAGTGTTGCAAATTTGCGATAAGCGAAACATATGATATGAGTTATGATGGTTTTTTTCCAATAAATGAAGCATCGAATCCGATGACCGTTTGGTTAGAAAAAATGATTTTAATGATTTCAATTCATTTCATTTGATTTGATTTGATATCATTTGCAGAAGGATGATTTTGATTTTGATTTCAAATCAATTTCCAAAGCATGATTTTGATTTTGATTTTAAATCATTTTAAAAATGATTTTACCCAACAGTGCTAAATAGTTTTTAATATTTGTATTTGTGTTTGCAGGCCTTTGCCTCACTTCCGCACACGACCTCACTGGAAACCCCTGGGAAACCCAGAGTACGCACGTAATACGCTGAAGTTTCCTAAAGATGAAGACAGCTGCCGGATGGGTATGCTTATGCAGATACTGACATGGTGCTCTGTGATATTTTTAACTTTCTGCGTTTCAGCACTTGAGATTGACAGCTAGTTCTGTCATATTATCTCACACTTTGAATCAAACCATTGTTGTTTGTCTTTGGCACAACATCTTTTGACTTCCTTGTCCTTTGCTTTGCAGCAGTATATAGGTAGAAAATGTGTTTTTATAATGCTTTTTTATATGCATATCTTACGTTGACGACATGTTCAGCTGGTGACGTCATCAGCTTGTTTACATGGCATCTCATTTTCTATGGATTTTCATAGATCGTCAGTTTCAAATGTAAATTTCTTCGTGTTGACAAACCGCTGGTCGCCGATATTGCTATCAAAATTATCAGAAAGTTATGCTGTTTTAGGAAAATGGATAAAATATACATGTAAATTTTGGTATCCATGGACCTTTAAAGAAATTTAATTGTTGAGCATTTTTCGATTCAGTTGTTGTTAGTTTACCATGTTGGCGTATGTTGTTGTGTGCAAGTGTTTGGGATGCTTCTTGGAGACACGTTGCTGTTTGACACTCTGGAAGAAGCCAGCTCCTACAGGCAGGAGGTCTGAATGACATGCTGTTATATTACTTAACACTTTTTAGCCGACCGTATTAATGTAACAGTCGAGCTTATGGTATGGGTGTCATCTGTTGGTCGTCTGTCATCTGTCGTGGATGTATTGTGACTAAAAAGTAGGTCTTAGGGGAAAACTTTTTACATGCATAATTGGCCCTTTGTAAAGGCTCTCTGCGTACAAAATTTGGGGAATGCAGTTCAAAAAGAACTTGTTCAAATTTGGGGTTGAATGAAGGGGTGTAGGAAAAATGTGCATTTTCAGCAGAAAACTGACCATATCTCGGAAACGGTTAGAGATAGGGTCTAGGTTGCTATTGATCACTAATAGAAAGTAGCATATTGGCTTTCAAATTATTCGAAAATCATTGATCTTGGATGACCTTAATGGTCAGTATGCGCTATTGTGGCTAAATGGTGCCAAATAGAGCCAAGGTTGCTATTGATCACTGTTCACTCATAGGATATCATGTACGCTCTTTCAGATGAGATGAAAATCATGGACCATGGATGACCTTGAAGGTCACTGACAACCAGTACTGTCAGCTATTCTATCGACAGCTGGGCTTTTTGTCTGTTGTTTGCATCTGTCTATCTGTCAGTCTTTCAGTCTGTTCTTCTTGTTAACGTTGTTGAGATGAATTAGTTACCGCTGTTTCTTAGCATGACTGCAGCTGTCTGATGTAAAATCGAGCTAACTGGTTGGGTGGCAACAGCATAGGGCCTGTTGCTACGATTGCCAGCATGCTGACCTACCCTGCGTTCCAAAATTAGCGACCCCTTTTGCTTCAAACACACGTTATTTAGTTTGTAGTTCATGGATTTCAATGAAATATCGTACACTGCACTAGCTTGACATTACTTACGGTCACAGCTATTATGACGTACGCACTTTATCGTGTGTGCTCAGTGTAACGTGATTATAACGTCAGTTTGTTTACATTAGTGTTACGTTCGTTACATTGTTATTGACAGAGCACTCAAGCTGTGGTGTACCCACCTAAGACTAAAACTTGCGTCGAGGCTAAACGCAGCCATTTTGAGCACAAACTTCAAAGACTGGTTCAGAATAGATAAAAATCTGTCAGGTATTAACGATTTTGGGGGGTCACTAATTTTGGGACATGGTGTACATGTACTTGGTTAAAGCCGTTGCCTGTTAGTGAACCCAGCCGTCTATTTGAGTTTGGTTCAGTGCAGTTATGGTCATCGGTTCAAAAATTTGCAAAGGGAACGAGCTCCCCTGCAAGAGACCTTGGTCTGTGCAAAATGTTCTCCAGCTTATGTCTTACCTTTATTCTACGGTATTATTTCAGCTATTAGTGTTTTTTTGCATTTTAATAACCATCTGTTTTTGCCAAACTTGGTGCAGATAGTAAAGTTCACACATTGTCCGACGATCCTGACACGGTCTGGTGATCGCGTGCGTAGCAACGGCAAGTTCGGTGGTCTGATGAACAAAGCTTTGCCACTTGATAAGCTGCGAGGAGCTGTGTTTGGAGAGCCAATAGCACAGGAATACCACACTGTTGTCTCTCACATTGGTACTGATTGCTGCTGATATTAACTGATTGTTAATGATAGTATAATAGTAGAAGCAGTGATGTTTCGAACAAAGCTCTGCCACAGATCAGCTGCAAGGAGTCATACTTGAAGAACTAGTGTCTCATGAGTACCATCTCACGCAGTTGTTCATCCTTGTCTTAATAGCAGTTGGTGAAATTAATTATTAGTTGGTGGCCCATGCAGGAAGAATAGGCCCATTTGTTTCCTGGTCGTGTGATGTAAACATGCGTGTACCAGATTTTTGGTTTTGTCTTGTTAGTTAGCTGCATGCATGTGTGAATATTTTGTTTGTTAAAAAGTAAGTAAGTAAGTAAGTAGGTATTATGTTTGTTCATCTATTTGTTTAGGTGGCTTATTTTCTTGATAATGATTGCATGGAAAGACTTGTTTTAGGCCACCCAGGCCACGTGACTTTGCTACAAGGAGAATTTTAACCCCGTAAACTTTTCCCCCAGTCGGACTTGCAGCGCCGTGCAGCCTCACATTGGGCTCTGCCCCAAATTTCTAGTTCAAGTTTGTTTCGGTGATATCTTTGGCTTGATTAACAGATTTTTCCAAGCTCATAGAAGCACTGCTTTGGTTTAAGTAGTTAAGCATAAATGTCAGATACAGTTGAAACAAAATTTTCTGAAGTTTGCTGGTATTTTCTTCACATGTGTCAGCTGTTTACTTTGCTGCATGCCTGCAGAGCTGCTGGAAAAATACAAATCTGCGATCTTGAAACGGCGCGAGGCAGAAGCCGAACTAAATGAGCAGTTGCAGCACCAGACGGCACCGGACATGAAGGTCAAAGTCCGAGAGTGCAAAGACACTGAGGAACAACTGAAACAAGTGGAAACACGACTCGGTAAACTAGTTCCTCTCTGTCTCTCGGTCCGTCTCAAGCAAGCTTTACTTGACCCTACGTAGTCTGTAATTCTTTTTGGTCATGCCAGTAGCAGGTTTGTGGCAATCTCTTCTGCTAGCTGCTTCTACTTCTGCTTCTTTTTTGCATTCTGATAATCCTTGCTTGCGATATCGCTGCGCATTTGTAGGCGGTTTTATTTTGTTATTGCTTTGCCCAACATCGTCCCTTATATTCCGTTATGTATTAGTGAGTCATGTCTAATGATATGTTCTGTGCATCTTTTGCTTATGTCCCATAACAATCAGTTGTGCCTCAAGATGTGTCCTATTCATCTAAGTTTGCAGTGCTGCATTGTGTTTCCTGAACAACTTCCGCATTTGTTGCTCTTCTCCATTTGGCATTTTTTAAACATTACCTTGTCTATTAAGGCCTAAAATATTTCAGTTGCAGTCTGGAACAGTACAGTGCAATGCTATAAAATAACAGTTTTGTACACCGTCCTTTACAGAATATGTCTGTGATCGTTGTAGTTTAACTGTTAGTCTGATGTGCATATAGGTATAGGTGGGTCATCGCGTGCGTCATGGGGCTCGTTCACACCATTGTCAGCTGCAGCAGCTGCTAGCAGCACTACTGAGAGGCAGTTGTCAGCAACTCAACTACGTACTAGAAGATCTCTCCCTGACTCAACCACTGCAGCATTACACCCCTCGCCTAAACGTCCTCGACGATACTGAACCAGTCGTGTCTTTCATGTAGATTTTGTCGAGTTTCATGCATTTGCTAACATTCTGACATGCAGACGTGTTTTTACTGCCAGGTTATTGAATAGACCATTGACTTTATCAGCATAGTAATTGCCACAAAAAGACTAAATGACTGCTTTACATTGGGAATGTGATTTCGAGACCCGGTTTTTGGTCTAGAGACTGTTCTAAAGACTGATAACTTGATGTTCATGCTAGTATTTATCCGCCTTGAAAAGCATTTGACTGAGTATTAATGTAATAACCAGGGCCCACGGAATTTCGAGCCGAGCCGAGGAATTTGCCTTTTTCGCGGAATTTTGATGTTTCCGCAGAATTTGGCTTAATTCGGCGAAAGTTAAGAAATGGCTGGCAATTAGTACGTTTGTTGGCTTGATAAGGTAGTTTTATCATGGAAGGTGATGGAAAAATCAAACTTAACTGCCTAAAACTGTGAGCCCTAACTATAGCTTTCACAATATGGCAAAGTCATATGAAGCAAACACAATGCAACTTGACAGATTGCACTTTAAAAAAAGATTGATAATTTTCTTTGTATGTTGCTAGCATAACTGAGCATAATGACTGAACAGGACAGAGCTCGGTTTACGCGCAAACGGAAGGCCGCTGTGAGTCGCGGAATTTGGACCATTTTGCCGTGGTAAGCCACGGAATTTTGCAAACTGGCCCATGGAATTCGGCAAAATTTTCCACGGATAACTGTGCGTCCTAGTAATAGCAACTGGTTGACCTTTTTGTTCTTACTTGAATCATTGTCGTTATATTGATGTGAACACAGGAACTATCAAACAGTCTTGTCTTCCTGTGCGTATTTTGTGAGTACTGTTGCGTTTCAAGCTACTCAGTTGACACGTATTGAGGACTGATAGTGACGTAGTGACTACAGCATAGATGGTGGGCTAACAGTCCTCCAGTTTGTGTATTCTGATCGTATAATTGACACTGACATTAATCATCGTAGAAATAATTTCGTGTTGGAGTTAGTTCCATTTGATAGTGTTTGATGAGTGATAGCAGCAATTGATGGATCATCGGTGTGGCTGCCTGTACGACAGATAGGAGACAGCTTACAAGTCATTATTTTCTTTAGTCATTAATTAACCTTTTTGCAGTAATTGTGATGTGCTGATACATATACATATATTAACTGCTTTTAACTAATTTTAACCATGTATGCCACTGAATGGCCTATTTTGTGCTGATGTGCCGTTAAGAAACTCCTCACTCGCTGATGTGCTGATAGTGATCATGATGACGCCGTCAGGTTATCTGTCTTTACACATGAGTTCACCGTTTTGCGAAAATAATAAACTTGATATTAGTGCATTATTTTAAATATTTTTCTGCTATGTCGTGTGCTACATGACGTTAATGTGGGCAGAAGTGACATGTATTGATTCACCAGTTCTTTTTCTGTGGATGGATAAAGCTGCCTGTTGGCATGTAGGCAGCATGCTGGCTCGGACAAGGCAACTCTGTCACTTAGCCATATGGAGATATGGCCTCAGACCAGTGGCGTAACTACAGGGTGCGGCAAAAAAAGTAGCCCCTAAAGTTTTTTGCCGTTTTCTCAGCAACCGCTTGGAATTTTAACATGGAATTTTACAGGTTCATTTACAGAAACGTTCTACATCTAACTGCTAAGTGAAATATGATTCTGTTGAAA
>Ga0056128_1002363_pt1 | contig 22298 bp, 9 predicted proteins | sample WorMetLIZISLAND2_FD_71113 | JGI IMG/M metagenome (GOLD analysis project Ga0056128, IMG submission 71113) | Marine gutless worms symbiont microbial communities from Max Planck institute for Marine Microbiology, Germany - Olavius geniculatus... ... | reverse complement strand
ACGTAGAGCTGTGCCGTCTTCCCGCGGTGTAAAATAGGAAATACCGTGGCAACAGTATGCAACTTTGCTAGTACCAGGTAGATATTACTCATAAATGTTAAAAACTTTTTTATGTTTTTTAATGTTTAACATTTTTTTATCTTTTTAATTTTCTGTTGTTTTTAAAAAATGTTTTTGTTTTATTTTTAATGTCACGTTTTTGTTCTTATTAAAAATTAACATACAAAATTTCAAATATGACGCATTTCTCATGGATAAATTGCGTTTAGTCCTGTTTTCAATCTATACCACAATCACGGTTGCATAATAACATTCAGTACATTCCGGTCTTCAGTCTTCACAAATGGTAGGTTTTTGTTTTTAACATGTTATTTTGCTAAATGTGGTTCAGTTTTTTTATGTATGTTTTTAAACATGTTTTTTTATAAAAGTGGAAAAATGTTTTTTTGTGTTTTTTTATTTGCAAATTAATGTTTTTAACATCTATGATATTACTGGCAGCTTCTGAAGTTGCTGTAGGTAGCTCTAAACAAGAAGCCCAGCTGTCGTTAGGATAGCCGACCGTACTGGTTCTCAGTGACCTTCAAGGTCATCCGAGGTCAATGATTTTTATGTCATTTGAAAGCCAATATGCCACTACCTGTTAGTGAATAATGATATTCTTGGCTCTATCTCTCACCGTTTCTGAGATATGGCGAGTTTTCTGTTGAATTACACACATTTTTTCTATCCCCTCCAGGGCCTTCATTCAACCCCAAATTTGAAAATGTTCCCTTACACTAGATCGCTGAAATTTTGCATGTCTAGGTGTAAGAAACATGGCTAATTATTCATGTAAAAAGTTTTCTTTTACGATTTAACGTTTAGCCACAATACATCCGTTACAGGCAGACGGACGGACGACAAATCGTACCGTAAGTTCGACCGTTACGTAAAAATCCTGAGGTAAAACTCATCCTGACCGCAGGTTGTAGGTCCCATGTGTTTGAGCGCTTTGTCGGTAATTTCTGCACATCACTAGAGAGCGGTGCAGCAAGCGGACAGACACCTCTGCAGGTCTGTCGGTGGCGAGCTGCTACCTCTATATGAGTCTGTAGTCTATAGTCAATATATGGTAGGTGGTCGTCCTGGCGTTGCTGCTGCTGCTGCTGCGTCCTGGGTGGTCGTGACTGGCGACAGGTGCTGCTGCCACGTAAAGCCAGCTAGCCTAGTCCAGTGGCGTATCCAGAAATGTAATTGGGGGCTCGTCTCTCTTCCCTTCCCTTCACTTCTTTCTTTTTACCCTTCCTGGAAGTAGGACGGTCCATAAAATCCAGCTAGGAGTTTTGGGGATCGCTGCAAGCTCCCCCAGTGAGGTATGAGGGCTGAGGCAGGGCTCCAGCCGAAATCGAATTCGGTGCATTGTAGCTTTAAAATATGAGATCTGTTGGCAACAGTTTTAAGTATTTTCCTGAGAATCATCTGACCAGATTGGCACATTTTGTGCAGTTTAGACGTGTTCTTATGTTTTGTCTGAGAGTGTGAGAGACTCCCCCCTTGTCTACGCTACTGGCCTAGTCGACTAACTGACTTACGACAAATTGGTACTGATGCTTACAGCACAACGGTGACAGCTGCTTTTACTGCGCCCACACTGGATGCCATGCAGCAGTTTATTTCACTGCATTTTTCATTAAATGAAGACAGACAACGTAAATGAAACATTTTTCCAATTCAGCCAACATTGCGTACATGAATGATATTAGTTGCCAGTGTGGAGAAAGTGCCGTGATATTCAAGTGATCAGCTGTCTGATGTTCGTGTCATGCCTGGTACTCATGTCTGTTGCGGATAAACGGCTATCGTGAATTCCCGAATCTCGACAAAAGGCCAGCCGACAAGAAAGCCATGGAAATGGAATTATAAAAATGGTGGTATAATAAAAACCAGTGATTTATAGTAGAAGACGGAGACGGCTTACAACGTACCTGACTGGCCTATCTATAGGTACAATAGAGAGAGCCAAAGTAATTCGATAAAACGTGTAATCGCTGATCGCTGCTGCCCCCTGGTGAATCATAAATGGTAATTGCAAGTTTAGGCTGGACTCCGATGTAACATATTATTATTATTACTATTATTAATGACATTCATAAGGCGCAAATTCGAAAAGAAAAATGCAGCAAATGCGCCTATCTATACCCCTACAGCTGTGTATCTGACAAATGGTGTTTACATGAAGCGTGTAAATGGCTTAACAGGGGAGTCATTTCTGGGATCTGGGGTCTATGGACCCCAAGGATTATATGATTTCAATTTTTTTCCTGTTAATCGTACCTTTGATTAAACGTGGAACAGTGTTACTGCTGCAATAACAACACGTTGCGTTATTTACTTCACCCAGTTAATTTTGGTAATTAGTTGGATCTTTCATCATGTGAAAACATGTGACAGTGAAAGGACGTCCATTCCGTCGATACTTCTGTCACCGTCGTGAGTTTTACGTAAACAACTGACGACGAAATTTTGGTCTTTGACTGACGTTTGCTGTGCAAACTGCATGAAATTTGGTCAGTTGATTCTCAGGAGAATCATTGAAATTGTTGCCACCAGATGTTGAAATGCACCAAATTCGATTTCGGCTGGGGCTCTGCCCCAGACCCCGCTCTAGGAACCTACAGCGCTCCCGCATGCCACATAGCTGGATTTTACTTCTAAGGGGAGGAGAGAGGAGAAGGGGGAAGCAGGGGTAGGGGAAAGGGGAGCGAGGGGAAGGAAAGGGAAATAGATTGAGACGCCACTGATTTCCTGAAATGACGCCCATGTGGTTTAATTAGATCGCACGAATCTAATGCAGATGTGACAGACAGACGACAGACCACACTATGGTGAAATGTGTAGCTAAACGCCCGAGTTAAAGGGTTCTTGGTATTGCTGGTAAATTGTACTAATGTCTGATGTCTGGCTTTGTAAATGTCACATGTAGTGATACTGACGGCAGTGAATGCACTAGATGTGAAGTGGTCCATGCGGGTTCAAGACGTCTTCACATACGCTAAACTAGCCGCTCTCGTTCTAATCATTATCACTGGAGCCGTACAACTCTGTCTAGGTACGTATACACTGTGTCTCAAAAAACCCGGACGCCAGCTGCAAGTTCAAATAACTCCCAACAATCCTGGTTCGAAATTTGCAAGTTTTGGGATCATCACTTAATAGCACTTTTTAGTTGTCTCTAGTGCGGGCTCCACAGGAAAACCTCAGCTGGTACTCTGTTCTGAACATTTTTTGTTCACAGTGATAAATGTTTTTAAATGCTGACTATATAATTAATTTTTGTACCAGAATTTGTTAATATTGAATCAGGATTGTTAGAGTTATTTTTATTTTAACATGCAGCGGATGTCTGTTTTTTTGGACACAATGTAAATATTATCTTTTTTCTCTCCACAGACTGCAGATTTTTGTACCACTATCGGGTTTTTAAGGTCATGATTTTTGTATTGTTTCTGTTCATTTCACACTTTTAGTTCTCGTGATGCTTACTTTTCAGTTATTGTTTATTTTAGGCTCCGGTCTTTGCTTTTAACTTACTTAAATTTGATCTCCTGCATCCTAACATTTGTTTCCATTTCTCTCAGTTTGTTTCCATTAAAACAGTTCTAGACTTTTAGTCCTTAGTTGGTTTTTGTGTGCTATATACAGTAGATTAAACTGGCAGCTGGTTTTCCAATGCAAACTGCTTTTCATCTCGTATACGCGTATACGTTCGCACGTGCAGTATTATTTGCCCATGTGATGGTTGTCTACGTTTACGTTCAAAGTTCTGCACTCTCACCTCCATAGTTTATTTGTGATTGTTTCGATGTTTGCAGAGAGTATGTTTGTCATAAGTCAAAGGCTGAAATTCGCCAGCCAAAGTGTTTACCGTCTGCAATTCAAACTCTATTTACTTCGATTTTTGCGTACTTTTTGTCTGTAACAGACAAATAGCACGAAATCTTGATAATATGTCATGAGAGGTGCGTGGGTGTAACTATACTAGATACGGCTGTGATTATTCATTGGGACACGGCAATGATGCTAGGCTACGTGGGGGGCGTGACCCTGAACAGACTATACTAGATTTTCTGGGCGATGTGGATCAAACTGAGATTTGGGAATATCAAAAGAAAAACGTTTTTATGCGCAACAGTAGCTACTGCTGTAGCGCGTCTTAGCCATCGCAATTCTGTCCGTCCGTCCGCCTGTCTGTCTGTCACACGGGTGGATCAGTTCAAAACGGTGCAAGCTAGGATCACCAATTCTTTACCATCGGCTGCCTGGAAGACTTCAGTTTCACGATCCGTAAAGCTTTTCCATAAATTCGAAAGGGGTCACCCCGAGCTAGGACGCTAAATGAGAGGGGGTAGGAAAAATTTGCGATTTTCAGCAAATACGGCCGAGCGAGACCGGTCGTGCCGTCTGTCGCCCTCTGGCGAGTGTAAAAGAAACATCGTTGCTAGGTTCGCACCGGGCTTTCATACATGCACCGCTGTTGCGCGTTCCCGTTTGCGTTAGCTAGGCTTTTCTTGTTTTATATGCCGTATAGCAGATTGCACCAAGTCATTTTTACTCGTCAGATGTCAGCACTAGTCTCGTCGGAGGTTTGTGCTGTCTCAGCGCTTCTACAGCTGTTTGTGTTGTGATATTTTAATCGCACTCGGCTCGCACTGGTATACTGTTATCACAATTTTCAGCTGTTGTCGCGCGTTGTAAAGCAAACGACCGCGTAGTCTTGCGATCTGCGCATGGTTGAAGTACGATACCGCACTATTTGGAGTGGTATTAACTCGTACTGCGTACTCGCTTATCCATTCTGGCCGTGCGTTATCTAGTAGGCTATAAATATTGTATCAGTGGCCAGCTCGTCGCGGCCCAGTTTTAACGGGTCGGTCTACGTAATGTTTATTTGCTGCACTTTGAGCCTATGATGGCACTGCACGCTTCCTCTCCTCCTTCTCCCCCCCCCCTTCAGGGTATATTTCCAGGACGAGCGTATTGCGTGACGCTGTCCTTCTACATTGATGTAGCTCTAGCACTGCAGGTGTCTGCCTGTCAGTTAGCTATAAGCCTAGCATTGATCACAACAGTTGTTAGGTCTACCGCCAGTCTGCCGTTCAGCCATGTCGGATGTCTGCTAAATTCATTCATTCACACAACTCATTCATAACGGTACGGTATCGGATTTACGATCGAGTTCAACTCCCAGCCGAGCGCTATGAACTGTTTCCTAAGTCCTTTCATGGATGACTGTCTGCGGACAGTTAAACCATCTCGTTAGGTTATATAACCAACACCACTGTATAGACTCAGCCTTCCTTCTCTCCGGGGTAGGTGAATCTAGGCCTAGTGCCGGCCTGTGGTTGTAACGCTGTGTGATCCCATATGGCAGGTGACGCTCCGTAGCTGTTCGATGGGTTTTCCATAAATAGCTGTACACGTTATTTCTTAACTAGGTTGATGTTGAAACTTCAAATACTCAATTAATACGTGGCCGTACAAATAGGCCGCACAGCGGGTCTTGCTCGTTCGTTCGTACTCTGTACGGTCTGTCAGTCCGTCGCTTTACGTTACGGGCTGCTGAGTCAGAAACAACTAGAAATTTGGGGCAAAGCTCAACGCGAGTCCGCCCGGCGCCCCAAGTCCGGTTGGGGGAAAATGCAAGGAGGGGGGGTTAAATTCCTTCAAATAGCAAAGTCACGTGGCCCGCACTCAAATGCATTAGCATACGCAAAATGCGCACCGTCGACCTAGGGTGGGTAAACAATAAATATTAGCCGCGTAATCTCTGGTGTTAGTGGACCAAAGTTCATTAATTTTTTTATTTAACGCGCGATTAATATAGTACTTGATAACGCTTTTTACCGCTTGTCGATATCTCTATTCGTTCCAGAGATATTTGCGGTCAAATTCAAAAGTTGTCGTAAAACGTACTAAATTTTGAACGTTTTTTTTTTTATTCCCAAATCTTAAGGGGGCGGTGACCCCCCAAAATTTGCACCCGCGTTATCACCCCCATCTAGCAGCACGTCACGTGGCAAAGTTTCATGAAGCTACTCCCCCTGGCTTCAACGTTCTCGCGGCTAATACGCTACATTCTAAGCCAATTTTTGATCCCCCTTTGAAAAAAATTGTGAAGCGTGTCTTTGTCCCCGATGGGGGTGCGCTAATAAGACTTGGTCATTCTTTAGCGCGTGTAAAAATTTGGGGGCACAGCACCCCCTGGAGACCTTAATATGGTCTTCCAAAAGGCGCTTTAGGTGCGTACGATTTCACATCGAGATCTCCAAGGTTACTGGACCAAACGTCACCGAACTTGTTTCGCCTAACGCCTGAGGAATCGCGGTAGATAAAGTATTTGTCCGATTTTGAATATCTTCATCCATTTCGAAGATATTCGCCGCCGAACTTTGAATTCGCCCGAAATCGGGCTAAATTTTGCATGTTTTTGGCCCCTGAAATTTTTTTGGGGTGTGCCCCCCAAAATTTTGGACCAGCATTATAAAATTGGGCCTAGTACCGACCATTTCACGCCGGTCGGCCCACGCATCTCGGAGATCTCGCGTTGAAAAAATAAAACATCTGCCGTAAAACTTGAAGTCCGCTCAGCTAGCTATCGCTTTCGGCGGACTAAAAAGGCACAGAAAATCTAAAATTGGTCTAAACGTTCCCCAGGGCAGTAGTAGCTGACGTGCTTATTTTCAGTTCAGAAGGTCATAGGTCAAAAGGTTAGGGTTGCGCAGTTCTATAGGCCGACGGTCGCAAAACATGTCGGCACTGGGTCGACATGTTTTCTATAGTTTCGCCATTTTGCAACGTCGCCGACGTGACGTCATTAGGACTATGTGTGTCTGCGCATGCTCGTGCACCTGCGTTCTTTTACTTCTTGTAATTCGATTTCCAATTTTCCGCCGAGTGAGCGCACGAAAGCTGCCACACACAGCGAGTGGGATTGGAATTAGATTGAGTTGTGAGGCCTACGATACGGTGCATGGCAGACAAAGCGGATGGATACAGCTGGGTGTGTGTGGTTGGATTATGAAGTCTGACAGCACGGCTTAATTATTGTCCTGACTGACAAGTGATAACGCCGGGAAGCAACATCTTATAGCTACAACGATCTCGGATTAAAACGTGATTACCTTGTGGTTACTTTCACTGTGCATTTCAACATGTGTGCTCACCGAAAATTTCCCTCCACGGATGAGCTGAGTTCTCCGCAATTTCCACACAACCTTTTCTGACAGGTTTCACATGTACTTATCGTTTATCCACTGTTCGTTTGTAATAAGGGTGGTCTATAGCTTTTAATCACAGAGCTACGGAGCGTCACCTGCCATATGGGATCACACAGTGTTAGCTGCCACCCGAGTGACCCGACACAGGTGAACGCACCCCGCCTTAAAGCCGGCCAAACAGGCCAATACTCGATTTACCAACTCGGGAGGGATAAAAGGCTGAGTTGATCTGTTTGATATCTCCTCTCTTTATCTAGAATTTTACGCGCAACAGCATGTCTTAGCCATCGTCTAGGTGTCTGTCCGTCTGTATTTCCGTCCGTCAGTCACACCCTGGCACTGTATCAAAACGGCGACACTTAGAATCACGGAATCTTAACTGTGGGCTGCCACAAGGACTATAGTTTATCGCGACAAAATTTCGTGTCCCTGGGTGAGGGTGTTTCCCTTGAACGGAGGCGTGAAATAAGGATACCCCCTTTAAAATAAGCTTATTTTACCGCCGTTGGCTCGTATAGCGTGTAAACGGTTACAGATAGGCACAGACATGCTGCTTATCATAAAGGTGTCAACAATGATGACCTTGAACCATCTTGAACACCAAAAATAAGCTGTTTTAGTGAATTTTTTATGATTTCGAGTTGTGACGCACATTTTAAGAGTGAATTGCGACAAAATGACTGGAGATAGACCATGACCACCAGCATACGAAATTTTCAGCATTAAACGTCCCCCTAGGTTCAAGAATGTCAGTGCACGCTGGCGTCAAAGAAGGGTACCCCTTCTAAAATTGGTTATTTTACTGCTATTTACTCGTGTAGCGTAAAAACGCTTGCAGATAGGCACAGACATGCTGCTTATTATAACAAGCATTAGTGACAAGCTTTTTAATGGTGTGAATATCGATGACCTTGAATGACTTTGAATTCTCAAAATAGGGATGTTAGTGTTTTTTGCGATTTTGCTGCAAGGCGCATATAAAGAGTGTATTGCCTAGAAATGGCTGGAAATAGACCAAGACAATCTGTGAACAGGAACTGCTAAGGCTGTTGCGCGTTCATCAGCTTTGCTCAAATTATTTGTTAACTATGGCAAGAATCCTTTTTTAAATATTGTTTTGTGCTTTTTCATTGAGGAGGAGGCAGAAGTATTTTTTGCCAATACTTGTGGTTTAGGCGCCCATTTGCAGCAGTCTGTTTTTTCTGCGCCAGTTTTTCGGTTTTCAGTGATCAGTTTTGAAACAGGTTTGTCTGTCATCTCGTTCTGATTTCGTTCTAGTCTGTCACTGCTTATGATACAAATGTATAACTCAATATCATTCAGTTATACATTTGTATCAAAAGCAGTCTGCGCTGACGTGTATTCAAATTAACAACGCTCGCAAAGAGCGCGGAGCAAGAATTTCAATTTTGTTGCGTTCTGTATTAGCCCAGTTAGCGGCGAGCGCTCTGTGTGCCTTTAGCTGCTAGCAAGAACAGCAGAGATTTAATAATTGGCAAAAATTCCTTGAAACTTTTCTCAGATGTTACTAATGGCACACTATTTCCGGCGGGCATTTAGATCTAGTAATTACTACGCACGTCTGTAACTGTCACCAGCACGTTTCAAGTCGTTTTTCTGACATGCTGGCGCTAAGCTGGATTATAAGGCGTATGCTAGATCTTTGTAAGATCGTACTAAGTTCTTCCTAAGTTAGTAATTTATTATTTCAGAATTTTTTGCTTACTTTGTGAAGTAGTTAAATCTTTGTGTGCATTCGCCATTTCCTTTGTTTTTTGTTACATTAATGTAATTCAAATTATATTATGCTTTCATACCTTTTTATAAACTTTATCTAAACTTGTGTTACACAAATTTAAACTTATTTTGGTGAATATTTCTTACGATTTTTTTGTGGTGACATTTTCTCTTCAAGTCTTCGTAAGTGTGACTTTTCCTAAGATTTTTTTTTCAGACAAGTGCCAGCCAACGGCTTTAGCCGGCTGCACGAGTGTGACAGACGTACAGACGACGCGACGGTATCGTTATTTGCAATAGCCGGCATTGCTGATATTGATTTCAGCGTTAGTGCCTAATAGTGAGTGATATAGTATTCGACTTCAGCAATGGACTTTATAGTTCTTATTGTCTAGTACTCCGACATTTTTAGTACACTAAACTCGGACTTGGGTGTACGATCCAAATAAAGTGCACAACTTTTCGGAAATATAACTCAGATCAGACTGTGTGAAGTAGTAACGAGTGGTATAAATGCCTTGTCTCAAAAAAAAACAAAGTTCATTTTGTCAGAGCTTCGTCAGATTTCCATCATCTTTGATAAATGTTGGCATAAGATGGCCAAGACGTTCAGATTATGTCAGGTGCACTCATTTTGGGGTTTTTCTATAAACGTTAAACTTTCTGTTCCATTATTGTGACTGTTGAACTTTTTCTTTTATTATTGCATGTTCTTCTTTTTCTTTTCCAATAATGCACATATTTTCTTGCGAGTAATGTCGTGTTTGTGTGCATTGCCGGGAAAGGCCGTCTCTGGAATGACCTATACTGTGTTGGGTGACCTTAAATTCTACTCACTCACTCACGCACTCATTTTCCACCTCAGGTAATTTGTGGTAGTAATACAATGTGTTGTATGCAGGTGAATATGAGTATTTTCGGAGTCCGTTTGAGGGAACCGTAGCAACGCCGGGTGCAATAGCCATAGCGTTCTATCAGGGACTGTTTGCATACAACGGATGGTGAGTTTCATGTTTGCAATATTTATGAAATTCCTGCTTGCGTCATTTTATCCAGTGAGAAAGTGCGGTACCCATATGTGAAACATTATGTTAAACTGGTGAATATGTAGAATGAGAGACGTACGTTGGCCTAGTAGCGACATATTATGGAGCGATATGCTTGGAGCCGCGCAACCCTAAGCTTCACCGTGATCTTCAAATGACTTTTGACTCTTTTGAAGTGAAAACCTGCGGTCTGGCTACTCCTGTGCTACAGGGAACGTTTACACCAATTTCGTTTTTTGTGCACTGTTCAGTTGCCAAGAGGATGAGGATACATACTTTGTTGCCCAGTGCATTGCTTTAATGCTTTTTTTGAGAGAAAATTCTTAGAATATTCTTTGACAACTTGATTGGACACCTTGGACATTCTTAGACACCTTGTACAAGATCCATTGGTTTCTTTTTTGCAGTTTGGGAAAGCTTCCAAGAGATTTTTTATCGACGTCGAGTTCGGTCTGTTACAGTTGCCGCTGCACACTGGGCCCATGTAGTGGCTTCAGCGATAGATGGCTGCTTATGTGGTCACCCACTCCGCAAGTAAGGCAAAGCATCTTTCAGTTTTTGACGGCCACATCTGTGCTGTAGGCGTCTATTGTACGAGTTGTCGTGTATCCGTCTGTCTGTTTGTCCGTCCATATGTCACGGATGTATTGTGGCTAAACGGTGCGAGATATGGCGTGCCTTTTCAGATGAGATGAAAATCATTGACCTTGGATGACCTTGAAAGTCAGTACAGCAACAGGAACTGTATAGACCGTGGCGCTTTTTTCCTAGCGACAGCTAGGCTTTTTTGTAGTTAGGAGCCTGTACGGTCAGACGGACGGCCAGAAGGGCAAGACCCGTAACGTGTAGAGATTTGTGCTGAAAGACTGACGGGATAGTAAGACTGCCGTTGTCTGATGCTTATGTCGTTGTAGGAATTACTTAAATTATGTCGTCGAAGAACTCAAAGACCCTTACAAGTCAGTTGGTTTTCCATTTGTAGAAAAATTGCATTTTTGTATCCAGATGGCTAAGTTTTAGCTGGTGCGAAAAGTGAATGGTGTTTTGTTTTCTGCGTTCAGATGATGTTCAGTTATTTGCTTGATCGGATGTTGGTAATCTGTGGAATGAAAACTGTGGAAAAAACCTGCGGAATGGTGGATAAAATGTGGAACGCAAATTGTGGAACGGCTGGGTGGGTTAAGGTCTGTAATCGCTCGGTCGCAGCACATAGACCTGGTAGCCGAAGCCGAAGCCGCAAAAGCTGAGCCGTAAAATGTTCGAGCCGAGTCGCTCGAGCCGCACAATTTTCCAGGTTGTATAGGCGAGCTCTCTTCCTGCTGCAACAGCAACGTCCACGATCACAGACACAAATGAGGAAGCGACATCGTTGTCATCAGTGTGTCTGGAATCTGCAAACAAGAAGCTATGACTGCTGGAGAATCTGGAGTCTGACGACGGCGATGGAGATGGTTATGTACACGAACACTCGGCGTGATCGGAGTTGAATAGGTACCAAGACATCACGCTTTAGGGATCAAGAGATAGTACCATAACGTCACACTAGTCAGAAATGCATCACACCCACAGGTTCAAGTGTTGCTAATAATGTATCACAACCGGCTGGGTATACGGCTGTACCGAAACGGATGAGTTTTAGTCTTAGAACTTATCTCAACCGGTTGGGTTTAGGCCGTCATCGAACCGGTTTGGTATTAGCCGACACCCTTTGTACCCGCAGTTGCTCATATACATGTCAAATAGGCACATTATAGCTGCGCGATGCGCAGATTGGACAAAGGTAGGCAAAACGTACAGTCAGAAAATCAGAATTTTTACCCCAAAAAATTTTCGGACAGGGGAAAGTGGATATACCTGGTCAGTGTAAAGCAGATGCGTGTCTGAATATTATGTGAAAATTTCGCAAAGATCGACACATACAAACTGGAGTTACACGCCGGCGAATTTCTAACACCATGCAATTGGCTGGGCGGTCACTCAACCAACATTTCAGAAAATAAAGGGGGCAATAATTTCTTGTTCCTGAACTGGTTTTAGTGAAAATTGATCTTCACATTTAAATTTTTTAAACCAACATAGCATTCTTGTGCACTTTTATATAAATAATTGCAAAGGTTAAATGGGTTATAGGGTGTATGTAGCTCTTCATGGGAACACATCTCGAAGCTGCAGAGCGTCACCTGCCATGTGGGATCACGCAGTGTTACTTGCCACCCGAGGTGAACACACCCCGCTTTAACCCAAGCCAGGCAGGCCTGTATTCAGTTTCCTGGAGGGATAGAACGCTGAGCTAAACTTTGTACTGATGCACCTCGTCTGTGTGTTCAGAAACTTGCCGCTGGCATCATGGATCTCATGTATTCTGGTGACAATTGTTTACGTGTTAGCAAATGTTGCTTACTTCACTGTCATCTCACCAGCTGAGATGCTCGCCTCTGAAGCCGTCGCCGTCGTATGTCCTTATTGCTGTTATTTTTATTCATATGTTTTTTATTGTATTGTTATTATTATTATTATTTTTTGTTACCCACTTTCTATAAGAATTATAAATCTCACATTAATATTTCACAAGGTAGTGTAGTTAGTGACATATTTCAGGTTAGCGACTACAATAATTTGGAAAATTATTTTAAAATTTTATGACAAGAACTATGTTATTGAACACTGGAAGGTAGTCGAGAATGTCTCATGCAGCGATATTCTGGTGTACGGTTCTCGATGAGGCGTCCTATTTCTACTGTTTGCTCAGGTCATAGGAACGAGCACAGGATATATAGTTAATCAATTGTGGTCTTCACATATGTTTGAATATTACCTTGTATTACGTGCAAAGTGAAAAATGTAAAAAAAATTATTTTATATCATTATTAATTACTAGGAACATTTTATGTGCTTTTTTGTTACTAGCATTTTTTTGTATTGTTACAAAATATTGTGTAAATGTTTTGACACAATATTGACACAATCTGCAACACTAATAAACGTTCATTCATTCAGTTATTTGCCAATCTTTTATATCTGTAGCTTGTACAAACCAACAGTAGACAGTTTTGTAATTCAGTTAGTATTATAATATGATTTTTGTTGAGTTAGGTGTTATGTGTTTATTGCAGACGTTTGCGGAGCGCATGTATGGTTTCATGGCATGGATTATGCCTGTCTTTGTTGCTTTGTCAACGTTTGGTGGAGTCAATGGAATTCTCTTCACCACTGCTCGGTAGCTGTGTGTTTCTTAAAATTCCAAATTTCATAAGCTTATAAGGGTGTGTACTGATAATTTTTGAGATATGGTGTCGTCTTTATGATCACTTTATTGCAAATATCTTGCAGAACGTACAGGTGGAAGAATTTTGAAAATCAGTGAATATTTGATTAAATTGTGTGTGACTTAGTCTTGCAGTGGATAGCACCCATGAATGTACTTGGTCTGCTATAGACCCATTTTTATTGTGAAGTTTTTTTGGTATTTTAGAGCTTAATCTGTAGAGGAATTGAAAACTGCATGGTGGACGAATTATGACAAAGTCTTACTTACTATAATGCACAGATTGTCATACCCCTCTGACACCTTTTGTGTTGCACAGTCGAGGCCGGGGCGTTTGAGTCCTTGGGTCTTGAGTAGTGCACCCCACCTTGCCCCTCTCCAGCCCCCCCACGGGCAGCCTGAAAAGGGGGTCGAGTTGCCCAGTAACGGAGTGAACTTGCCCGTAGGGTGGGAACGTTTCTAGTGCCATTGATTGTCAGAGATGTTGCAAGTACCAACCAAAGTACAAGTACTCAAAACTAACTATCAAGTACAACCCAAGTACAGGGAATTATCTAGCCCCTTGTGGGGGGTTTACACCCCCATTAAAACCTTGACAACCCCTAACGAAAAAGATACCAGATATTATATAATATGTGGTTGAAACTAAATATATTTGGTGAAACTTATGCTATTCTTGCATATCGCTTTTGTTACTTTTCATTAATTTACAGTATACTGTGACGAACTGCAGCTTATTAAAATTTATTTTTTTGCAAAAACAGCCGAAAAATCTGATTTTTTGTTTCCAAATTTGCGGTATTCATTGAGTCCAAAAGCAAAAAGTGTTTCAGCTTCAAGGGGGCTTTGCCCCTGACCCTCTTCGTTTCCAGGCTTCCTGCCCAGAAGCTCTGCCCCTAATCTAAATTGTTCCGTGCATTGCACTCAGTCACATGTTAACCTGTACAAACTTGTACAAGTACTCAGGTCACAAATACAAGTACAAGTACAAGTACTTTGAAATGGTACTCGAGTTCAAGTACAAGTACCAAGTACTGTATCTCTGTTGATTGTTACTTTGCAGACTGTTCTTTGTCGGCTCTCGTGAAGGGCATATGCCCGAGGTTTTGTGTTTTGTACAAGTGAAGCGCTTGACTCCCGCTCCAGCCGTTATCTTTATGGTACGTCTCCACTTCACATTTGCATTCAGCAGCTTCTTTTCAGTAACACTGCTAAAAAGTAGAAATACTTGCTACAGCAGTTACAGTAGGTTATTCTTGACTTGTATTAACTCGAGCTAAGTTAGCTCGATAAGGTTATACTTATACAAATCTGAATGCTGTTATTCTTAGCATTGTGTTAAGAAAGCTAATTAGGAAAGTATTCTAGCTTTGATCTGTGCACTTTTCTGTGACTGTTTTTGTCGTGATTTCATCATGGTATGTCAGTTGTGTTATGCAGCTGCGTGGTAGCATTTCAACTCCTATGCTTGCATTTTAGTCAGAAAAATCGCGAGTCATTGTTTTGGGGATTTTTGTCAGGGTTTGACATCGTTGCTGTACCTGGTCTCCACGGACATGTACATGCTAATCAACTACGTGTCGTTTGTCAACTGGTTGGCCATCGGTCTGTCTGTGGTCGCTCTGCTGTATTTTCGCTACTCCAGACCCAACATGCATCGACCGATCAAAGTCTGTCTTCTTAGTCGATTTTTTTGTTGTATTTTTCTTGCACATATAACTGTTAATCATACTCTACATCTGCAACGCATAGCTACAACAGTTTCTCCAAACTACCTGTTTATCTGTACCTCTCTCTGTCTGTCTGTCTCTGTGTCGGCTATGGATGAATAAAATTTTTCACTAACACTAACGCTAACAAGACCACATTAACAACAACTTACAACAAAGTCTGTCTTCCACTTTTTAGATTTTAATTTTTATTTTGCAATCTTTAGATTCTAGTGTTTGCCTTGTGTTTGATTTTTACGACCCAGTATAGATTACCTTTTCATCACAAAGGACTTTCACCTGTTAGTAAGTAAGTACGGGTGAGTTAGTGAAACATAAATTTTTAAATTGCATAACGTACTATAAGACCTAAAAATCGCTAGTCATACTAGCAAAACAATCGAGCAAGATTGTTATAAAAAGTGTTTAAAGCTGTTAGGATTACAGGCTGGATGGTTAGTGAGTTTCAGATCTGTCACACTGTCGACCTGCTGAAACCATTGAAACCGTTGAAAGCGGCCTTTTGACAGTGACACTTGTGCGACCCCAAGCAACATTGTGTTAGAAAGGAGCCCCGGTTCTCTCACATAAGGTGGAGATTAGGGAATTGGAACCCCAGTCAAAGTTGCATTGCAAACCACTAAAGATAGCGAAATGGTTGCTTTAGACAGCATGCATTAACTCGGCAATATTGTTATGGATGAATGTCTGAGTGTATGTTGTAGGTATGGCTTGGTTGGCCAATCATCTATGTCGTATTCTCGGTGTTTCTCGTAATTATGCCTCTCTATTCTTCACCCACTGAGACTGGTATGAACTAGTAATCACTGATATTTAACTCCATATCTTCTTCACTTACTTACTTGTTGCCGCTGAAACTGTTCTATGATAAGTTTAGCGGATACTAAGGCTTTTGAAAATTTTTAAAACTTTGAAAACGGCTGCTTTTCTGAGTGTCTTAATGTTTTAGGAAGAAAATGCTATTTCACACTATGCCTGGTTGTTATTATCTGTTTCATAGGCGTAAGATATGTGCATATTTGCCCGTGATGTTTTTGTATCAAATTACTTTTTTCTTGTAAGCGAACAAAAATGAATACTAGAAAAATATATTGGCCCAGTGCCAACGTATTATGCCGCTGTCTACTTAGAGCTGTGCGACCCTGACCATGACCTTTGATCTTTTTAGGTGAAAATTTGGCACAATGGTTATTCCTGCCTTTGAGAACATGCATTTTGTCAGTTTTGTGTTTTTCAGCATCTTTTTGCGAATTTGGGGCCAATTGAAAACATACAGATGGACGGACAGGTTGGACGCCCAAGTAATAATAAGTACTGTTAGCATTGTATGTGTATTTATCGTTCAGTGCTTGGATGCTATTATCTGCAGGCATGGGTTGTCTGATCATATCCACGGGGATTCCAGTCTATCTTGTCTGTGTGAAGTGGAAGTCTAAACCTGAGAGCTTCAATCGGCTCCTGGGTATGTTTTTGTATAGGTGTAATATAAAGGCATTCCTAGTTTTTAGACATTGTTTCATACGGTAGTGTAGCAACATAGTTAAAGTGTGATGGGATCTTTAATAGTGGCTTTATTGCAACTGGACCCATAAGTGTAGTGGTAAAAGAACTTTCTGTAAAGTAGCTTGTATATGGCAAAGGTGTTGCCAAGCGTTTGATGCTTTGTTTTCTTATGTCTCACCATGTACGTGCTTACACACTTTGCTACTTAACTAATTTCAACCCTAATCTACTTGAGTACTGTTTACACCACCAAATGCACCTTTCTATCGGCCGTTGTGCGAAATCAAAAGTGACTGGCTGGCTGCTGGCTGCTTTCGGTCGTAAATAATTAACCAATGGAACAATAGATGCAGGCTTTCGCAAATTATGTCATTTGCTCCTAAAAAATGCCTTGCACTGGATCACTGAAATTTTGCATGTGATAAGCTAGGACACCTGTCTAATTAACTGTGTAATAAGTTTTCCCATGAATCTCTCTGGTTAGACACAACGCATGCACAGGAGACAACAGACAGCTCATATCATAAGCACAACCGTTAGTACGGTCGGCTAAAAACTAAATGTTGCAGTCTGTTTTGAGCCAGCCCGTATATACATTGGCATTGCTGGTGTGGGCTGTGCAGATGCGTTCACGGCATTCGTTCAGAAGATGTTGCTCGTCGTGCCGGAAGAAACCAAAGTGGACTAGAAGTTCACGTCATGGCAATCTGAAGTCTGTTTACTTGGTCACCATGAACACTGTTGGAAACGTAGGAGTGTTTTCATCGCATTTGTAATGGTGTTTATAGTAAGCCAGTGCGTCAAATTTTCATGCCGGGTGGTTCTACTGTGGGATGATCTCAAGCTAATAAGAAAGCTCACCTATATGCAAACTTTTTTGTAGTGGAAGCAGGGTAGGATTTATACCCAATTAGGCACAGTTCAGTTAAAAAGTGTGGGGCCCTAACAGGAACTTTTTTGAACTGTTTAGCCGAACATGCTGAACATGCCTAAATCTGCCTCTGAGTGGAGGTAATGGAAACTGAAACTGTTTGGTAGAAAGTTGGGGAAATCTGTGGTATTTACCATCGTCGTGATGTCGCTCATTGCAAAGCAACTGAGAGATCACTGAGTGGGGGGGGGGGCTAAACAGTAGCGGGCTGCTGGTGCTAGCGAATAACTGTTAGCCTATTTTTACTGCTACTGAGTTATTTTTCAATTTATCAATTTCTGATTCAGTGATTGGTTGGTCCAGTTTGTGGCCAAAGCCAAGCAGATCAGTTTTTTGAAGAGCGGGAAAATAGGAAATTCTGCCTCTTTATAGGCAGTTGCTATAATGCTTCAGGCTGTTTAGTGGATATTTTTTGGATTTAGTGATTTTTAGTCATCAGAACACCAAGCAGCATTATCTGGTGTGATACATTTATATACCAGTTTATATACGTTGACGTATCTCTGGTGCATTTGGTTTTTTTTCTGTTTGCATAACTGCCCCTGCCCGTGAACTGGTTTTATGTAACATGCCATTTTAATCTCTGGTTATTTATTATTTTACCTATGTTTTTATTGTAACACTGTTTTTTTCAGTCAAATTGGTTAAAGATAGATTTCGAATAAGTTGTCTGTTTTTGATGAGTTGTTGGCAGTCAGTCGTGATTTAATCGGCAGGACTCAGATATTTGATTCTGTGCTGTGTGCGCTTTTTGTGATCGTCTTGATATTAATCGTATGGCATTGAATTTGCCCAGTATTTGCACTAATGTACCGAAATCTGCTGAACACAGACATATGGAGGGCTAGACACTGTTGTTGTGTTGTTAACGTAATCAGTTTGTTGTAAGTTGTTGTTAATGTGGTCTTGTTAGCGTTAGCGTTAGTGAAGGACGTTATTTATTCATAGCCGACACAGAGACAGACAGACAGAGAGACAGGTAGTTTAGAGAAACTGTTGTAGCTATGCGTTGCACATGTAGAGTATGATGTAACAGTTATATGTGCTAGATAAGAGTTGGTTGTATTTTATGTGCTTTAGGTGATGTCTAGCAGAAACTGTGGCATGCTATAGAATCATATAGGCTAAGAGTAGCAAGTGGTCTGCATTGTACAGTAAGCAGTATAAGTCATTGTCAGCATACAGACTAGGTAGTCTCATGGTGGTGGTTTAATTGTTAGAGCTAATGTTAGTTATAGCTGCTTGTCTAGTGGGTATTTCTAGCTTTATGTTTACAACTTCGTCTAACCATTTCAGTGCATTGTTAACAACCGCGATGTAATTAACTCACGAATAGAAACGTTTTTCAAGATGGTTTTTGTGTCGATTTACCTTGAAATTTTTGAAGTGACGAATTTTATTCATTCCAGTATTGTTTATCAGTGTATTAATGTAGAGTTCTGAATCTGACCAGTCTTGTCTGGTATCACAATTATTCAGCATGAGCTTCATTGTCTGGTTCGTATACAATTCTTTCAATACTGTTACTGTGTTGAAGCGTACTATTTTTGGATGTAACAGGTGATGTGTTACTAGAACTTTAGTAATTTTGTTTGCATAATTCCCACAATTCTCATGTAATAGGTGCATAGCTAAGAGAGGGGCAGAGGACACTTATGACTTAAGGACCTGCTGTAATAATAATAACAGATAGAAAAATGTTGGCCCAATGCTGACATTTTGTGCGGTCGTCCGCCTAGAATTGTGCCATAGCTTCTGAGGCGCTGGCTGAAAATTATTCCAGCAACATTTTACTCTGTGACAAATATTATATTTTACTTCCAAGTGAAGTGATTATTTTTGTACCATTATTGATATCCTATGTGGACAATGTTGACTTATTATTTATAACTTGTCTGCTGTTTAAATGTGCTTCTTTATTGGTTAACACGAGTTAAGCACTTGTGATTCGCAGCAATCTTCTGCCAACGTTACCAGGGCTTGGACACCAAGGCAGTTACCCAAAAATTGGTAGACCTAGCCAAAAAACTAGCTACAACCCTTACTCACCTCCACCCAAAACCAAAAAAACACCTACCGGGTAGCTTTAATTCAATTTTTGTTTCCTATTCCACTAATGCTTAAGTATTTTATTATGGTTACGTTTTTGAAACACCTAAACCTATGCCTATAAATTTGCATTCTGTTTTCAGAAGAAATGAACACTTTAACCAATTGTTGCGATGTTTTTCATAAACAGTTGCTAAATATTTGTTCTTGGCATTAAGTTAAAATGTTAAAATCAAAGTTGGTCATAAACAGGTTGCATATGACACATTCTGTAATGCTGTTGTAAACATTAGAAAGCTTTAATATTCACTGTAAACGCCGTTAGTTGGGTGACATTATTAAAGTGCTTGTTGTTCTTTGTTGTTCTTTGCCTGCTGTTGTTTAATTGTGTAGCCTATTTCATCAAATTGCACACATTTCAAATGGAAAGACGTACCGTATTTCTCTCCCTGGACAATTAAGGGAATTGGGTATGTAAGCTTCCCAGTTCCCACTGGGGTCTGGGGCAGAGCCCCAGCCAAAAATAATTTTATTGCATTGTTTGCCTCACAGAACAATTCCAGTGGAACGATAGCAAATATTTTTTTGGCCTTTTGGCCGCTGGTTCGAATTAACAGAAAATGTCGGAACCAAACAAACGACACTGAGTGAAACGTGAACAACACCTGAGTTGAAGATAGTGATACTCGGTGAAGTGACCATTGACCATAGTGACAACGTTAACATCAACATATTCGTCGTAGCTACAGACATTAAGGAAAGACCTGCGACCGTGAACAAACCAAGCCATATCTGTGGTGACCCGGTGCCAACATAATACGCACCGCCAAGCACTGCGTAACTCTCAGCGTTGACCATGAATGGTCTTTTGAACTACAAACTGGCGGCTCGGAAGTGTAACGGTTAGGGCGTTAGACTTGCGATCGAGAGGTTATTAATTCGATTCTCAGTCGGGATGCTATCAAGTGGTTAGCACTTAGATGGGCGACTGTCTATGGACAGCTAAACGATCTTGGTATACATGTATACCCAACACCATGGTCAACTCAGCCTTCCATCCCTCAGGGATAGGTAAGTCAAGTACCATCCTGTCTGGCTGGGGTATGCACGTGGGGTGCATTCAGCTGTGTCAGGTGGCAGGTAAAACGGTGTGTGATCCTATATGGCAGGTGACGCTCCTTTGTTCTGAGACGGGTTTTCTATGATGAGCGATATACCATTTTAACACCAGTTACTTCTGCACAGAGAGTGTAACAACAATTTTGGCTTCTGTAAGCTTTTTGTTTTCGAGTTAGGAACGCGTATCGGACAGACGGGCAAGACTTATTACAGTCATTATGATGGTGGTATTGGCTGCAGAGCAAAACAACACAGGGTTCCTACAGATCAGGGAAAACTGGAAAAAGTCGGGGAATTTGTGTGGTCAGGGCAAGTCAAGGAAAAGTCAGGGAAAATATCATTTATGAAGTCAGGGAAAATCATCTTGGATCATGCAAACTGCAGATATCTGTGATTTTTTGCATCTCCATATATTAAAAAGCGGGCAAATCTGCAGCTTCCATTAAGCGTCCAAAAGCTAGAAGTGTTTCAGCTTCACAGGGGCTTTACCCTCCTGGCCCCCGACCAGGGCCTCTGTCGTTTGCATATTGCTCCATTAATACTGTTTTATTACCTTATGCAATAGTATACCATTTCTGACATTTGTGAGATAGGGTTACTGTTTCGATAAGGTCAGAGAAATTGTCATTCCATGACTGGAAAAGTTGGGGAATTTTGCTACAGAAGACCTGTAGGAACCCTGACAACAATGATATGTAAAATAGCTTAACATTGCTAAGTACCCTATGCACAGTCTCGGTAACATTAGTCACATGAAGTTACAGTAACACTATCATAAACTTCTTTTGCTTTAGGACTCAGTTCAGATTCAAAGTCAGATTTTCTGACGTTGCCATCAGTACACAAGGCATCTGGTAGGTGAAAAAAGCTGCAATTCATGCGTTTTGGGTTGAAGGAAATACCTGAGGGTGCTTAATGATTTGTCCCCGCAAGCGTCTCCTAAGGCTGGTCTGAAGCTTTAACGGCTGGCTTAGTGGTCTAGATTACTAAGACGTCTGTCACTGGTAGTAATTTTTGAGACCCAAAAGCAACAACTTATATGTGATTCGTAACGACAAACGATAAATTACTTTTTCCGCATGGAGTCACATTAGTAACAACTACGTACAGTACAGCAGTGTGCAGGGATGTGGTCTTGGTCGAGACGTCTCGGTCTCGAGATGGTCTCGAGACGTACTAACGTCTCGTCTCGTCCTGGACAAACGCCTCAACGTCTCGGTCTCGGAGCAATATGTCTCGGTCTTGGCGCAGTAGGTCTCGTCTCGGGTCTCGAGCCATTGCATCTCGTTGAGACGTTTTGTGCAGGCGCGTGCCGTGCATACTATAGCTGCAGTTACAGCGATACTAACCAGCTTGACATTTGTGGCTTAGACATATTTGTTTACAGTGTTTTTACTCTTGCTCTACTTTTTCTCTTACTTATTTATCATAAAGCAGAATTATGTCATGTCAGTCTTTTTTTCATCACAAAATGACCTAGTCGCAATGAGGATAGTGTATGATGTCAGAATGAATACTATCAGCCAAATGTAGTCGACGTATAAGGCTATAATCAGCTGTAGTTTGCTAATTTTATTTAGTTGCTTGCAAATTGCGATAAACATATTGGCTCATGTCTTCAGCACTGCAGTTGCAATTCTTTATGGTGCAAGCCGTTAA
>Ga0056128_1002358_pt1 | contig 22315 bp, 12 predicted proteins | sample WorMetLIZISLAND2_FD_71113 | JGI IMG/M metagenome (GOLD analysis project Ga0056128, IMG submission 71113) | Marine gutless worms symbiont microbial communities from Max Planck institute for Marine Microbiology, Germany - Olavius geniculatus... ... | reverse complement strand
TTTGCATTGTCTAGCAGCTGTGAGCGCACTGGTAATAGCGCACATTGTGCTAAAGAGAAGAAAAAAGCTATGGCGAAACAGGCGATAAGCTATTTCCGTGGCGACAATGTAGCATGTAGGCCTAGTAAAATCTCAGCCTAGTTTTTATTATTCTGACTTTTGTGTCGAAATAAGGTGGTTATATCCTACAGTTTTAGACACTAGGCCTTCACAAGCTGTGCGCGGCGACTGTGAGACAGCCACGCAGGCGTGCGTCAGCAGCCGTGGGGCGGTCTTCCATAGTATGGAACGCTGTTTTACTATTTAATCCTGAATTATTCATGATATATACATATCACAAATTCGAATTCGTGATATGTACATATCATGAATTCTGGATTAAATAGTAAAACGGCGTTCCATACGGTCGGACGCTCCGCTGTGATTGGCTGCAACTTGCAACTTTATGAATAAAATTGTGCGCGCACAATATTATGCTAATGAGGTCTGCAATAGTTGTGCAACTTCTTGCAGCGTTTGTTGCAAGTTTTATTGCAGTTGTAATAGGGGTCTGAGCGCCAAGCGCGCACCAGTCAATGCTTTTCGTCCGTCCAATTTGGTCGGTTGATCGTTCCGAGGAAGCATTCCGATTGCCTTGTCGGTGGAGCTATCCTAAATATAGCGGACACACAAACAGGCAGACATAGGCCTACGCTTTAGATTTGCTTAGTTTTAAAGAGCTGTATCAGCGACAGCTCAATAATGTCAGCAAACAGTAACATCCATAATCAAGCATTCTCCTTTACCTCTGGTAGTAAGTGTCTCGTTCAGAGTTATTTTATAAGGCAACATCAGCAAAGGTGTGCGTCATCGACAACGCACGATTGGATGACACGGTGCGATAATGATTCGAAAGGATCAGTCACCTACAGACACGACTGACGGTACTGTGGCCGGCCATGTCAACTGGATAGGAAGCAAGCAGTGCACTGACGAGTTCAGTCGATACATTGCCGCAACATACAACGACGGGCATACGACAGTACTGTTGTTTTGTGATAATGTGTATTGTTCAGTGACTGACTGACATTGGCACATATGACAAGCGATAGTGGAAGACTGACGACCAATCAATAATGCAACGTGTACTAAGCGACTTCAGTTCAGTTCAGTTTATTTCTGTTCTGTCCTGTCGCTTTGTACATGCCTTTACAAAATTGGTCGCGTCAGACAATAAGCAATTATTGACGTAACGAACCGATCGCGCGACGCATTTGTTCATGTTTACTACCGAGCTGTCCGGTTACGTCACATGTTACACTGGTAACTAAATTAGTTGTCTAAGGATGTATTTTATCCAAAAATATTTTGGACGTTTCCCTAAAACTGTGTCGCAGTTGCTGGGGCTCCCAGGAGCGAAAAATTTTTGTTCGTTATTCGTATGTTATTACTTTGCAACTGATCTAACCTGCATAACCACGAGACAGCAACATTACAGACGGAGAGACGGACAAACGAACAGACACACAATTAGCGACGGCAATACCGCACTGTGCAGTACCGGTAGGTGCATCGAGCAGAAAATTTCTTACAAGATACGTTTAGATTTAAACAACACACTTTGAATCCGTCAAATAAACTATTTATCGCAGTGGAATAAGTCGCAGAAACTTACTTTTAACTCATTTACCATCCCTTGAAGCAATGTGTGGCTCGTTGCAATGCGACCATTTAGTGTTTGCAATATTCATGTCAGTGGCGTCGCAGCAAAAAAAACAAAGAAAGGGCAATTACCCCTGTCATAAATTTTAATGGTTTAATTTTTAGTCCGAAAAAATTTTGCCCAAAATACAAAAAAATAAAACTAAAAGTACCCCGTTTGAAATATTGAGCGCCCATAATTCTCTGTTAGAAATTTACAGCTGTCTTTTTTAACTTAGTGCCCCTCCTACTTTTTCAACCCACGACGCCACTGTTTCGCGCCAAAAAAAATTACATTGGCTATACGCACTCGTCAGCAATCGTGCACCTAGTAGAAGCTTACGTTTCTATAATATAATTCTGACTGTATTTTCGTCTAGTAGACCGATTTGCTGAGCTACATAGTTGACTAACGTATCATATCCATTATTGCTATATACGGTCTGTATTTTGCAGCCCGATGTTAACGCAGACGTAAGCTCCACCGCATTCTGTCATAAATTTCTTCGCAAATTTCACGTTCGCACTTTCTCCGCACACTTTTCTCGCAGTTTTTCTATTACATTGTTGTCGTTTTTTACGTAGCCAAAACGGTCGTTCAAGATACATTTCTTAGTATTTACGTATTTTTCTGTTTTTGTTCCTTATTTAGTTTTTTTCCACAGTTTGCGTTAATTACATGTATATCTTATTAGTTGCAATGCATTAGGTATTTTAAAAATACGTCATATTGATATTATATTTATTTATTTTTTATTATAATTTGTTTTAAATCGTCAAATGCCAGTTATTACACGGATAGCTAGATCGCTGAATAGGTTAAGGGCAAAGTTTTACAAATTTTGAATGAATACAAAACACAAGTTAACCTCATTTCATTGAATCCGGATTTGTCCCTTTTCCAGTAATTTTGGCTTGACGACTTTTGTGGCGCAGAGTTGTTTGAATTTGAAAAAATTTAGCCAAATGTCTAACCTCAACTTCGTACATTTGAGTTAAAGAGTATAACGCATGCACGAGAGGCGAAAGATCATAACCACTCACAAAGGCACCACGCGAGAGGGCTGCTAACAGCCTTTGCCTTAGTGTAGTGCAACATCAATTATACGACGTAAAAGACATGTTCCTACTGGCTGTAACCTATCGTGAGAGGTCTAACTGTTTGTTGTCGAAAGCACTTTCTATAACTTTCTTACCAATTCTAGCTTTTTTGAGCACAGTCAAGTTTGCGCACAGCTTTCTGTATGTTTTTGGATGTTTGGTTTAAATGCTGATACTTCTATCGTTTCCACATTGTGTCTATTTCTATCTACTGTCTCTACACTGTGTGCAAGTACATGTAAATGTATGCATGTTTTACACGAGAAAGGCTATGTTTATTGCTTGTTGCCTGATGGTTGCACCATAAACATACAATAGCAACAACAACAACAACGACGACGACAACGAAAAAATTAAGCCCGCTACTACGACAATTACTATTAACTACTACTGCTGCTGCGGCTAAAGTTTCCGGGGTGCAGGGCAGATTATTTTCAGAAAATAATATTGTGCGAGATAATGCAGCTATACGCATTTAAGATGACTAAGTTTATTGGTGGTCTTTTTTGCAAATTTTTCACCAGTGTGTTGTGACAGAGTGTGTTGCCTTGATTTGCGACTCGCGGGGTAAAACAGTATAGTAAGTTAGATACTGGACACAACCCATTTTCATGCGGGACATTGAGTTCGTGCTATGTTGGAGGATCTATGGACGAGTATTTGAAAAAATTTACATTACACTGGCATGACAAGCAGGAGAATCGTTCTATAGTAGTCTTGCCTGCTATTCGGTAGCCACAGACGGTTTAGTTATTTCTAAACTTCGTAGTGGATATTTTCCTACGACAGTGCACGTCGCAGTTAGGTAGACGTTAGTGTAATACAGTGTAGTTCGCCGGTTTCTTTGCATTTTGATGCATCGTGCATGACGAAATAGACCGTCACTAGCTATAGTGCTATTTTTACTGCACTACCTAGCTGCCTTAATACATGTGGCACAATCGCATTTTTTTTATTCCAGGATAATCCAAAAACTAAGCCAGCAAGTTTTATAACTTCGTGACTTTAAGAGATACAATAGCAAACTTTTCAAAACCGTTTAATGTGTGTACCAGTTGTGAAACTTGACAGCTTAATTTTTGGACCACCTTATAGTGAGTTTGTGCTTCGTAGAAGCTATCGGACACGGTAAAGTTTTACAATAACGAACGCGTTTCATACAAACTAAGATAATCTTACACACAAACATTTGCTTCTGCACTCGGACAATTTAGTACGTCGATAGGTGGCATTTCTGTATTAACCAGGCACGCAGGTCAACTCAGTCTGGCCAACCCTTTGTGGGCAGGTGTAATGAGTAACACCGCGCGATGCACTGGCTTTGTATCTGTATTTTCTCACAGTGTACGCTAGTGTCTGGCTAAGAACTAAGGAAACGGAAACAACAAGTAACTCAGTGATCAAATAATTTATTTACATCTTAGTTAAATAAATTGATTTGTATGACGTTACCAGTGATTTATCGGTATTTCAGTTTATCGGTTTTTTTGCTATTGTTCAATGTGTAGGAGACAGACGAGATTCAATTCGAAAGTTATTCTCGCATCGAGCACGTCATTACGGGATACTGGCTACACGCTTTGAGAGGTAATCTCTAGCTTTGTCTTTTGTAACTGTGACAGGTCGGGTTAAGGCGCAGCAGTTGGTATCGCGATATATGAGTGTGTTTTGACTGATTGAATTTGATTTATTTCTAAGATGTAATATATACTTATTAAAGTGCAGTGGTCAGCGATTGCAACGATACAAGTTCATACAACTCCATAGATCTGAAGTACAACACAAACGACGAAAACTACTTTAACGAAAAACAAGGATGCAATAACAAACACGAATATTATTAGGCCCGGCTCCACAGGGCAGCTTTGAGCGGCTTAGCTTTCCCAGTTTACTTTTTAAACCTCCCCAAAAGCTAGAGCGAAAAACGCGACTTAACGTAAGCGAGAAACGCAGCGCGTGAGTAATTAAATTCTCGTCACGCCGCGTGATGAAGCCTACCGACTAACAGTTCTAGAACGGTCACGAGTAAATTTGCTTATTTACTGAAAGTGTCAAGAAAGATAATCTAATATATCTCAGAGATACATAGGAATTAGTGCATGTTGTATTTCAGACGAAGAATACGTGAGACGCCAGTTGAGAGAAGAAGAAGAGAGTGGGGATTCAATGAAGAGTCTGCGTTGGGACGGAGCGACGCTTCGCAAGGCATGTAACAAACTCGCTGTCGTACGGTAATGTATTTTCGCTGCATAGGTAATGTTGTTGTTAATAGTGGAGTAGTGCAGGCTTACAATGATGGGCACTTTAACACTTTAACTTTAACTTTTGCGACTACTTTGCGACAACCTTTCAAACTGATTACAGCCATAATTTTGATGTTTCATTGACACTTTTTTTATTGAAAACGCTACATTTTGTTTCTGTTCAACACCGTTATGCATGTATATGTATATTAAGTTCTTTCTAATAAAAATGCAAAGTAGATTATACACTTTAAGATGTTTTTTGTCGACCAGTTAAACTGTCAAATTTCTATAACCTTGTGTTTTTTTTATTTAAATGTTATTAAGAAAGTATAAGAGTATTGTACAACTTTGTTTGTTCACGAATCTTTCACGAGTTAGGCTGTCGGAAAAGTTTTGAAAATTATCAGAAAGAATGAAACGATGCATATTGGTAAATGTGTAAACGAATAACTATTGTAATTAATAAGCAAACAAGTAAACAATAAATAAATAAATTGATAAAAAAATAAATAACAAAACTAAATAAAAAGCAAGTAAAAAGTACGTAGCATTAAATTATATGCGCACCATATTATTGTTTTGCCTTAATATCGAACGCAGAATGTTCACATTTACGTCGACAAACCGTTTCAATTGAGGAAGGTATGAGTGTCGCATCTCAAGCCCTATCTGCACACTATGGAATGGACGCCTTTTTCACTTTTCCACTTTTCATTTCTTTCGCATGTGCCACGCATGTGCTCAGTGGCGTAGCGCAGTAGGCTACGGAGCAAATGAAACGATTGAAACAGTTACAACGACTGTTTTCCAAATAGTGTACGAACGAAGTTTTTTTAAAGCCACATAATCTACTGTGTCTTAGTAAATTATCAATATTTACGAGTATTGTCCCATCATACTTTAACCGAGCAGCTTGCTTTTTTCTTCAGTTTTTCTTCTAGAATGCGTAGCACGTTTCGACGATGTGACACTTTTGACACTTTTGTAATGTTGGTTCCGGATTGTCAAAGTGTTTATGTTTGTTTCTTGATCATAATTTTTTTGATGAATGAATTTTTTGATCATAATTTTTTTTGGCATTTATATTTCACAATGTAGTGTAGCGACGCAGTCAAGATGTGGCAAAATACTCAATAATCACTTTATCGCCAATTTTATACAGAGTGTAAAAGTGAAAAAAAAATTAAAATCGGTTAATAAACGACAAAAATATGGACAATACAAAGTGTGACGTTTTTTGAGACGCAGCGTATCTTAATTTGGTGGCATAGCAATTATGACATTGGACTTCAGTCAAAGATCTCAAATGCTGTTCGTTTCTCTGTGACATTCTGTGTATGCTGTTTGCTGAATGGTAAAGCTATTAATGTTTTCGTGTATTTCGACGAACTGTTGTTTTTTTCTTTCTGTCACTCCAATAAATTGATGATAAATTATACACTATTGCCTGATTTTGTTTACATTAACTTTGGCGTCATATGAATTTATAATGCAGTTGCTTTCTGACTTATTATTGGAGTGCATGCCATTTGTTCTATACACTTGGCTGCTGTCTTTTGCACATTTATCGCTAATATTTCTCTGCAACTTTTTTATTATTCGATTGAATTTGCTTTTTACGTTTTTTGAACACATAATTTTTCATGTTGTATTAGTATGAGTTAGTATATTCAGGTTTCAATTTTACTGTTATATGAACAGTATTAAATAAGCAAAAAATGCGTTGTCAGATCTAGAACTGGGCGTAATTTCGTTGCGTAGTCTTGTTGGTTGTTGAGGCCGGTACGGCATTACGAGAAGCCTTTGCTAATAACATTATATATAAAAAAATGCGAGCAATTCAATGTCGTATAAACGCTAATGTAAAACGCCTAAAATCAAAAAGTATAAGCCCGAACTAATGTATTAGCTTAGACATTTAATCTGTTTTCAGTAGACAGATATAAATGTTTAAGCTAATGCACAATGTTCGTGTAATATACGATGTAATATACTACTACTTTTTGATTTTTGCCGTTTTACATCAACACTTATACAACATTAAATGAATTGCTTGCAGTTTTTTATATATAATATTTGCGGTTTCATTAAAGTTTGAAAAGTCACTGAACAAATACTTTGTACACAACAACAACAACAACTACTACTACTACTACTACTACATGGTTCCATCTTGGATTTTGTTATTTGTTTAATATAATGGCAAGCCTGTATGTGGGACCGCAAATCTAGTCTACATACCAAATTTCATGCAGATGGGTGAAAAAGCAGTAATAATTGATGAACGACATTTAAAATGGTGACCTCCGCCATCTTGAATTTATCTCTTTTCCCGATTCTGGTCACATGATTTATTTTCAGTGGCAACTGACCACATTTCTGCAAAATTTGATGAATCTTTTTCAGTCGGCAGCTGATCTGTTATGCTTTGTGTTAAAATACAAAATGGTGGTCGTTGCCATGTTAAATTTCATTTTTGTTCGATTTTTGTGGTATAACTACATGTAGAACGTCAAACTTAGCTCGCATATGAAATTTCGTGCAAGTATGTGCAATAGCAACTAAGTTATGAGCGATAAACGGAATTTAAAATGGCGGCGGCCGTTATCTAAATTTTATTATTTTTGTCGATTTGGGTTACACGATTTACTTCTGGTAGCAGCCGACGAAATAACAGCAAAATTTCATTAATCTATGTCAATTGGCGGCTGAATTATTGCTGTTTGTGCAAAAATCAGTGTCACTCGCCATACGATTCTTCTAGAACTCTGCGTCTGTGGTATGGAACAGCCTGCAGCCTATATTTTCTACAAGCGTTTCACTGGGTGACTAAAAATCTGGTTTTAAAGACAGTTATTTTTAAATCGCAGTATTTATATCGTCGAACTGACTCTTCATGCATCGCGCACAAGGCGTAATATACGATGTAATATACGATTGTTTCATAAAAAGGCACCCTCTGGCTCATCATTTGATCGAATTGTGAAAAAACAAGGTGCTTTCTTTATGAAAAACTGTGTACATCCGTGTATTATTGCTGTGATTGCCGTGATTATAACGTTAGGTCGGGCAGGCTTTTAGACATGGTCGTGGAAGAGACGCGAAGATCAGTCAATGACGTTGTCGTGTGATTGACAGATCAGCGCCAGTGGAGAAAAAATGTATCATGATGCTTACACGCTGCAGAAAGTTGAGCCGAAACACCTCGCATCGTTCAACTTCGCTGCTGGCATGGTTCCGTTTCTTCTCAATCTCATCCAGGACGTAAGTAGAAGAATGATAATTATAATATGTACAGAGAGGAACTTTAAAGAATGGCGGGTTTGCATCGTCATCTACATTTTAATTTGTGTACAAAGCGACAGAAATAAAATAATATAAACTAAACTAAACTGGAATAAAGTTAATTAAAAGCCGCGCGCTTTGGCTTTTATTTCATTTTATTTCAGTTTTTTAAACGCTCTGTATGCATCTTAAGCCATTTTTAATAAAAAGTCACAATTCTGAAATAGTTAGATACATATATTTTATTTAGAAACAAAGTCATATTTTTGTTAAACGCATTTAACCGATTTTTAATTAGCATTTTGGAAGGGCGGTGATTATTGCGCAATCGTTTTCTAATATTGTTGTTTTTTGTTATCGTTTCTATTTAAATGCAAGTCGCATCGTTTTTTGTCTTGTATTTGCAACCTTAACTCACGCTAAATAAAATGTATTATGTTAGATTAATTAAAATGTTATTACCGAGATATGAGAAAATTTTGTGATAAGTGGGTTTATTCTTAGAAAAAATTAGTTACTTATGATGGCGATCGGTGTTTTTTAAACGGTGTATAATAAGCAGATCGTGCGTAGCAAGTAGGTTTGATTCAAAGGTGGCAGCACTACTTTTGGCAAAGTAGGCTCTGGTTGTGGTTTCCGAGCGCTTCTAGTTTCTTGAGTTTTCTGTCAATGATTGTAGAGACAAGAAGGAAAAATACTGAATGCCAAAAAGTCGCACAAGATCACTGTGGTACGTATTGACTGGTAAACGACTTGTCTTTTATGTCATTTAGTAATCGACAGTAGGCGAACGTTCCGATTAATCAAATAATTCGTTAACATTTCAAAAGACAGTGTTTTGTCATTTTTAAAAGGTTTTATGTTTAAAACGGAAAAAATACTTAAAACTAAAACTAAACTAAAGTAGCATTGAACTTTTTCGTCGTCGTTCGGGGCTTTCCTCTAGCTATCAAAATTAACAGATTTTAATCAGTTTTAACATCTCCCTACTGGGTCAGGTGCAAATTCGATAATGAAGATTATTTTAAACCTGCTGAAACGAAAATGCTAGTAAAAACAAAAAAAAATTGTTAACGGTAACAGAAACTACAACGAAAATTGACTTGACAACTGACATAACAAGAACGTTGTTGTAATCTGTGGTTGCAGGCGATGGAAGAGTTGCGTAGTTTCATGATCGTCGCCGGAGTCGCTTTGAAGGAAAAGCAGAAACTGATGCGAAACCTACGCGTGAGTCGTCATCTTATAATGCCTGTTGTCGCATGTTTTATTTTCGAAATTTCATTATCGCCAACGTAATGCACTATGCATTAGATCCTGGCTGAAGAAGAAAGCCTGGAAGACCACGATTGTATAGGATAGCTGGTTACGCGACGTTCTCAATTTGATACACTTGCCTGTAACTGCTGAGGAACCTTGGATGATGATCGTGAAAGTTGACGATGACGATGATGATGGACATATATCGCCCCAGCCATTTTATTGACTTTTCGCTGTATAAATGAATCAAACGTTAGCAATAGAGTAAAAAGCAAACGTTTATTAGGCCTACGATCAATGATACTGTGTCAGTGGCTGTGTGTTTCACGCAGATCATCGACCTGCTGGTGCGACTGCTGCAATGTTCGCTGCATGGCGCCACCGACCAGGCTCACCTGACGCGCGTCTTCCGTGGCGCCTACGACGTGCTTTACACCTACATGATCGGCAACAGTCGCAAGAACGCTCTATACTTCGCCAAGTACATCGACTTCTTCCAGACTCAGATCACCGTCAAAGCCGTACGCCCTTGCTTATTACTGTATTCTTTGTCTTTTATTCACCGCACGTTTCATTGCAGTGTTCGCGTAGGCCTAGCTAAACTTGACTCGTGATCGAATTTACACAAGTCATAATTCACAAATATTGCACCTTTTGAGTTAGGCCTAATGCTTCAGTGCTTTATCCCAAAGCTTGAATTACGGAAAAAACAGTGTACGGGTAAACTAAGTAGGCGTATGTCTTGCTTTTGAGGACAAAGTCTCCCATTGCAATTTATGGGCGGATTCCATTTGCGGATTTGTAGAGAGAAAGATCGTATTTTTGTGGCTGAAACATTCCCACACACTGATGAGATGCCGAAAAACCAGTGCCAGGAAATACCTGTCATTTTTGTGGTCAACGGAACTATGGTTTTTGTCTGGTCTGCCGCTGGCTGTGTTTACTTTACTCACAAGCCGCAGCACCGCCCGTCACAGGCTATGATTGCCCGTATAAAACTGTCAGATATTTTGACATCAGTACTTTAAAATTTATCCAGTATTTACTTATTTGTTTATATTGTGAGAAGCGGTCTCTTTTGCTTTAAAATGCAAGAGGTAAGAAATGATGTACAGGACTTTTTGCAGTTATTTTTCCGAACATGTTACGAACGATCGTAGCATAATAGTCGTCAAAAATTCTACCCTTTCTCATTTCCGGCAGACTAGGAATATTTGTAAGTTTGGTGTAAACTCCAGTTCTGGAGAGCATTGTACGTATTCGTGCGATATCGTCAATCTTTTACAGCTATCGTTTATTCTGCTGCAGGGTGACATTGGACTGAACGTAGCTCAGATGCTGGTCGAGCTGATTCGTGACAATCGAAAAATCGTCGACCGAATAACTCAGGATCAGATCAGAATGTTTGTCGACCTGCTGCAAGTCAACAAGGTTTTGCTTAAACTATATTATTTTATGATCTAGTTTTGTCCCCAATTTTTCACCACAGTGTCTACTGTCTAAAGTGTTATAACCGCTCATTAACTTATAATGCTCTATTCTCGCGTGCCGGTTGAGACGCAGAACAAGCCGTCGATGCTGGCCATGAAATAAGTACTCCTCGGTTTCATCACTTTTTAACTTACCTTTTTCTCTCTTTCTTATGACCAGCACATCGGACAGTCCATTTTTTTACACTTCGCTGTCTGTTTCCTTGAGACAGATGTCGTCCCATGCATGATGTTTCATACATTCGCTATCTGTTTAGAATGTCTTCCCAAGTAATACATGGTCGACCGTGTTTTTTTCTCATGTCAGGGACCTAGTGCAGTGTCTGCCTAGCTTTTTTGAGCTTTGTACGTGACCAAACCAGCTTAGGTTTAGAGCACGTCTCTAGAAGATAATTATGCCTCGCATAATAATCCACTCTAGACTATGATGAAACGTATACTTGTATGTTCCCTGCAGTAATGGTGGCCAGTAGAAATACTACAGGGTGGGCCAAAAAAGTAAGCTATTGCACTTTGTCCATATCTTCGCTGAATATTGGTCAATTTTCACAGTTTTTCACCAGTGGACTCTGTAAGAAATTTGCTACTCAGTGGCATGCACACCACACTTATTATGTCGCTACACTACTTTGTAAAATATAAATATCCGAAACAATACAATATCTACAGATGGACAGAACGTTTACTAGTAAATTTTTAAAGTATTTAACTCAAATGTTTAAACATGAGTTACAGTAAGTGTCAAAAGCATTGAAAACATATTAAACATTTAAAAAAATAATTTGAACCAGGGGCGTCTATTCCCCCTAGCACCAGGAGGCAACCTTCCTTCCCAACTGGGATGTAGTGCAGTGTACAATATTTTGTTGAAATTTATAAACTACAAACTGAACTAAACGTACTTGAAACAGGGGTGCCGTTAATTTTGAGACACGGTGTACACTAATGCTGGTTGATGGCTGCAATCTTGCTCAGTTAACTGCATGAGCATACAGAGCGACGTGTTTCAATTGTGCGGCCCTACAAGCTGTGCACTATTTTTTGAAAGATGATAATTTACTCCGTAGCTACATTTGAACCTTTGTGACATTTACTATAATTTATATTTAACATTTTTAAACACTTTAAAAATTTACCACTCGACCTTATAAACATCTGCATATATTGTACGTTTTTAGATATTTATATTTTACAAGGTACTGTAGCAACATAATAAGTGTGGTGTGCATGCCACTGAGTAGTAAACTTCTTACAAAGTCTATTGGTAAAAAATTGTGCAAAGTGGTCAATATTTAGCGAAGATATGCAAAAAGTACAATAGCTTACTTTTTTGGCCTACCTCTGTGTTTATGTGCGTAGAACTATCGTTATCTGGATCTGCTGAACGTACTGTGCGTCTGTGATCGTGTTGCTATTCATGACAATCAGAACTACATCACCGAACGATGGCTGCGCTGCGATCGCGTCAGTATTTCGCCAGTTTTACTTTCTCTCATAGAAAATAGTACATGTAGTTCATGGTCATAATTTGTTGCTAAAAATTTGAATATGCTGATGAGATCAATATATTTGTTTGGTTTGCAAGTTAAATTTTGAGTTTTTGACCTTCTAGTTTCTATCTGTAGGCCTATAAAAATAATGGCCATTAAATTGCCATTTTTTACATATTTTTGACAGATAAATAACTGTCAAAAATATGTAAAAAATGGCAATTTAATTTTTTTACATATTTTTGACAGTTATTTATCACTTAACGTGATTTAAGAATAAGAGATTTTTGGCCTACATGTGTATTTTAAATTTGCTTTCCAGTTTAAGCTACTCGTTTTTACTCAAAAATGCATATAAAATCCTACTTCTCAAAAATGTGTCCTGATTATTGAGCTTTTTTAAAAATTAATTTATTTTTCTTGCAGTATTTTGGTCTTGATATTTAGCTTTTAGTCTTTGATATTTGTGCAATTGTATTTTTTTCTTAAAAAAGCTGGACTATACCGGTACTACAAATTTTCAGTCAAGCCACAATGCCGCAGCATATTATAGTAAGCGTTTCTGTATTCTAGGGCTCTACGTAATCTGTGTATACACTGTGTCTCAAAAAAACATTCCGAACGTTTTCAATTGTATCTTATAGAAGGATTATCAGATTTTAATAATTTTTGCTGCAAATATTACTGAGATAAGTGGCCATAAAGTGACCATTTAATTTTCCATTTCACTCAACGTCTGTTATTGCACTACCTGGGGAAAGCAAAATCAACAAAATATTACATTTTTACCCAAAGTGGTATTATTACTTAATCTGATTAACGCACAGAAACGCATATTGTTCACATTTTTGACACTTTGGCTGACATTTTATCTAACTGTTTTATTTTTTAACTGCCTGCAGTAAAATTGCTCAAAATGTTGGCCCATTGTGCGAACACAGACACGGAAACGCTTTCTTTATTCATTGACAACGGTATGGATAATGTTCTGCTGCAGACTAATTCAGACTTCACGATCAGTTTCTTCTTGAATTTATAAACATTTCTGAACGTTATTTGTTAGACACACTGCTGCATGTCAGTCAAACTTTGTAATCAACTGGCTGTTGGGGCGTAGGACTACAGATTTAGATAGATACAAATAATCGACGTTATTTCACTTATTTTAACACGCATTTAACACGCATTTTGCCCTGTCAGCTTTCCCCAGGCAGTGCAGAAGCAAACATTTGGTGAGGTGGGAACTTAAACAATTGTTTTATAACAAGTTGTGTCAGAAATATTTGTGCCAAAAATTATTAAAATCTGATAATTATTCTTCAAGTCATGATCAAAAACATTGGAAGTGTTTTTTTTACGTTTTTTGTATATTTTAATGCATATTTCGCTTCGTCTTCTTTCCTTAGGTAGTGCAGAAGCAGGCATTGGGTGAGATGGGAAATTGAACAGTCTGTGGCAAGTGGCAAGTTGTGTCTAAAATATGCACACCCGAAATTATGAAAATCTGATAATTTTTGTTCAAGTTAGAATGGAAAGTGTCGGTGATGTTTTGATGTTTTTTAGACACAGTGTACTTTTTGCATAAATGCAGCAGTCAAGGAAACATACATTATTTATTACGTTATTTTGTGCTATTTTCATGTTTATATTACACAAAATTTTGTCTATGCTACTGCTGCGCTGCATGCGGTACCGGTATTTATCATATTTAAATGTTCGCACTGCATTCGGTGGTTGCTATAGGATTTCCTATTCGATGCTCAGTACCTCAAGCCGAGGGTGAAGGCAAATTACGATAGACCTGCGGTATATCGGACCAGTGTTTTGCACAATACCTCCATAATAGCGTGCTGTGATAGTCCGTATAGGCACTAACAGTAGCTTAGTTTTGCGTGTTGGTGAGATGCTTTAACTAGAATGACATTAAAGACTAAAACTTCTCTAGTGTTAGATATATTTGCTACGTGTGAAACGTGAACTTTTACGCCGCATTTTTACTCTGCAGTGTGCTTACATTTGTTAGAAAAAGTTGATTACAATTCTCACAATTTTAAAGAAAGATTTAGCCTATTCATAGTTTAGCAGTTGTTGCTGTAGTTTGTTTACAATGCTTGCATAAACACTTGAGCATTTTAATAATTTGTAACGTGTAACTTAATATATGCTGTGCGTTTTGAGAGTGGCTTTTAATAAACGAATATGGTATTACATTTTAGCAGTTTAAACCGGGATTGTGTTGCATGATGTGATGATGTGTTCCGATGTGTGTTGGCTAAATTCAAATTTCAGGCCCGTTCTCTTTCTACTCTCCCTTTCCCACACACTCACGCAGACAAAGACATCCTCCCGAGTGCCGTATTTATTTTAAAAAGGGTCAATGCAAATTTTCTAAAAGGTGTCAATCCTTTAAAACCATCAACGGCATAGTCCCAGAACATGGCGTCTGCACATAATTTTCCAGCAGATAAATTTTCCCAGCGACCATACGGTGTGGAAAAGCGTCGAGAGCTGGCAAGCGGGTTCAGGGCGAAGTTATGGCGCAGAATAATTTTGGAGTATTTTTTTCGCAAAATTCTTCTGCTGGATTGAAGAAATGTCAATATTGTTTTAGGGAGAAATAACGCCATAATTTTGGGCTTCTATAGTAGTGCGAGACTGCGGGGTCCGTTACGCCACTGCTGCTATGTAGGGTATTAAGAACTGTTTTAACTGACTTGGATATATAGAACTCAAAGGTTGTAGGCCTAAATGAAATAGCCAATAATATGTCATCGGTAATACGACTATAACTGAAATAACGGTAATAATTACATAATGCATGAAATGTAAATATTGTCCGGTTGATGTTTACACTAGACTACAATAATTTTTACAACAAGAGGTCGAAGGCAAAAAAAAATTCAGTGTTTCTTTTTTTAAAAAATGAAAATAAGTTTTAAAGGGCGATAAATTAAAAACGGCACCAGTTGGTGAGATTTGCATTTTTGTAGGCTACTATGGAGCCATCAGGACACCGGTGAAGTCACTCCGTGATAGTTTTTAACAACTGACGTAATTTGAAACGAACTATAGTGTTTTTCATATTTTTTTTATTATGAACGAAGTTTACTCACTTACGTATTTACAGTGGTCATTGATAACCGTAAGCCCATAGGCCTATAATAGATTGGTTGATAATTATAGTGCGGCTGGCGACGATGCTGTGTTAGGTCGGAATGCGGTTTCTGACAGAGCGCGGTCAGAACGTGAATGGACAGCCAAACATCATTTACGTCTCCACGGACAATGGCGCCACCTGGTTTCCACTTCACGAATTTGTCGACGTATGATCTCTTATCACCTGCTTATATTGATTCATTTAGATAGATGCAAATGTGAAAAATAATTGGATAGGCCTACAAACAATAACCGAATCGATGGCGGTGATAATACGATTTAATAGTAAAAATCTGGCATTGTTTATCCAAATTTTAGACATCGGCTAATCCAGATTTTACTCCCAACGTTTCGGAATTGCTCTATATTAGTCTACCGCCCCAAATGACGCATGCAAGCTAAACTCAGTTGCCATGTTCGCAAACAAATGCCGTCAATCCTGATATGAGCAATAGCCTGCTATTTTACAGCTCAGTTTTAATGTATTTATGCAAGTTTTGTGCTCATTTGCAGGCGGTACTTCATATTGTTGCCAAATAGTTTATTGCAAAACGTAATTTCATTTTACGTTTAATGATTTTAAAATTATTGCGTGACTGCGTTTTTCTGAAGCGTGCTGTAGGCCTATATAGTATGTAGTTTTTTTAACTGTGTCCCGGTTGTCACAATAAGTTACGATAAATTCATCAAATTACAACTTTTTATTATTGTTTTTGTTGACGTTTCAGCAACCGCTGCTGCCTTCGTCGGAACGACTGTCCACCATGTGTAGCTGCGGCAGACAGTAAGTAGTCATAGATGTGTGAAAGTTGGTAGGACCCCTCATCTCGGTTCATCGACTTATCTTGTTCTTTTCTAATGTGTATCGCGTCCCTGATCTACCGCTTCCCAGCTACACCTGGTGGACAGTCGTTCGGACGAAGGCAGGAGCGGTTGCCGAAACGTCAACAAAAACAGTAATAAAAGGTTGTAATTTGATGAATTTATCGTAACTGATTATGTGTCCCGGTTGTTTTGCATATTGACAATGTACAGAAGTCTCACAACTTGACGTACGCGGAAGAAGATGTAATGTTCTTTGAACATCAGCTCGACTTGTTCGGCAAATTAGCTTACGTGAGTAGAGCGCTGCTGTAATTGTTTTATCATATTTTTAACGGTGGCTTCAGTGCCTCAGTGGCGAAAGGTACCCCTGCTCTTGAACGACTCAGTGTGGCTTGGATGCGTAATTTTACAGTTTCGTATAATTTAGTAATTCTCCCCATGGCTATGCTTACTTTCCCTTATTTTTTAACCAACGCTCTTTCGTATCAGATTGAAAACATGTGAAAATTATACATTTTGATATCGTATCTTATGTTCAAGTTTAAACAAAAAGGCTTATATGTATTAAAATGATTAAAGGAGAAGTAACGAAATGCGTTGCTGCATTTAGGGAAGGAACGATTTTGCGATTTACGTGATGACTCGTGAGTTGGGTATTCTGACGTGGGACGAAGCGTTTCTCTCTCTGCGCTCAACACTACTGCCGGACGCTTTGCGTGCCAAGTACTGCGAGCTTATCATTGGTCAGTATCGTGGTCACGTAATCTCACACCTTGCTTTAACTAGAACCTCAGTTAGAATAGCACTGCAGAATTTATCATTTTTGCGGAATTACGTCTCGTTTTAAACTCTCGTTATTATTCTTGGTTATTTCTGTCGATACTGGTTTGGTGGCATAGTTGTTAGGACATCGGACTCGCGATAGAGAGGTTGGAGGTTCAACTTTCGGCCTTTTCGCTGCCAAGTGACAACTTAGAACAAGTTGTCACCAACCAGTATACTGTGGTATAATTTTGTACCGGGCAAAGGGCGGTGATGTTCTGCGACTGGAAAGGTAAACCACGGGCCAGGTGGAAAGTAATGACAGCTTACCGGCGGTGATTACATCACCTGCGGGCTGACTGCTTAGAGACCAGGATCAGCTCCCTAAGCTTGTAATAAAACTTTTTTAAAATTAATTACCTGAAGTTGTATGAGTGATATGGGATATTTTGGAGTGTTTCTGGCGTGTTTTTGCAGCTCTGTTTATCGACGTTGGAACCAACTACTCGGTGCTGGACCACACGAATCTTTCCTTCATCTATGAAGACGTCTTATCACCTGGACCGAATGCAGACGGAGAATTTGTGAGCAACGAAAAAGTGCAAATAAAAAAAAATATAAAATAACGTGCGCATCGGCCTTAGTCATACTTACCACCAGCGTTAGTCAACTCATCCTGTCATCTGCCGCGCTAAAGGAAAACAGATAAAGGGTTTCGTCTCGTCTAAGGTTATTGGCCTTCCAACCCTTGGAGTCTCACAGCCGGCAATGAACTGACTTTCTGGGTATCGCCCCTTGTGACGAATGGCAACTATGGTGGCCACTCTGCAGCCGTTTCACTTTTACTCACAGAAAATAATGTTCTGGCCGCCAAAAACGCTTTAGCCGCCGGTTGTGGCTTAAGACATATTGGCTTTCGACGCTGCAAGTTATAAGCTTATTGCCAGAAAGTGAGTCTGTATTCCATTCTGCTTGTGCGTCTGTCTCTCGGCAGGAAAACTGTTGCTAGCATTTACGAGTTACGTCGCCTACCGGCTTGTATTGCTTACATAGGCTTAACTTTTTACTGTATCTAAATTTGAGCTTACAAGTTGAAATTTATATTTGTTTTTGCATTGTCCGTTTTATTTACATAAGAATTTAAACAAAAAAACGAGAATTAAGATTTTATCGCAACACACTACGTTCGTCTGGGTCGTTTGACATGATGACAACCGTACTGAAAAGCTGTATCTGGAATGCGCGTGTTAGGTTTGCAACAAATTGCAGACGTGTTCAAATTGGATATCGCCGGAAGGGGTACGACGAATCACGGCGTTTTTTCTTTCACTTTTGAGTTGCTTCCACTGACCAATCGCCAACTAATTTATAAACAGCTTAGTTTTGATGCCACTGTGAACATTTATACCGAAAAATTGATGCAAACTAACAGTAAAAAAACCGATACATGACGTTGCAGTTTTTTTCTCCATTTGCGATATTGCTTTTATGCATTTTTTGCAAATCCAAAACGACAAACTTATAACAATGGCTACAGAACGACGGAAATCTGCTAAGCATGCTTAACTTATTTTAGCCATTAATTATTCAGAGACGTAACAGGAGCGTAAACAGAATTGGAAAACGAGACAAATGTTTTACTATAAAAATGCCGAAATGGCACGGAAAAATGCGTCTTTTTAAGAAAAACTTCTTCTTATGTTCTAGTATTAACAAAACGTTTTAGTTTTGTCCTTTTGAAAAAATCTTAGAATTAAGTTTGATTTATAAGTACAACTCTGCCGTTTAATTTTATTGTCAGTGTGAAAACTTGAGTGGTAAAACATGGCCAAAAATTACGTAGCTGTGTTGCAAACGATCAGTGGCATTGAAAGGGGTATTGTGATGTGTATGTTTGTGCTGTTTTGCCAACTGGTTAACTGCATGTACTACTAACTTTGTTTCTTACTTACTTACTAACATTGTTGTTGATGTGGACCGGTGGATATAACTAACAGGTGAAGCGAGCAATTCCGCCCGTCGAGAACTGGCTTGCGCCGGAGGGGGTAAGACAGTTTTAGTGATCCTAGAAATATGGAGATCATGACGTCAAGTGTGATGTTTGGTTTGCCTCGATGTGTGTCTCGATGTCTTTCTGCGTCTCTGCCTGCTGCTCTGCCTGTCAGTGGCGTAGCGCACGCCTTGTTAGAACTTTCGTCTTTTCTCCCGAGTTGTAAATGCATTTTGCATGATGACTGTACTGAGATTTAAAAAAACGACGAAAACTCGAAAAAAACAGTTTAGGCCTACGATATAATCACTCGTACGTGCCTTTATTCGCCCAAAACGTTCACGTTTTGTGCACTCTCGGACTGTAATTTTTTTCAGAAAAACTATTTGCAATGGCGCGTTTAAAAACTCAGATTTTTGCATACGATAGTGCTGCCTAATCTGTCTGTTTGCCAACTGTCAATAGCTTGCATGACGACTGCGGTTCTTGGTGCTATTTAGGGTTTAATCTTACACACATCGATTTGTAGTGTGTATTTACTTAAACAGCTAGTATTTTATATACACCAATAGTTTTGGTTAAAACAACAGTTAAAGTAGAATGGGCGCCAATGAAAACAAAACCAGTAAAACGGTCACAGACACAAACGTGCGAAAAAAAGAACAACTTTGAGAATAGAATACAAACTTTACAGTATTAATAATACGTTGTTATTTAATCTGTAGGCCTGCGGTTTACGAAATTGCAATAAATATTTTCTCAGAGTTATAAATTTTTTTTTTAAATTTACAACTTTCGGTAAAACTGATGTTCTGTTTGTTTTTTTTAAGTAAGACATTTGGCCAATGGGGAAAATTTTAAAACGTTGTAAAAAATATTATAATTTTGTAACGTTGCTGTTGTTATTTTATTCCGCGCTTTTTTCTTTTATTTTAATATTTTTTGCATATACTTTAATTTTTGATCGTGCTGTTTACCGTTTGTTGCCGTTTAAAAACTATAGTTCGAAATTTTTTTACTGGTAATTATATGTCTCAGTAAATTTGAAGATAGTTACTTCTAACATTATTTTGTGCATTACTTTAATTTACGTATTAGTGGTTAAAACATTTATATAAACGCCAAAATAGGGGATAATTCGGCATTACCGAAAAAACAACATTCGTATGGTCTAGCTAAGAGAACACGTGGCACACGTGGCTGAAGTTCTTTGACTATTTACTTTTTTTAGTTTTAGGAATTTTACATTATTATTCTCAGTGGAATTTATAAAGTTCGAATATCGCAACTATGCGTACGAAAAGCTCTTTAAACTTAACGTTTATCTAATGATTGTTTAATGATTTATTATGTACGTACTCTCGTCATTAGTCAATCTTGTTTATTGTAGCCATTGTGCTTGAGTTTTTAGTTATCTGTAATTTGTTTTGCTATTTATTCCGTACATGCACGTCTGTGTTGCGCAGAGCAGTGAGGTTATCATTACATGTATTGTTGTCGTTACGACGGGGTTTATACAGCGCAAGAAACCCAGCTGTCGCTAGGGTGACCCGACCTGACGTCTATATTCGATCCCGCGTCTGACTTCCGGTCGCGAAAAAAACGATTTTTTAGAGTGACTGCACTCACATACACGCTGTGGTGACGTTGCTATATCGAACGCTACGTCAGCGTTAGGATACGATACGGTGATTCGGCACCTGTGGGTGATAGCTGCAGGCAGAAACTTTGCATTTAAAAATGCGGCCAAACCGCTGCAGATATAGACATAGTTACTATTGACAGCTTATCGCTATCGGCCTATCTAACGATACCATCGCCGACCCGCTACGACGTACCTTTTAGCCACAATACATGAGTTACAAACAGACAGACGTCAGATAAATGCCATATCGTACCCAATGCTCGTCAATATGTGCGTGTATGCGTGTCTGTCAGATCATCAAGGACTTGGTGACGCTGTTTCCCGTTATTCGAGACTGGATCGTCGAATTCCTTGATGACAACCGAGACATGACGGCGTCAATGGTCGGTCGCAACATGCTCATTGAACAGGTCTGATGCGTGCACTAGCAGTTATTTCTAGCAGTTATTTCACTCGGTATTAGGCTATACGGTTGCATGTAAAACACCACATTCGCAGAATCGCTGACATTCACAATGTTTTTGCAAATGTTTTGTGACTGTTGTCTTTTACCTGCTAGTTACGCGGTATATATACCGCGGTATATATACGCTGTAAACACGGTGTGTTTTAAGCAAAACGTCAAAACGTCCTTGTTATTTGTGATATTTTCGTCAAATGTCTGAACTGAACTGAACTAAGTTTACTAAACACACAGCTCGAAAGCTAAATAGCTGAATAAATACAGTGACACATAGGTAGTGAAATATGCAAATCATGCAAAAATGTTTGAATAGCAAAAAAACTAATAGCCAAACAGAAAAAAAATACAAAAAAACAACAACAATAGTTCCAGTAGTCTATGTGAAGTGAAATGGTATAACTATTTGGTAGTCATAGAAATGATCTTTCTGAAAAAGTCCCCTCAGACAACGCAGCTCCCTTCCGCCCCTAACGTCCCCCTGCTCCAACTATTTGGTAGGTATTTTAGGTGCTAGTAGTTATGCAGTTGACTGATAGTTATTAACACGTTCGCTGCCATGCCAATTCCTCCTGGGTGCCACCACAGTTTACGCTAGGTGTCAGTATGTAAAACATAACGATAACAGCAACGCATGTACACAAAATCCAGATTTCAAACACTTCAGAACTATTTTACATTATTCTTACCGGAAAAAAAACTGAGTTCGGATAGGCCTAAAATGAGTACGCACGGCATTGGAAACTAAAATAGCCACGTCGGCCACATAACCGCGCGGACGCAGGCTGCAGAATTACAGATAAGTCTATGATGTCCACTCTGAGTCTCTGACACAAAAGTATAACTAAAATTAGCCAATTACTGTTGACTACTGTACGGCCTGAATATCGTCCTCACTATGAAAAATCTTGAAACAAGGCACTAC
>Ga0056128_1002356_pt1 | contig 22315 bp, 9 predicted proteins | sample WorMetLIZISLAND2_FD_71113 | JGI IMG/M metagenome (GOLD analysis project Ga0056128, IMG submission 71113) | Marine gutless worms symbiont microbial communities from Max Planck institute for Marine Microbiology, Germany - Olavius geniculatus... ... | reverse complement strand
TGTATTATGGTCCCGATGGGCCGAGTCCAAGTGATATGCGATTTTCGAAACTATAACTACTGAACTGGAAATGCTATAGGCTTTCGCGCGTCTCGTGAGCTTTTCTCAAATTTCTTGTTTAAATATCTTTTGTATAAACCACGATGATTATTGTTACATCAGTGAACCAGATAAAGTTCATCATCGAACAGGATTTTAAAATTGTGCATTTTCCGACATAAAATGTGCAGTAAGAAATAGTGAGTGTGTACTAGGAATCTATCTAATGTGAATGTAGGATTTTTAGCCGACCGGAATAACGTAACGGTCGGGCTTATGGTACGGTTGTTGTCTGTCTTCTGTCTGCCGTCTGTCTGTCGTCCATCCGTCCGTCATGGGATGTATTGAGGCTAAGTATTAAGCCGCAGGGGAAATTTTTTTACAAGAATAATTAGCCCTCTGTCGACACTCACTGCGTACAAAATTTGGAGGATGCAGTGCAAAGGAAACATTTTTCAAATTTAGTGTAGAATGAAGCGGAGTAGAAAAAATGTGCGTTTTTCAACGAGATCGAACTGGCCATATCTCAAAAACGGTGAGCGGTAGAGGCAACGTTGCTATTAATCACTGATAGAAAGTTGTATATTGGCTTTCAGATCACACGAAAATTATCGACCTTGTTGACCTTGAAGGTCACTGACAACTAGAACAGTCGGCTATCCTAGCGACAGCTCCTTTTGTTTAGCAATGAAGTAGTCCAATGTGACCTATTTTAGTAGAAAAGCGATTACCTGGTTAGTTGAAAAATAATTGCATCATTGACGCAAAATATTATCAAACACTAAGTCAAATACTGAGAAAATCTTTACAATTACCAACAGATGTCATCTTTTAAGGCTACAAGAAATTTGAGCTAATGCGCGAAAGCCTACAGCAGTTCTTGTTCGCACACTGTCGGACTATCTCCAGCCATTTCGTCGCGACTTTTACGGGGGTACCGCTCTTTGATGCCTTCGTGCGCAGGTTTCCTTGAACCTAGAAAATCGAGACTTAGATCGTCGAAATCTACGTTCAATGCTAAAAATTTCATATGCAGCTTTTCCATGTCTATATCAATTGCTTTCGGCGCAATTCGCTCTTGAAATGTGTCTCGCAGCCCGAAATCGCAAAAAATTACTCAAAACCCCTATTTTGACGTTCAAGGTCATCCAACGTCATTGAATTCGGTGGCAATCGACAGCCAGTGTACGACTTTCTATTAGTGATTAATAGTAACCTAGGCCCTATCTTGTACCGTTATTGAGATACGGAGTAACACAGTAACACAGTATTTAATAAAATATGTGACAAACGCACATAATAAAATAGCAAAACAGAAGAAAAATGTAATTTAGAGCGACTTATTGGCCAAAAATCGCAAATTTTTTCAACCCCCCTGTCATTTATCGCCCTCGTTCGGGGTGACCCTTTTCGAATTTATAGAAAAGCTTTACGGTTCCTGAAACTAAAGTCTTCCATGCAGCCGACGGTAAAATTTGCTGATCCTAGCTTGCACCGTTTTTGACTGATCCACCCGTGTGAAGGACGGACGGACGGACACACAAACAAACAGACAGACAGACGGACGGACAGACATAATTGCGACGGCTTAGACGCGCTGAAAGCAGTAGCTGCTTTCGCGCGTAAAAATAATAAAATGGACAAGTTCAGTTACCGCCTCAGACCCCGTTGGGGAGCTTACGGCACTCCCCAAATCCTCTAGCTGCATTTCAGGGAAGGAGCTGATAAGGAAAGGGAGGGGAAAACGGGAGGAGATAAGAAGAGAGAAAAGCAAAAATTTCGTGAAAATTGATCATCATTCGACTGAATAATGAAAAAGGGAGCCTTTTATGAAACATTGTGCAAAATACATAGGCTGTTTAAAAACCTAATATAGGCCTAAATGGCAAGCCGGGAGGGGGGCGCCGTGCGTTATCTTGCCTCCGGGCGCCGACGACGATGTTACGCCACTGTGTAACTGGAAGACCTATATAACACATGTTTGCTCGATCGTGTAAACACCCTATGAAATGGAACGAATTACGGATGTTTTGCCCCTTTCACGTTTCACCCCCAGCACGTACGTTTCGCCCATCGCCAGGGCTGGAGAAAACCGTGGTTTTTAAAAGAAACGTTTTAGGTTTAGGTTTTTGGGTGTTTTCCAGATTTTAAGTTTTTAAACAAGATTTTTAAAGGTTTTTTCTCGGTTTTGTGTCCATGACACCGTACACATAACTCTGACCCAGAAAAACATCTTTACTAAACGACACAGTGACGTGATTGACGTCATAACTCAAAAATTACGATTAAAATACGAAATGAAATATGATATGTAATAAATTTCACAACCAAACAAAGAACACCTTTAAAAACCTACAAAACCTAACAATTAGACTTTTTAGGTTTTGGGTTTTTAAAACCTAAAATAAACCTAGATTTTTTTCGGACCAATTCTCTACCCCTGGAAGTTCCAATCGCCCCTTATAGCAAATTGTGAACGACGGTGATGACAAATGGACGCCGAAGACGACAAAACAGACGGACGTCTGACGGAAAAAGTAAGTAAATAACAATAAGTAAAACGTGATACGTAGCGCATATAACATTGAAAATGCGCTACGGAGAAGACGATGACGTCGTCTTCTACGTCCATTTGTCTATGCGTGTAGGCAAAACAAGGCAAGGAGACTGGCGTAGCCATAGGGGGGCACTGGTTGCACATGCCCCCCCTAGGAGCCTACTCAGTTACTCAAAATAGTGCCAAAAATGCACCAAAACATGTCATTCTCACACCGGAAATCGAAAAAAATTTGCGAAGGGGGCGCAGCCCCTCCCTAGACCCATTCCCCGTGAGGAGGGGACACCCCTCCGCATACCTCACCTCTCAAGTTCCCCCACTACAACTAAATCCTGGCTACGCCACTGGTGGGAGCGGAACGTCTTTGGGGCGAAACGTCAAAAAGAGGGGCGAAATGTCCTGGTACCATAGATGTAAAAAACATCACAGAAAAAAATGTTTTAAACGTTAAAAACGTCAAAAACGTGGCAGAAATAAAAAAAACGTTTGAAAACGTTGAATGGAAAACGTTAGCCGAACTTTGTTCAACCTTTTGCCTCTGCATAGGTGCAGTTGCAGTATTTGTACCTAGAACTGTAGTCTAGATAGAGAGAACTTTATTTAATATAAGTTCAACCGTGTGATCATAAAACTATAGCACTGGACTAACCAAATATATTATATAAGAGAACTTTTTATTTAGAATATTTGGACTAAGTAGCCTAAACTACCATCACTACGACCTATCAATATATTCCTTTCCGTAGTTTCAAAAGTGCTTTTAGAAGTTTTTGACGGGATTTTCAATGCACGTTTTTAAATAGAAAAAAAACACGTTGAGAAAATTTTTTTAAATACGTTAAAAACGTTTAAAAACACGTGGTAATAATTTTTTTAAAAAACGTAAACATATGTTTTTAGCACGTATGCCTGATACCGTGAAGCTGTCCTCCGCATCGACCGCGTGCATTTCGAACTCTTTCTCGGCCGCCTCGGCTTCCCTCTGCCGTCGGATCTCGTTCAGTTCCAGCGTCCGCTTGATCTTCTTCGGCGGGTATCGCCCCTTGACGCCCTCCATGTTGAGATCCAGACAGCGCTTTGAGGTGAGCTTCTGGCGATTGGCGCGCGCCTCTCGGGTCTTGTATCGGCGCCAGCAGGCGACGAGCAGAATGACGATTATGAATAGCAGGAATATGATGAAGTTGATGACGTAGTTGACCGGATACGGAAGAGAAGCACCGGCCACGTACACCTACGGAAACGAGCGCACCTCTGCAATTTTGCACCGCGGATGATAAAAAATCTTATACTACGCCAGCGCCGCCGTAACATTTAGACATATATTTAACCAAACCAAATATTTAGCGCTGTCGATGCGTTAATTTTTTTAACGCGTGCGTCAATGCGTTATTTACCACATCACTGTATTGCTGAAGTTGTATGTGGACTACATCGAGAGAGTGATTGGGATGACGACCGACAAACTCGTGGCTGTATCGCAGGACCGTGACAGTAGTGATGGAACAGCAGCAAAACAATTTTTCAATTACCTGAATATTATTCTATCGTCAAATAACTGCTGTTTAAAGGAATACTGAAACTCCTGCTTCGCAAAATTTAGTAAATTTACGTATGCACGTTAATTTTTCAACGTACATTAATTTTTTTAACGCGCGTTAATTCTCCAACGCGTTAACGTAGGCTCCCCCTATTAAGTTAACGCGTTATTCAACTGTACTACGAATGTTAATGTGGTACATGGTTATTTATAACCTGTGAAGGTAAAGTTATTATGATGAACAGATAAACTCTTGTTGCTCTTTTGTTTTATTTGGGCTTGCTAAGCCTGGACCTAGATGTCATAGGCTGCGTCCTTGTATCATCTATAGGCTCTAGCCTTGTAAAACATTGCTCGCTTTCACACAGAAATGGTACAAACTGTCTGGCTTACTTTACGAGTGATTAATTTTAACCTGCACCGAATTAATATAAGACCATTTTTGTATGACACTTGATACTGCAGGGCCCTATCCAACTAGTGGACCTACCGTGAATTCGGAGTAGAGTGGACAGAAAGACATTCCTCGAAACAGCGTAGCACGAAAATGATACAAGCCGGCACCCTAACAGCAAACACATTAGTGACATCTGTAACCTTCTCATATTGGTTTCATTTTTTCGCTAATAGGCCTGTTGATTGCTAACAACAGATGAACACTGTACATGACTATAGTCTGTACGGTATGGACATGACGTAGACAAGATAGGCCTAGTAGGCCTAAAACGCCATGAAAACGTAAGCCTATGTATGCTTCTACTAAAGTCAGTATAGCTTTTGCACACAGGCTGCAGTACACAGTGATTTGACTGTGACACTGATAAACTCTGCACTTGATATAACTGCCATGTCGTTTCTAATTTAAGAGTTGGCACACGAGCAAGAAATGACCAGGCCTAGCACAAAACGTGCACATTACAAGTTCACAGCTACTTGTAGATCTCTCTATAAAATGCCACAACCAAGACTGGAGTGGACTACCTTAGACAGATTAAGACACAATTGCCACAAAAGTTCACGTAGTGCTCAAACAGGTGAAATATCTAGATTTATCGAGAACATACAAGAGTAAAAAAATCAGAAACCAGTAATCTAGAATCTGGATTTATTTTGTATCTGTGTAACAATTTATAAACACTGACAAGGTGAAAATGAAGAATATCGTAGAGATGTGATGTCTAAAAGGTGGTCCCACAGTCTTCAAAAATCTAGTAAATAAAAGATGACAATTCAAGGCTGTGGGTTATAGGCTAAATGGCATAGAATGTACCAAATAGAACCATACAAGAACCTGCTTCTTTTGATGCATTATTTCTTAACTAAAGATGAAGGAATGTGACATATTCTCGGAGAATAAGCAGTTACCTTTAGTTTAATCACTGATTTGTTAGAAGCGTGGTAATTAGCTGCATCTTTTGAGGTTAGATGATGAGTACGCATCGAAGTCAAAAAATCCGATTTTTCCGTGTCTGCAGAAAAAGACAATCATCGTCGTCAAGCCAGTGTAAATGTTCTGCGAAATAGAATAATAATTTTCAAATAGCGTTCAGATGTGTAAGAGATAGGCTCCAAAGGATTTTGCCGCCAAAAATGCTATTTTTCGTTCGTCAAAAAAATGCCACTTTCGTAAAAAATTTTTGCCAATAATCCCGAATTTTGCCATTTTTCGCCATTCGAAAATAAGGCCTTTTAACTGCTGTTAACTTACTGTACGAAGTTTTGCCAAAACAGTTTCAAGGCTTATGGCTTCCACTTTTCTTTTCCTTTCTCAAAAAGTGCAAACTTTTAAAAAAATTTTGCCAAGAATCTTGAATTTCGCCTTTTTTTCGCCATCCGAAATTGAGTGCTTGTTATAACAGACTCCAAATACTTTTGCCGCCAAAAGTGCCATTTTTCGTTTTTCAGAAATTGAAAATTTAGTAAATTTCGTCAAATTTCATCAAAAATCAATATTTTTGTCACGACTGCCAGTTTTTTGTCAAAAACGAAATCCTTTGAAGCCTAGTAAGAGATATCACAGAAATATCTGCAGCTAACCACGGTACTAACATTAACCGTATGCTAACAGAAAAGTTTCACATTTACGACGATAAAACGTTAATTTTTTATTAGATGATATCTATCACCACCTTTTCTGCACTTCACCCTTAGAAGCCCCTACATTCCCTCATAGTATTCGTAACTTCACAACACTGTTCTATAGCCTACTGACCAGTAATGCAATCGCTTCTATTATATAAACAAGTTCCTCAGCTCTGAGCCACGGCCTTATTTATAAATTCTGTGTTGGTGGCTGCTAGCACGATTCTTGAAATCCGAATTTCAGTCGAATTTTATTCCAAAATTAACAAAATACTGCTAAACTTTCAGCTTCCGTCTCCAGTCCAGACGACCACTAATCTACTCATTCCACTATCGATAGTATTCAATACAGTCCAATTACGTTTTAAATTACACGGTCATTTAAAAAGATGGTTGTGTAACAAACAAAATCACTAGAAATAACAGTGCGCATCAAGGCTCCAGCAAAGTACGCCATCAAATCTAAGCATTACCCTCAATGGAAAATGTTGTCCTGCCATTCACGTCGGTCAGAGTGTATAAGTAGAACTCTGGGACGTCTTCATGTTCGCCGTCTTCAAGCATCAAGTTAAAGAAAGACCGGATCTTTCCAGGATACTCGAGTCGATAAACCTTTAAACGCACAATTACTCACAAACAATTTCCATCTCTGTAAGTAACGGGGGCAGAAATTTGCAATTGTGATGTTCGTTTTTGACGTGCTGCAGCTATGATTTAGGCGTCTACGGCACGACTGTCATTTGTCTCTTTGTCTGTCGTCGTCGTCGTCTGTAACGGATGTATTGTGGCTAAACGGTAGGTCGTAGGGGAAATTTTTTAACGAATAATTAGGAAACATTTTCAAATTTGAGGTTTAACAGAAGGGGGTAGGGAAAACGTGCGTTTATTAATGGAAAACTGGCCAAATCTCGGAAACGGTAAGAGATAGGCCAAGGTTACTGACAGGAAGTGGCATACACCCTTGCAGATGAGATAAAAATCATCAACCGCGGATCACCTTCAGTAGGCCTACTGCTGCATGATCTGTATAGGCTGCAGCGCATCCTCCCTAGCAACAGCTGGGCCTTCTTGTTCGAACATCAAACCACGTTTTGCGCTACTACAAACCTTACCCAATATGTTGAAGATTTAACAATCAGTGACACTGTAAGGTAACCAATACTGGCACAGCATCATCTACTGTACTGTAAATATTATATAAGCATCAACTGGTATGGTCTGACATGCTCTTAATTGGTATGATCGAGAGCAGATCCAGGATTTGGACGCATGTCGAGCCTCGAAGCCGCACGAATAGGCCTAGCGGTGCTGCATGCACCGAGAATATAAAAAGATGGGCAGGGGGCAATTTCTGCAGATTTTTTTAAATTGCTGGGTCACAAAATGTCTATTCTCATGCGTTCTTGAGCACTTCTAAGTGCTAAATTGCTTACGCAGTGTAACAACATGTCCAGACCTCGAGTACGCCTGTCCAGTCTGGCATTAAAGGTCCTGAAATGTAAAGGTCCAGTACTTGCTATAGCGCTTCTCACATGGACCCAGACGTGACTAAAAGCGCTTCACAATCTCAAAAGTAGCAAATGACTGGCATAAACTAATGATACCGCAGCGCACTATGCAGCCATCCACTGCCCGTGTCAGCAAACAACTCGACACGCGGTCTGCAGCTAGCAGACATTCCATCGCTTAAATCAGCCACACCAGGCCTTCATCTCGTACAGCCCGTAAGCTCCTACTCATTTCCCATCCCATGGCGGGTAGGAAGCTGAGTTGAGCCTGAATGACTGGATCCGCCACTGCAAGCGCTAGTCTAGTTTGTGTTAAGTCTATAGCAGACATAAATACTAACGGTTTCCTTGCAGTCGGAATAGGCGACATCAGAAGTAATCTTCATGCTGTCCGTGCAGTTACACTCGTCAACGGTCTTTGCACCTTTGCACTGCTTCAGTTCACCACTTGTCTGAATACAGCCATGAACCCACACTCACAACAACAAAACTACCGGTAATAATAATAAGCGGCATAGTAGTCCACAGAGAGGGTTTGGAAGATAAACCCCCAACGAAAATGAAAAAAAGACATTCAGTCCAAAAACTGTAGTCATCGACATGTATATTAATTACTGTCTTTCTGCTACTAAGGTAAATAAAGCTACCTATGTTATAACACAAAATGTACAAGCTATTTTGCATCATCAAAAAATTGTTTGGTCATCGGAGATTGCCCACACTATCTAGCGGAGGGTGGGGAGTTACAGTACCACCGTGAATTAAAAAAAGGAGGGGTGGATAGAGGGACTGGAAGGGAAAACTTAAAAGAAAGACAGAAGGAGAAGAGAGAGGACAAGAAGATACAAATAAAAATGCAACCGATTGCAAAATACTTCTAAGTAATTTCTACTGAAAAAAAGAATAATATCTTGGCTTAGTATGTTTGATCAGACGACTGAGATCAAATGCACACGATCAGAATACGCAGTCAGTAAGCTTTGCGTAAAAACATAGATCAAAAATTTACAAAAAAACTAAGCTAATGCTCATGAGATGCGAGAAAGCCTATAGTAGTTCCTGTTCACAAACTGTCACTCTACATGTATTTCCAGCCATTTCGTTCCAGTTCATTCTTGGAGTGTGCGCTGCAGCCGAGGATCGCAAAAATCAATACGTACAATGCTAAAAAATTTCATACACAGCTTTTCCATGTCTATCTCAATTGAGTTTGACGCAATTCGCTCTTAAATGTGTCAATGTGAAATCGCCAAAAAATCCATAAAACCCCTATTTTAGCGTTCAGGGTGATCCAAGGTCATTGAATTTGGTGGCAATCGAGAGCCAGTGTACAACTTCCTATTAGTGATAAATAGTACCGTAAGCCCTACCTCGCACCGTTATTGAGATACAGCGACTTACTGGCTAAAAATTGCAAATTTTTCCTAACCTTGTCTCATTTAGTGTCCTCGTTCGGGGTGACCCCCTTCGAATTTATGGAAAAACTTCACGGATCCTAAAAATAGAGTCTTCCAGGCAGCCAACAGTGAAGATTTGGTGATCCTAGCTTGCATCGTTTTTGATTGATCCACCCATGTGACAGACAAATGGACGGACGGACAGAATAACTGCGATGGCTAAGACGCGCTTAAAGCAGTAGCTGCTATCGCGCGTAAAAACTGTAGTTAGTGACTGCACAGCTTGTTGCACTGCACACGAGAACTAGCTGCTAATTCTATACGTGATCAGTTACCTGAGAGACGCGGAAAAAATACCACGGTTTCGGTTTACTGGGGTCAACATTGTAGATGTGCTTTGACTGTGGGATGCCGTAGCCAAGGTCAGATGGACTGCGGTAGTACACCTGAACACGTATACACGTTTCACACAAGGTCTGTACAGTGCACAGCCTATAAACAACTGCCATAATAGCACACGCAATATTTTCCACCGGCAGCACCCTCCCTCACTATAGTCACTAGTCCAAGGACCAATTAATTCTTATATATGAAGATCGTTCGATAAATAAGTTACAAAACAGCGTAATTCTGTTACAAACAGCGACTGAGCCTCAAAAAATCATCGATGTGTGAATTATCAGCGTCCGCAAAAGCACAAACCAAAAACGAGCTACAGTCACAGCAATTTTGCAATAACATCATTTAGGTTATATCTTTTTTGGCCGACCATTAGATCTAGCTTTTGGTACGATGTGTCGTCTGTGTGTAACAGATGTACTGCGGCTAAAGCGTACGTCGCACAGGTCGGCGACGGTACTGTTGAAAATGACGAGTTGCGCTGTCAATACTAACCACAACTAACCATGTCTCTATGTGCAAAATTGTCCGCAATTTTGAATGCAAAGTTTCTGCCTGCAGCCATCATCCACGTGCGCCGAATTACTGTATTGTATACCTCCATTCCTTACAAAGTTCGATATAGCAGCGTCACTATAGCGTGCATAAAACTGTAGTCACTCTGGGAAATCGCTTTCTTTCCGCGACCGCAAGTCGGACGCTGGCCTTCACAAGTTCACATATAGGTCCTACATGTAGGCGGTATGGTCGGCCTACCTTAGCAACAGCTGGGCTTCTTGTACACACTGCATGCATCAAGCCTGCACGTGGTAAAACAAGAAATTTATTGCTGAGGCCAATTTGTCCACGTTGATATTGATAACTGATCGGCAATGATTCTGATGTGATGCTGTCAAACTGACACAACCCTTTATCCCAGAAAAGTAAGATATTTACGGTGACTGATAAAGCCCAAATTCTATTATGCCAACCTTGCGACAAAAAGTCATGGACTTTGTCACGGACACAAATCATGAAAGTCTGCGACACCAATCATGTTGCCGCCTTTCATGATTTGTGTCCATGGACTTTGTCGCTGACTTTCCCCGTGCATTGTAATGGGCTAAATTCAATTACAGCGACACAAACAGGTTTGTCGCGGACTTGTCACGGACTTTGTCGCAAACATTTCAACATGTTGAGATTGTTTTTGTTCGCGATTTTCATGATTTATGTCAGTGACTTTCACCGAAACTTCATGATTTCATGATTTGTCAATGTCACCATTTGTGTCCGCAACTTTCATGATTTGTGTAAACAACTTTCCCCGCAGGACTAAGCCCAAATTCCATTACGCTGACTTTCGCCGAAACTTCCCCTCGGGGAAAGTCATGGACACAATCATGAAATTTGCGGACACAAACGGTGACAAATCATGAAATCATGAAGTTTTGGTGAAAGTCACTGACATAAATCATGAAAATCGCGGACACAAATTACGAAAGTCGCGGACACAAACCATCTCGACATGTCGAGATGTTTACGACAAAGTCCGTGACAAGTCCGTGACAAAGCCGTTTGTGTCGCTCTAACGGAATTTAGTCCATTACAATGCATGAAAAAAGTCGGTGACAAAGTCCGCAAACTTTGTCGCGGACGCAAATCATGAAAGTCTGCGACCTGATTTTGTCGCGGACTTTCATGATTTGTGTCCGCTATTTTTCCCACGGGGAAGTTTCGGTGAAAGTCGCAAAGTCGGCGTAATGGAATTCAAGCTTAAACATATAGGTTCATATACCTGATGCAATAATTAAACAGCACCTTACCGGCAGATGATAAATTATTTTTGCAGTGTCGGTAGCATTTGATAACCATTCTTCAGCAGGAAGAATTATCGGATAGATGAAATTCAGGCGATGGGAGGCAGGACAGCCAGCGTACACGGTAAACACTATGCTAGTATGTTCACACGCCATCGATATCCCAATCACAGTCACTGTTACTGTTACAGATCCCTGTGAACAATCACAGCAGACATTCGTTTATTTCACGCACAAAAGTGCAGAATCCGTAAACTGAAAGCACAGTTGGACAGTGCAAATCTTCACCAACTCTGCGCCCAATTCTAAATCTAAAAAGAAACCCAGCTGTCGCTAGGATAGCCGATCGTACTGGTTGACAGTGACGTTCAAGGACATCCAAGATCGATGATTTTCATCTCATCTGTAAATGCATATGCAATTTCCTATCAGTGATCAATAGCAACCATGGCCCTATCTCTCACCGTTTTCGAGATAGCCTACGGCCACTTATAGCTGGACACTTTCCATTGAAAACCGCTGCAGATGAAAACATGGTTACTATAGAGAGCCTATAGAAAGTCGCCAGCGCCCTATCCGATGGTACCATCGCCGACCCCTTACGACTTGCCGTTTAGTGTGCTGTGATACTTAGAATGCACCCTTCCCTATTCCCTATTACCCCCTCGACGCCTACGGCGCCTCGTTCTTGGCGCCGCACCTTGAGTTAGAGGGGACTTGCTTCAAGGACTTAGGGGGGCAGACGCCCCTGACACTACAGACAGTGTAGTGAAAAGTATAAGAAAGGAGTAGATCACAACGTAAGAGCAGTACACACTTTAGACATGATGTCAGAGATGAGGAGGATGTAGATGTTTTCGACGTGATGTTCACTGTCAGTGGCGACCTCGTAGCGAGCGCTGAACAGGCTAGAGTTGGTCATCATGACTACCAGATGACGCACGGCGATTGCATTGTCATACTTCTCTGAACACGATAATCAATAGCGTAGACATGGGGGGCATGGGGCCAAGCCCCCTCCCATGCTCCAGACAAAACATATGCATACGTTTAAATTGCACTAAATTCGCCAATTTGGTCAATTGTTTTCGGGAGAATAATTAAAATTGTTGCTACCAGATCTCATCTTTTAAAGCTAAAATGCACCAAATTCTATTTCCGCTGCGGCTCCGCCCCAGATGCCGCTGGGGGAGCTCACAGCGCTCCCTCAGACCCATTAGCTAAACTTTAGGGGGTCCTACTTAAAAAAAATTCTAAGGAAAGAAGGGGATGCGAGGGGAGGGGTAAAAAAAGAAAAAAAGAAGAAAAAAGGAGAAGAAGGAAGACGAGCACCCCAACTAGAAATTTCTGCCTACGCCACTGACGATAATCACAGCCAGAAACTTCAAACTGCCGCGTGCCAGTAACCGCACGAGTTGAAGTTGTGTGTGTGTCACTACGCACGCGTACCGGTACGACAAGACTCACAAACTCTTGTGCAATTAACGAATTACCACCTGTCGAAATCCAAAGATGTTGAAAACATTTTTATGCTTTTTTAATTTAAAAACATGTTTTTTATTTTTCAATGTTTTATTTATTTTTTATGTTCTTAATTTTTTAAAATGTCTTTCAATGTTTTGTTCTATTTTTAATGTCGCATTTTTGTTTTTTATCAACAAGAAATTTGGGCTAATGCTCACGAGATGCGCAAACTGTTCGCAAACTGTCAGTCTATCTCCAGGCATTTTGTCGCGACTTTTACGGGGGTACCGCAATTTGATGCCCTCGTGCGCAGGTTTCCTTGAACCTAGAAAATCGGACTTAAACCGTTGAAATCTGCGTTCAATACTGAAAATTTCATACACAGCTTATCCATGTCTATCTCAATTGGTTTCGGCGCAAATCCCTCTTGAAATGTGTCTCACAGCCTAAAATCGCCAAAAAATCCATAAAAACCCCTATTTTAAGGTTGTAGGTCATTCAAGGTCATTGGATTCGGTGGCAATCAAGAGCCAGTGTACGACTTCCTATTAGTGATTAATAGTAACCTAGGCCCAATCTCGCACCGTTATTGAGATACAGCAACTTATTGGCCAAAAATCGCAAATTTTTTCAACCCCCCTGTCATTTAGCGCCCTGGTTCGGGGTGACGCCGTTCGAATTTATGGAAAAGCTTTACGGTTCCTGAAACTAGAGTCTTCCGGGCAGCCAACGGTGAAAATTTGGTGATCCTAGCTTGCACCGTTTTTGACTGATCCGCCCGTGTGAAGGACGGACGGACGGACACACAAACAAACAGACAGACAGACGGACGGACAGACATAATTGCGACGGCTTAGACGCGCTGAAAGGAGTAGCTGCTTTCGCGCGTAAAAATAAACATACAAAATTACAATTATGATGCATTTCTCATGGGCAAATTGCGTTTAGTCCTGTTTTCGATATGTACCATAATCACCGTTACATAATAACATTCTGTAGGCTACATTCCGGTCTGCAGTCTTCACAAATGGTAGATTTTTGTTTTTGACATGTTATTGTGCTAAATGTGGTACAATGTTTTTATATGTTTTCACATCTATGTCGAAATCTAACTGTAAAAGCTTGAAGTCAACATGTCTGAGATCAACGTATGGTCGAATATGATGAGTAATTACGATCTCCTGTCAGCCGAAAACCCAATGGCGGAATTAAGAGGGAAGAGTGTCGACGGACTTGCAACCACGTCGTTTGGATGCAGCTGTCGGATCCACCTCTTTTTTGAAGACTCTGTCTTAAGGGGGAAGGGGAGGGGGTAGAGGGAGTAAGTTACTGGAGCCCCGCAACGTTTGGAGGGCCCCGCCGTCGTTAAAAAACATAAAGTACACCAGAATGCGCTATTTTAAAAAAAAATTCAAAAATTTTCTTCTCAGAGAGGCCCACGAGAATGTTTCTCCGGGCCCCGCTGTGGCTCTCAACGTCCCTGATGCAAAATGAATTTAATATGCGGGTGAAATTTAATTTACGGGTGGCCTACGAATTGCATCAAAACTCATTTCGTTCTGAATAGAACGTTCTGAATGGTAATTCTGAATAACGAGGCAGGCTACCTTTGGTCTTGAGTGATACATTGAGCCAGATGTGAAACTCCAGGTCGACGTCATTGAGCCGGTGTAAGTTTGGCGACGAGAGGACGTGGTCACATTCGGCGTTCTCTTTCAACTCCCAGTTTTGTGTGTTCTACAGCGAGCCGCAGCGAAAACAACACAATATTATGACAAACGCTCAGACGTGCTCACAGTCGTCTTGTTGACAACACTCGCTGCTGAGGTACAGCAAAGTTTACAACGGCTGCAAATGACAACAAGAAGCCCAGCTGTCGCTAGGATAGCCGACCGTACTGGTTGTCAGTGACCTTTAAGGTCATCCAAAGTCAATGATTTTCATCTTATCTGACAGGGCATATGGCACTTCCTATTAGTGATTAATAGCCTTATCTCTCACCGTTTTCGAGATGTCGCCGGTTTTCCGTTGAATTTCTTACCCCCTTCATTCAACCCCCAATTTGAAAATGTTCCCCTTGCATTAGATGGCTGACATTTTGCACCTCCGAGCTTAATACACATGGCTAATTATTCGTGTAAAAATTTCTCCGATACGACCTAAAGCTTAGCCACAATACATCCGTTACAGGCGGGCGGACATACGGACGGACAACAGACGGACGACAACTCGTACCAACAGCTCGCCGTTACTTAAGTGGGGTCGGCTAAAAAGTGCACTTATTTCCAGGCTGTGAGAAAGCAGAGCAAATGTCACAAGGAAAACGAGCACATTAGCAGTTGACTAAATATCTGAAAAAGTAGTGGTTTTGGAAAATGTTTTCAAACAAAACCGATCGACTACATTATGGACTGATACAAATTCTCGACTCACGAACTGTTCACATTGATTGTTGAAGTGTGGAAATGTAAAACAGCACAAGTTTAATTGACAAGTAGTGTCAGTTTAATGCCTGGTAACACTCTATATCTAGGCCTGTTTAAAATTGTGAAATAAACTACTACTATATCGTAAAGGCTGCCCTACAATGAAGCTCATAAAACATAATTCTTAAAAACCATAATTACAAATTCGTAAAATTTGTCTCTGGACTGCCTTCATATAGCCTACTTTAAAAACTTCTGTAAGATTTCTTCGTTTTCTTACAGCGTAAACAGTAAACACGCTATTATTTTTTTTTACTTATTTTACACAAATTACACGTAATTCTACACAGCGTCAGCATAGCAAGTAGCATAAATAACTTAGCAGGGTGCATGAATGTGACAGACAAGACAGACAGATAGGCAATGCTACCATTACAGCCGGCATCTCTATGATAACACTAAAACAGCAGAGCAAATTAATACATAACACTGTATTATTAAGCTATTCATCTTTCAAGCTGCACGAGTGTTCTAATAAACTCAGTTCAGCTCAGTTCAGCAACAAAGAAGGGAACGACGGAAAACGCGGGAACGGAAAACGCAAGACAGGACTGGATAACGTGGGACTAAATTTGCAGAGGCGGAAAAAGCAGGACCATCGTCTATGTCACGTCGTTTAGGAACTTAAGGTGGGGGAACGTTATGGACTAAAACTAGAAGTGTGCGTCCACCCATACTTTAACCACTAGATAGGCCTACAATTAATTAGTAGTAGAAAATGACTAACATTCAATTATTCTATCACGTGAAGCACTTTAATATTTGCTGTATTTTGTGTTATATGCTTAAACCAAAAACTAACACTGCTGAAAACTGTTATATTCATAGCCATTTAGTTAGTAAATATTTGTGTTCTTTTTTATACATTTGTAAGAATGTTGGGGTATTTAAGAACTAGCCTGCTTCAACTACAATTACACGGAACAAAAAGCTAGATCTACCGCTGTCATGTCTGCGGAGAAATCGACCAGATGCCATGAGCCACTGGTAATCGTGTCACCAGCCGACATGCCGACGCTGTAGGCCGACTTACACTTCACGGTGGTCCCAGACACTTCTTTGATGAGAAAACTCACGTCGTATTTGACCAGAATCGTCTTGAATTTGTCAGCCGCGTTCACTGTCAGTTAGTGAAACGGTACATTCGTTCCGACATTCGCTCAGGCAAAGTGTAGGCTCTTAAAATAGATGATTCTCTGACAACAGCTACTACAAGAAATCTGAGCTAATGCTCATGAGACGCGCGATAGCCTATAGCCTATAACAGTTCCTGTTCGCAGGTTGTCTTGGTCCATCTCTATCCATTTTGTCGCAATTCACGTTTCTGCAGCGAAAAATCGCCAAAAAATCACGACAACCCCTTTTTTAGGGTTCAAGGTCATTCAAGATCATCGATGTTGACATTTCTAAGAAGCTCTTCGCCAGTGCTTGTTATGATAAGCAGCATGTCTGTGCCTATCTGCAACCATTTTCATGCTAGGCAAGCCAACAGCGCCTAAATAATCACTTTTTACTAGAGAGACTTTAACATCCTTGAACCTAGAGGGTCCGGACTTTGACTGCTAAAAATCGACATTCAATACTGAAAATTTCGTATGCAGATAGTCTTGGTCCATCTCCAGCCATTTTGGCGCAATTCACTCTTGAAAAGCGAGTCGTAGCCCGAAATCGCAAAAAAATTCACTAAAAGCCCCTATTTGGGGGCGGTATTTCAAGGTCATTCAAGTTCATCAGGGTTGACATTCCTAAAAAGCTCGTCGCCAGTGCTTGTTATGATAAGCAGCATGTCCGTGCCTATCTGCAACCATTTTTACCCGCGAGAGCTAGCATAGCTAGCTATAGCGCGTATAAGCTATGGTAATTCTGTCCGTTTGTCTGTCTGTCCGTCCTGGTGTCGCGTCCCGGTACCGTACCAAGCCCAGTTGAGACAGAGATTTCCGGTTTTCACCGTATGATAGATTGCAGTGTCTAGTATTACGTGACAAATTTTCATGCTGCTGGGTGTAGGAGTACCCCTAGAACGAGAGGAGAAAGAGGGACACACCCCTAAGAAGACGTTATTTTACCGCCATTGGCTTCTCTAGTGGTAAAGTGGTTGCAGATAAAGACGGACATGCTGCTTATCATAATAAGCACTGGCGACGAGCTTCTTAAACCTGTAAACATCAGTGACCTTGAATGACGTTGAACCCCATAATAAGAGGGTTATAGTGAATGTTTTGCGATTTCGGGCTGAAACACACATTTCAACAGTGAATTGCGCCGAAATGCCCGGAGATAGACCAAGACAACCTGCATATGAAATTCTCAGCAATAAATATAAATTTTAGCAGTTCAAGTTCTAACGCCCTATTTTTAACGAGGCCTGCGCACTCGGGTGTCAAACTTGGGTACCCCCCCCCCTAAAAGTGGTTATTTTTTGCTATTGGCTTGTCTACACTGAAAACGCTTGCAGATAGGCACTGCCATGCTGCTTGTCATAACAAGCACTGGTGTCAGGGTTTTTAGTGCTATCAACATCGATGACCTTGAATGACCTTGAACTCCGAAAATATAAATTTTAGTGATGTTTAGACGATTTTTGACTGCAAAAGAGTGAATTGCGACAAAATGGATGGACATAAACCAAGACAACTTGTAAACAGGAACTGCTATAAAGCCTAGGCTCTTGCGCGTTTCATGAGCATTAGCTCAGATTTCTTGTTACGATAAACAATAAGGCGGGGCTTCAAGGACACCAAACTAAAAAAGGGCTTCCAGGAGGACATTTAGCCACTACCAGTGCAGCCGGCGCAGCGTACTGCGACGCAGTGAAGCGTGCGAAACTTGTCAGCGCTGACAACCCGGCACTCTCTGCAACTTATAAGTCTAATATAGCGACCTAGTAATTATCTCTATATGGTGCCACAGACGTAACTGCCATGCATTTCTCACCCATGACCTCCGTATAAGCGCTCTATAATTATAATCCCTGCACATTAACTCATTCTCCGTCTTGCCGTGATCTATACACTTTCCGTTTTTCATCAGCCCTTGCCGTTACCTGTTCCAAGTTTTAAAAACGTGATTTATAGTCCCGTGCGACGATGCATAACGCTGTATAATTCGCCTAATAACCTCAGTCGTCACATATACATATGCCACTTTACCATAAATTATGCAGAGCTCGTGTGTCGCAAATGTCTTTAAGCGTTATACTTCTAAAGGAAGAGAAAGGAAAGATGAACAAAGAAAATGGAGAAAGTGAAGGAGAAAACAGGAAGCACAGGAAAAATCCGTTATAAAAAGGGGACAGAAAAAGGAGAGGGAGAAGAGGAAAAAAGGGAAGAAAAGGGGGACAGAGAAAAAAGAAAAGGGGGAGAAAAGATAGAAAAGGAGGTGTGCGGTAAACATTTTAAATTATTCCAGGCGTCACAGCTTACACTGGCAGTTCTTGCAATCCAGTTCTACTTCACCAGTGTTTTTATCCCACGACTTGAACTCTACACACGACATAGACATCAGTGTTCACTGCTCACCATATGCAAGCCAGTCTCTGTGACGCTGTAAGCTTACTTCTGCCAATTTCTCGTATTACTTGGGATAACAGGGGCGTCATTTGAGAAAAAGGGCTAGGGCTAAGGGGTCTACAAACCCACAAGGATTTATGATTTTAATTTTTCCTTGTAAATCGTACCTTTGAAACAGTGTTACTGCTGCAAGTACAATAAGCCTACGTTACGTAGGCAGAGACCCCGAATGATTTACTAAAATGACGCCACTGGATGAGGTCCTTGAAAAATGCCCTCAACCTCGAAAAAAGCTTGAGGACAAAATCATGGTTTTGGCCGTGGCCTTGGCGGCGAGCCTGTAGTCAGTTGTAACGAATGTGCTCTGTGCAATGAGTTCTTGGTGTTGGTATGATATATCCAGTAAAACATTGAAACTACGCTTGTCAAATCACTCTATGATTCACTATAGTTTGAATAAGACTAAGTGGGCTTTTGACGCACTTACTTCATTTGCTTAACTTACATACTTAATGGCCTTGGCCTTGGCTTCGAAGACCATTAACCTTAGCCGTGCTTTGGCTATAAAAAAGCTGGCCTCCATCGAACCAATCCTAAATAACAGTATAACTTACGCCATTCACGGTTAGCAAAAAACTGTAGGCCAACTTAAACGATAGGCCCCTAGTTTGAAAACTTCTACACAATATGAAAAATTTGCTCACCTGATTAATGCTACGCCGTTTTAATGAATATGCAAACGCCCACGATCATGGTCATTGATTAGTAAAACGAGTGAACAACAGCCAAACATCCAGTCATATCAGTTTCCATAACTTTCAATCACTGGGACCGCTTTCCAACTTTCAAAACCTGAAAAATTCTACCGGTGCGCTACATTTTTACGGCATTTTAAACATTTAGACACTACAAAAATTAATCGAAATTACAAAATAAATTCCCAACGGTAAGTTTTCGATTAAGAACAGCAACCCTACTACAAGCAATATATACCAAGGTCGGCAGAAGTCTTGGGATCATGTTGGGTTGGTTTTTCGACGACGAATGCCTTCAGCTGCTGTGTAAATCCGTACTTTGCGGTATCAGACTTGTGGTCAACAGGTTCCACTTCTTCCACGTGCAGACTAAAATTTCTGCAAAAAAACGTACATGGCCTAACAACTGCGCTGACACACCGCAAATACTATAAACTTCATCGAAAGAAACAATAAAATCTTTTGAAACTTGCCATTTTTAGGCAAAATCGCTTGTTGCAGCGCAAGCGATTCAGGATATTCCTGTACACTTCCGTGTAGCGTGGTCTCTCTGTCTGTCATCTGCATGTTTGTCGTCTGTCACATTCACACGCACCATGCTTGAACCGTTCACCAGATTTAAATGCCATTTGGCAAGTACACCTGAGAGGTCAAAGACGTTTGATGGAAGTCGCCTAACGACGCCTATGATCCGGAGGGGAAAAATCGATGACTTAGGGGTCAAATCCCAGCCAAAACATTCATCAGCTTGTGAAAACAAAATAATTTATATTCACCAGGTGGCAGCATCGAACAGCGACTCCGCCTTTATCAAATTACTCTGTACGTTCTTGTTATCGTTCCTCAAATTTACCGGTTATATATTGGGCCTACAGTTGCGGGTGTATGTTATCCACTACAAGAAATCGTTGACCACCTCTCCAATTTAGTAGGCTTATAAGCTATAGCGTTCGCTTATAGGCCTACACTACAGCCGCGAAACGCGGTTCATTTGCTTTGCAATTTTAAAGATGATAAAAATTGAAGTAAAAGGGTTATATAACCGGCTGAAAACTACGGCGACGAAAGCATTCAATTAATATAAAGTGAAGCCATAATAATTTCCGCACATGCAGAAACCTCTGTGTTAGGCTAAGCCTAACGGTCTTGCAATCTAAACACGATCCGACTGCAAAAAAGCACCGACTGACCCGCTGTGGAGAAGAAGTCCGACGTAGCCATCTTTAAATTCATGTTTATGTTTATCTGCACCGCCGCCATGTCCGGAATTATATTCAAAAATAACCGCGTCGTGTTCCGTAAGCCAGTACATCAAGAGTGGACGTGCAAACGCCAGATCAGATGCCTACAATGCAAAGTAGTGCAGTGTAATTAGAATATGTCTACGGCACGATAAATCAATTAACCCTTTTAAATGTCTTTCATACAAACACGCATAATGTGTTGATAAATAAAGGTGTTGTATTTCCAACGAATCTGGTGGCAAAGATTAGTTAACGCAGTGTTCTGATTCACAGTAATCATTGTCTGTGTACGGAACACCAGCACAGGTGGCTACGAATTTCCAAACACAGCACAGCCAATAATAATACTATCGTCTGACTCCGACACTCGAGATGTTCTCTGGGGTTTACTGCTAACAGTCATTAGTCGTTCAGCAGGAGTGGAATCCTCGATGACTGCTTGAGAACAAAAAACAACGTGGCCAGCCTTGGCCTCAAAAAAGTATGCCCTTGGCCTTCGCCTCGAAAATCACTGGCCTTGGCTTTGGCCTTGGCCACAATGCGCCTTAGCCTTAAGGCACTCGTCTTGAAGTAACCTTGAAACTACGATGATTCTTTCATGTTTCGACAGTCATAACTAGCCTTGAAATAACTAGTCTGAAATATGTATGTTCGTTTCAGCATTTTATGCTTCACTGCGGTTTCGTTGAGATTCAGCTGGCTTTTGATTCGCAGCACGTACAAACTGTCATACATACTTTACTTCCTTACTTACTCACTTACTAGCCTTGGCCTTGGCCGTGAGGACTGTTGATCCTTTGCCTTGAAAATGCTGGCTTCAAACCCATTCCCACCGCCAACGGATGGACGACCGCTTGTTCGATGATTATAGGCTGAGTCAAGTGATACACTGCCGAACAAACTGTTCAGTCTCTAAATGCAAACTGTAGCTGATAGCTCAGTCAGTGAAAAGGACATCAATTGTCTATATCACTGTACAGGTATATCTTGTAACTTTTATTAGCCGTCGCCGACTGTAAGTAATGGTCGAGCTTATGTTACGGTTATCGTCTGTCGGTCTGTCGTCCGTCGTCCATGGATCACGGACGTATTGTGGCTAAGCGCTCGGTCATAGAGAAAAAAACTGTTTACAGGAATTATTAGCCCTGTGTCGCAGCTCTCTGCGTGCAAAATTTTAGTGATCTAGCGCAAACGAAACATTTTCAAAATTGCGAGTGAACAGAGGGGGATAAAAAATGTGCGTTTTTCAACGGAAAACTGACCATATCTCGGATACGGCCAAGATTACTATTAATCACCAACAGAAAGTGGCATACTCCCTTTCAGATAAGATAGAAATCATTGACCTTGGATGACCTCGACCAGCACGGTTGACTATCCTACCGACAGCGGGCCTTCTTGTCAGATATAGTAGACCAGTGCTGTCCAACCTTTTTGACACAGCGGGCCACTTAGTCAATTTTCCACCAGCTGGCGGGCCGCAATCAAGGGGGGCCATGGCGAGCGCGCGGAGCGCGAGCCTATAAGGGGGGTCTGGGG
>Ga0056128_1002355_pt1 | contig 22316 bp, 17 predicted proteins | sample WorMetLIZISLAND2_FD_71113 | JGI IMG/M metagenome (GOLD analysis project Ga0056128, IMG submission 71113) | Marine gutless worms symbiont microbial communities from Max Planck institute for Marine Microbiology, Germany - Olavius geniculatus... ... | reverse complement strand
CTTAGCAGAAAATGCATTGCACCAACACCATTTAAGCAGGCCAGCCTGCTTAAACGTCACTTAAAAATAAGTGGCCAAAGTTGCCCACTTAAATTTAAGCGGCTGGCAAAAATGAGACAGGGCCGGTTGCACCAACCAATTTTAAGTACGTACTTAGTTAAGTACCACTTAAATTTAAGCGGCACATCACTTAGCTAAGTAGCATACTTAATTGTAACGACGCTTGCCATTGGCTAATTTCGATCACATGACGACAGCACTTCCTTGACGACCAATTATGTAATAGCTATCACGCTTCATTGACAACAATGGCCATCGCTCGAAATGCCGTATATAAATTGAAATATCTTCAGAACAGTATAATTTTGACCGAAGTATAATATATGGTGCAACAGAATCGATTTAAGTAGCCGGTTAAGTACCGCTTAAATTTAAATGGTACTTAACTAAGTACATACTTAAAATTGGTTGGTGCAACCGGCCCTTAAGTAGCCGGTTAAGTACCGCTTAAATTTAAGCGGTACTTAACTAAGTACGTACTTAAAATTGGTTGGTGCAACCGGCCCTTAATCTCCTCCAATGTTCACTGTGTTCACTTGGTAGAGATAATGATTACTATGCTTTACCTCCATATACAGTACTAAATATAACTGAATTGCACTAAAAAGCTGAAGTACAGAGTGCAGCAAAGCCAATGAATTTCCACTGCTAAATCTGACGGTATTCTATATATCAACTGTATGTTTCTGGGTATATTGAGTCCACCTGATAATATCTCTGAATAGTCCGATCAGCAAAGCTGCTGCAGACTTTCTTGTGCACAAAGCCGCGGTGGTTGAGGATGTCATTGGCAATTAGCGGCTCTTTGTGAGTAATGTGCTTCTCCTCCGATCGGCCGTTGTTACTTGGCTCAATCAGATCACGATGTGTTATCAAGTACCCACGATCATCCATCAGGAAACATCTGAAAAGATATCATGTAAAGATTGCCAATCGTTAGTTACTTTATACTACTTCTGAAAAATCACATTCCAAAAAAATCAGCATAGAGAAATATTAAATTTCACTCTGTGGAATGCTAATCAGTCAACTACAACAAAAACCATTACTCAAGATAGAGTTAAAGGTCCACGGCCACGGTCAAACTCACGTGCGAAATTAACGTAGACCTCAATTAGACATTTCGCTTTGTGTATATAATATGTTGATTTAAGCTTTATAAATGTATGAAATTAATGTTTAAATATAATGAAAAAATGGCGTTACGTTACGTTATGCTGAAAATCCTTATCTTGACAAGTGGCCAGAAGTGACGTCACCGCATGTACCCAGTCAGTGTTTACCAATTAATTTTAATATTTTTAATGGCAAAAAATACTGTGTCGCATGGCAACTGCAGCAGTACATAGGTAGAAAATGTGATTTTATAATGCTTATGTTTCTATGCGTAATTTACGTCAATGATGGGTACAAGCAGTGACATCATCAGCATGTCAACATGGTGGCTCGTTTTCCGTGGTATTTTGTAGATTGTCGATTTCAAATGTAAATTTTTTTATGTTGACAAAATGCTGGTTGCTGACATTACAATCAAAATTATCAAAAAATTGTGCTGTTTTGAGAAAAATGGATGAAATATATATGTTAATTTTGGTGTCCATGGACCTTTAAGTAAAGTCCTTAGATCAACTGTGATTGCCAGATAAACAGACATGCTTAAATTTAAAAATCAAACTCCAGCAGGGCAGTCTGTATACAAACCGACCACTCGCTACAATCACTGCATTCCAACTTGGTCATCATCACCATCATTTCTGGCAAGCACCACTAATAGTGCGTAGTGCCGAACGTAGACATCAATCTCCAGAGTGGACGGTTCTAAGCCAAGTCAACTGCGTCGTCCATATTGAGGTCACTGGATTTCAGATCCTGCTGAATGGTTTTCATCCATGTAATACGAGGACGTCCCAGTGGTCTCCTCCAGTTTCCTGCGGGGGAAGCTGTTAAGATTTACTCATGTACTCAGAGTGAGAAACGTTTTACCAACTTGGTAACTGTTAATAAATACTACACTAAATGCCCAAACAGAAAATTCTATTTTTAGATAGTATGCATAGAAAACAACTTAAGTAACTAATGAATAAATGCTTTCGAGCAATTATCAACTACAAATTCTCTAAACACCCAAAGCCGTATGAATCAGCCAACAAAACCACCTGACGTTGTAAGTGCGACAAGCCGGCATCTGATCAATAACCAGCTTGTAGAAGTACTTCATAGTCAAGTCTATGCCGACAACTGCCATCACACGGTTACTGCTTCCCTGCACTGATACTGACCTACAAGCATGTCAGAACAACATCTATTACTAAAAGGTATAAAGGCAAGTAAAGTCTTGCTATAGCACTGCTCCCATGAAAGACTCGTGGCCAGAAGCACTTTACAATCTTGTATGTGCGAATATAAAAGTTACAAGTCAAATTAGAAACAATATAAAACACATTTCATGTAAGTAACTACCCTAATTTATCTGGGTGCATTCACCAGTGTCGGGTGGCAGGTAACACTGTGCGATCCCATATGGCAGGTGATGCTATGTAGCTCTGAGACGAGCGTCCCATAAAGAGCTACATCACCACCTTTATATCACCACCTTTACAAAGTACTTGTTGACTTAAGTCTATAAATATATCAACAGACTACTTTTTCACAATGCATGAAACGTATATTTAAAAAGATCTCAAATAATGAGACTAACTTTCTTTCGTAGATGGTGTGACTAATGGTGACAATGTAACCAGCTCCACCGACATCCAGGTATGGTGCAGTAAGTACTGTCTGCCCGGGGTACTCCGATGCTCTCATATACCTGACATCATTCAGGTTATTCATAAACAGGCCTGCCAAGTAAGTAAATAAGTAAGTAAGATTATTAAGAAGGTGCAATTTAACAGCCACAATGCGCAGTGCTCAACGCCCAAACAAAAATGTCTTCAACTGCCATTTAAACTGTTCAAAGTTAATGTCAGTTTGTCTCAGATGAGCTGGCAGACTGTTCCACAGCCTCAGACCAGCAGCAGCAAAGCATCTGTCTCTATAGCTGCTGCCTTGAGTTGGCAAAACGCAGCTGACGACAACCTTCGTCGAAGAGCAGCTGACACATATAATTCGAACCCATAACCCGCTCACACGTGTAAGTCAATTATCACCTGCCAAAGCTGTGTCTAGAGCCAAGAAAAGGCACCACAGCTGGAATAATAGGTCCTAAAAGTTCATGAATGATCACAGACAGATGTCAAAAAACCACGGAAATTGTTTAATTTTGACTTGAGTCTGGGCGTCTGAAAATACAGCAACCAGCACTCATGTAGGCCCCTATGACGTCCAGCAAAACGTTTAGTGGTTAGAGGCTCATATCGTGTCCCACACCCCATCCAATTAAGACAGTAAAAGTGGGGAAGAGGGAACAGGAAAGAAAGTATCACACGCATTAGCAGTATGATAACTTGACAGCCCTGCACAGTTTTATTATTATTATTAGTAGTAGTAGTATAATTACTAATGTCATTTGTACGGCACACATGCATACAAGACAGCGAATGCACCGCATCGACTGTTGCGTAGATTACTGCTCACATGATTGGAAACTCTGAAATACAAATAGCATCATGTCATGTCCCAGCTTCACTGCCAGTGTGATTTGAATTTGATATCCTGTCATTTGTACTTGAAACTGCAGATGAATATCAGAATAACTGTGCAGATTGTACAGATAACTGCGACAGAAAAATACTGACACAAATTGCAGACATTGGTTAAATATTTCAATAAACTAACTACCCGTATTTAAATTTAAAATTGCTAATTTATCAGCCATCGCAATTTCAAACTTCCGATCTGCAGCTACAATATGAAAAAATTAAATTAAAAAAAAACAGAAGGCAGTCACCAATGTCTCCTCGTTGGGTCGTATGCCTTGTTCAACAGCGTGCCGGGATATACAAGAAATACTCCACTAGGAGTTGCCAGATACCTACATACCCATGCCGCAAATCAATAAAGTAAACCATTCTGAACTGTTAACTTAAAACTGACTTACAACCTGTAGGTGAAAATAAGTAGCCAGATAGATCACATAAAGTACAAAGCTAAGCTGACAATGTCCTTGAATGCAAATGACTGGAAAACACACATTAAATGGTACTGGATCAACAACAACACACTCATAGCTTATCAAAATAGGGTTTGCTAAGACAAGTATACGACAAGTGACTGTTACTGCAGTAGCCGATGTTGTTACTACCTTCTGACGATGTAAGAACTGAGTGGACTCGACTTTGCCCAGGAAAGCCAGTCAGAATTCACTGCAGCAGTCGCCCAGACATCACTGCGAACCTGCTCCTAGATGCATCAGACAACTACTAGCTATAGCTAGTTTCTAACAATGTAGTAAAAAGTTCTTCTCGAGCCGTAAGACCCATAAGGCGATGTTGATCTCCATTTCCATAGCTCTTAGCCAGACACAAGTCTACACTGTGGGGTGACCATGGATACGGGGCTAGTGCATCACGTGATGTGCCTTTTTACATCACAGCTTTTACTGGTACTCATTGTGCCTACCCACGGAGGGATGGCCAGGCTGAGTTGATCTAAGTGGCAGGTTACATACAGAAATGGTTTACCCGCCTGCCGACAGTCACCATCCAAGTACAAACCAGACCTGGTGTTGATTAACTTTGCTGATGCGAACAACAATGCTACCAACTAAGCCAGACCATCCCCGATGTAGAAAAATAACAGTAATAAATAAGAAAAGCCCAGCTAACCCAAAGGGGAACGCACGACAGCAAGTTGAAAAAACAACTGATAACAACAGAAACCGACAATAAAAAAGCCAAGTATGCTAACAAGGATGCCAGGATTGCTGATGAGGTTGGTTCTATCACTCAGGTAAGCCAGGTAGGTCTGCACTATTCGCTTCACTTCCTCCTGTCTGAGGTGATCGAACGGCTTCAGAAATGCTGCGGCTGTCAGGAACACAGCACTGCTGCCTGCGACACAGTAACATCAGCTGGCTACTGTTCAGGTTTTGGTGGATGACATCAAACACAAAGACCTCACAAAAGCCGCTGTAACTATTGTTAGCTATGGCAGATTTAACTAAAACCTGGCACTTTGATTGCCAATAGACGATGCAATGTCGATGTAAAATTCTGCCGGTATCAGATGTTGTTGGTTGGAATTAGGCAAATGTACAGTAACAGAAGAGCTTACTTATGTAATGCCCTACTGGTAGCAGAGATATTCTGTTATGAACATTCAACAATTAATAACTCCGCTAAGAAATAATTTTTCAATGAAATTTGCTGATCGCTTCAGCAATTTATGGGGGTTTAAGTGTACAAAATTTTATTCAGATGTGACATTTCTATTTTACGATGTTTAATGGATTACTTTTTTCCGAACACAGTGTAGAAACATACATCGACCCAGAGACAGACCTTTGACCTTTGACCTTTACACCAGAAACTGGCACACTAAGTCTACTATGTCCCAGGGACCACTCACATATACAGAGCGAGCTAAAAAAACGTGGCACTTTACTTTTGTCCATATCTTCACCAATTATTGACCGATTTTCAAAAATTTTTTCACTGGCACACTCTGTGGACAATTTACAATAACGTGCTTATCACATGTCCCAGCACACTGTAAATGCATCTCTACACTACCTTGTAAAGTATCAATGAAATATGCATTGATAATGATAATAACAAACATTTTGGTAAAATTGAAAAAAAACACTTCAACCCAACCCTGCAGTGAATGGTCTGTATGACACTAAACTGTCTGGGTTTAACACAGTCTTGTGTCACACGGATCATTCACCGCAATGTTGGTCTAAAGTGTTTTTTCATTTACCTAAATTTTTGTTATCATCGTTAGCTTTTGCTTACATTTATATTTCACAACGTAGTGTAGAGATGCATTAACCATCTGGTGGTAAATGTAATAATCACATCATTGCAAATTGTCTGCAGAGTCTGCCAGTGAAAGAATTTTGAAAATCGGTCAATGACTGGCAAAGATATGGACAAAAGTAAAGTGCCACGTTTTTTTATGGCCCACGGTGTACATGTATTTTGACGTCTCTGCGCGCTTCTGTTTTCAAATTAAGAACCCAGATGAAACAGATAGGCGGACATGAACGATCAGGACCTGTAATGCGGCCTTTAAAATGGCCAGATAATTACAGCAATGACAAATGACAGCTAGCATAAAACCTAAGCAAAAAAAATTGGTATGACAATCAAAAACTGAAGCATAGAAAATACGGAGAAATCCGGTCTTACTGAAAGTGGCGAGCTGTTTGAAATGCACGCAGTTGGAATCTGTTGGCAGAAGATCAAGACGATGATAAACAAGCTGACTGTCCTGAGATGACACGGCTCCTAGACACAGTCAGACTGTGAACCATCATCAGCAGCAGCAGCAGCAGCAGCAACTACAGTGGTGATTATTAAAAAAAACAAAGTTAACTTTTCAACAATTAACCAGTAATTAATTAATCGTTAATCTCGATCAGAACTAACAGTAGTTATTGTGCAAAAAATGCATGTTTTGTCAACTTCATAAGTTATTCAGCTAAGTTGCTAACGCTATCAAAAATGCACTGAGACAGCAATAGGTCTATATTATCATTAACACCAGGGCCTAAGTGTTTCATCCAATTCTATTCTCTGGAGAAAGCACTCAATATCTTACCAAATATTTAATATTATCATCGTATCTACATGTGACTTACATCGAAAATTTAACAACAAAAATTTCATTAATTGCTAACAATTTTTAATGAATGTTAGTATAATAATTAGTATAATTAGTATAATATTACAAATAAAGTGAAAACAACACTTTGGACACAGAAGCGGAATGATGCATAAAACACAGTGTGGCCATTAATGCCTCTGGCACTGTCTGACAGTGGTAAAGACATACAAACGAATGGCAAAAAAGCCAAAGTAATTACCGGATTGAGAACTGAGAGTCCTGTTGTGATTGGCCAACTCATCAAGAACACGAATAGCAACGACATAAACAGTGTCGTTGCTTCTCGCAATGCTGACACGTTGGAAGTAGTAAGTAACGTGAAGTGTATCAGGTGTGAGAAGGGCATTGTTATGTGCACCGAGGTAAGAAGCATGATCCCTTGCTGAGACGACCAATCTAGCTTGGCCCGATAATTCACTGTAGCAATAATTATAAGCACAGAAAGTATTCTAACAAATGACAATGCAAAATAACTCAAGTTAACAGTATGGCATGGCTGACACCTTATGTATGTATGACATATAATTAACTACAAATAAATCATGGGGTGACAGTAAGCAGCATATATGATCATAAGCAGTATAACTGTATAATAAAGCTAGCAATGCACTAAAAACATTATTATGCTGCTAAAAATTAGCAATGCTGCAAATGTGAAGTTATCTATAAACAATTTTCCCTGACACAATTTTTCCCATCATAAATCGGTTAATTCCCTTACATTTCCATGACCTTTGACCAACTGTCAACGTTCTTTATTTCAGACAACCTACCAAATAACCTGTAACTGACCAAACTAAAAATTCCCAGCCAACTTATATCAATGGACCACAAAGGCATAAACGTAGTCATTATGTAATGCTGCCGCTAATGCCAACCTCAACATATGCTGTAAGACATCAGTAAAGCCGGCAAACTTCTCAAAGTGTGACACGCTGCTGAACAACATCTGACTATTTGCTGACGATGGCCGATCAAACAATGGATGAACAATCGCATATCCTGACAAAAACAAATACGACAGTAGGTAAAGTAAGGTAAAGGTGCCATACCCCACAGGGGTGTAGGTGGGATGCTTATCTCCCTTTCTATGGCCATGAGCCTGTAAGTGGATAGACCACTGAGTCTGTAATGCATGGCCAGTGCAACGCTAGACCTACAGTTGCCATCCCAGCTGCAAAGCTCACCGCCCTTTAGCCGATACCAAATTATACTGCTTGGTGAACAGAAACATGCATGTAAACTTGACCAAGATCGTTACCCCTGGCAGTGCCCTGGCTAGAAGTTGAACCTGCAATCTCACAATTACCAGTTCAACACGCTACCATTACATCAAAAAGCCACAATGTGGCTTGGTGGTGGTAAAATAAAATATGGTTGTAAAATAGATAAATGGTAAGAATGACAATAACTTGTATCTTTTGCTCTTTCATCCAAAAAGTGAGCCAGTTAAACAAAAACTGTCACTAAGCAAGCGAGAACATAGAGCTTTACATTGCATTCGGCATGTAACACGTCACTTTGAACGATAGACTAGTCTACAGCAAGCCCCGATGACAAACAGCAAACATCAAACGTACAGCAAACGTATATATCAGTATGTATCAGTATAATAGAGTAGCTGTGCCATCAAATTCCAAAGAGCTGAAATGATGTGAAACTAATTATCAACCGACCTTATCAATCAATAAATCACAATTTTTAGGTGGCCAAGGTACTAATGATTACTCCAAGCTGTACTGTTAAATGGTTATCATCATACACTTCCGTAGGTCTAAAGCTTCGAGTATTTTCACCCCATTCCGATGTCATCATAACAATCATCGCGAAAAAATGCGAGAATGAGAGCTAGAGCAAAAAACTCGAGTAGTAATAGCAGTAGGCCTAACCCGATTATTAAGACTTCTGTTTTTGCCACTGTTTTATGGGTATTCAGCTAAATCTTACATTAGTGTCAGTGGGTATCCAGCAGCACCAATTGTCAAATTTGTTATTTTTTATTACTTATTCATTTGTCTGTACTCTTTGTACGATTTCAAAATAGATAAAATAATAATGCTCAACTATCCGACCTCTCTTATCCATGACAAAGGCATACGAGCTGTCCTCCTGGTAATAAGTGATGTGTTCCAATACATCATTCATGTGCACTTCAAGACCAGCAATGCCAAACAGCTGGTCATTCAGTAAGCATGGCCAGACAATTGTCAGCACAACACCTGTGCAATGACCATGGAAACAAAAAGGTAAGTGAATAAATTAATGGAGTATTATCTTTGCTTGCACACAATTAAACATTTAAGATCTGAGTATTTCCAGGCAATCATAAACTAAACAGCAAAACAAGAAAGTTCCAACACAAAAACCCAAATAATTACAGTAAAATACCTATATAATATAACACATGCACCTACACAAGATAAATTAACAATACAAAAGTAAAAACCTGACTTAGGGGGCAAGAAATGAGTCAGGTTTACTTCACAGCTTTTGGGTCACAGGAATAATAAAAATAACAACAATATATTACTCAGTAATTAGCTGACAATTATAGTTAGAGAAAAATGTCTATCTTTAGTAAAGTAATGAACTGCAACTGCACTCGAAAAACCAACAAAAGTATTGAGTTAAATGTACAAATAAAGTAGTAACTACATGAATTTTGCCAGTTTCAAAACCATGGTTCCTACTACTCTGCAGAATTCATTTTCCCTGACTTTTCCCTGATTTTCCAAGACAAAATAAACCATTTTCCTTGACTAATCTGTTCACGCGAAATACCAATGTTGGCTTTCAATCGCTTGCAATCACACTAGAAACAAAGGTGGAAAAACAAATTCAAAGTGTAGATACAAATAATCTGAGAGCGAAGCAAGCTGGCAAAATTTGTGAACTGTTGTATGCAGTCTGCGTAAAACAGTTCAAAAATTTTTTCTGCATCTTTGTTAACTTTTGCACCCTGGTACTTTTGATTTTCCCTGACTTTCCCTAACCCTCGCATTTTTCCCTGACTTTGGAATGTGGAATTCCCTGACTTATTCTGATTTTTCCCTGACTTTCCCTGACTTCCTGACCGTAGGAAACATGTAAAACACTCGTTGAATATTCACACACTACACATCTTAAATAATGATCTAACTGAAGATACAAACCAGTGTCAACTTCATCCTTGTGTGGAAGGCTGATGAGAGGTTTGTTGGATATTGACCAGTTGAACGGCTGGAATGGATTGCCAATAACAGTTGCAAGATTATCTGTCGAGTTTATAGACATCATTCTGCCTCGCTGTAAAACACACATCCACATGATGACAATGAAAAAACATGACACTGAGATTACTAGAAATTAGGTAATGCACCCAAAACATCTCTTTAGAAAAACCTCAAATTAGGCTTTTGCAATGCTCTTAGAAAGACTACTTATGCTATAACCATCAGCCTAAAAAACGAATAAAAATGCTGAAATATGACTTAACAGATAAAGGTGAAGCTATTGAAATAATTCATAATTCAAATAATAATATTTTGACAACGAACAAGTTGACTACCTTCGGCAACAAGCTTCCACGATGGTCAACCTGATATTTAGTGAAGTTCTGATCTGCAATATCTTGTAGAAATGTGCGTTCATACATCACCGACTTTGTATCTACAATAATACAGACGTGAATCCACAATATGCTGAGAATACAAACATAAAAATTTAACACTGCCCTCAGGTTTGACTCACGTGAAAGAAAGGAATACTATGTATCGCTTTTCTAAGTAAGACTTAAATTGCAAATGAAAACAAGACACAAAACATCCGTAACTACCGTACATCATCTCATACCTTGCACTACTTCAAAGTTGGCCCCTTCTAGCTGAATAGATTAAAGACCAGGTCGCACAAAAAAACGATATTGGCTAAATATGTGTAGAATGTAGCACTAATTAATAATACGCTGCTGATCCAATGAAATGAGAACATCGCTTTGAAGTAATTTTCAGAGAAATATGTTGTGCTAGCCGAACACGCCCAAACATGCCATAATAACGTTCAGGATGCTTTGTTGACACACTGACATTTGCATTGAAAACACAGTAAGTCCATCGGATTTATTTAGAATAATGACGATTTATAGTACAAGTAACGATGCATGGGCGACATCAGAAATTATGTCACTGTTTATCTGTTCGCCACTATTAGAGGTGTACGATTTGTAAATTTAATGATGTGCTGGAATATTGTGGTTTTTATTGGGCTAACTATTGATGATAAATCTGGCCTTTTTTGAGGCTATTTGGCCGCAAATTAAGCTGCATTTGACCTCAAGGCAATAAAGCTAGTTAGCAACCCTTCTGTACGTGACGTCTTATTTCCAAAAATGGCCAGAACCATGAAAAGGCAAAAGTGAGTACTTAAAAACTTACTTTTAGAGTATTAAGATGTATTAGTGACCAGAAGATTAATCAATATTGACAAATTAGCATTGGATTAATCCAATTAGTGCTTTATAACAGTTACGTAAAATTGTACAACTTGGACTTTAAATTCCATAGCTTCATAACAAGCTTTCACTGGAAGTGAGAAGGAGACAGCTGAATGAACATTTACTTCTCAATCTCTGCAGTCCAAAATGGGCAGCAGAATGCCAACAGTACATCGGTGACTCCACTGACATCATAGACATTTTCCAGGAGAGTGAAAACCTAGGGCCAAATTTTTGAAACTTCTTAGAAAAATCTTTGGAAGACTTCTTGTCCAAAAAAATATGCAGATTTTCAAAACTTCTTTAGAAAATGTCTATGGAAAAATTTGAGAAGATCTTCCAAAGAAGATTCTGAGAAAGGGTGCGCAATTTTTTAAACCTCTTCGGAAACTTCTTAAGAAAAATTTAGGCAAATATGTAGGAAAGCACTAACCCTTTCCTACATGAAGAAAGCTGTGTAATAAAATAAAATTTGCAAAAAGTACACGATGTTGACACTTAGCTTAGACGTCACATGCGTAACACTGCAGTAAAATCAAGAATAAGTAAGTAACGGAAATTGATGTTTGGTCAACTTAAAAAACGAAGCAGTGTAAAATGCGTTTCCCGTGGACGTGCTAAGATAAGAAGTTTTCCAAAGAAGTTTTGGTTACGTCACATGGTCAGTATAAGCGCATATGATTATTTGAACTAGTTTAGGAAAATAAGAAAAGAGGAAGTTCTTTGGAAACGCAAAAAAACCGTCAAAAATTCCGAAAAAACCTCTTTGAAATTCCTAAATCATCTGACATAGGAAGATCTTTGGAAAATATCTTAGGAAAGTTTCCAAAGTTTGGCCACTGGTGGAATTCATAATCTCCTCCAGGCATCTTTCCCCCACCAAATGTTCATCATACAGGCTCACCATGACAACATGAAAACAGCCTCTATCCAATAGCAAGAATATCTCAACAATCAGTTCTAAAAATAAACCATCTTAACACTGGCAACAATAATCGAAACACATACTCTGCCAAAAAAACAAAAGAATACAATAATCCGATAAACAAAACAGGCTGAGAACTTGCCGTCAATGACTGCGTAGGTGTTGATAATGACGAGATGAGGTGTGCGTCGGTTTTCGTTGCTGATAACTGTCATCACTTCTTTGGGCTCCATCAGCGACGACAGCAAACCTCGACTGATGTACGCAACCAACACATCTGACAATGCACAGTTCAGAATGTCAGTCATGTACCAGCAGTCACATCGAGCTTACACACATAATCACATATTCTTAAAACATCCTGCTCGAATGCTAGGTAGCAGAGTTGCAGCAGGCACCAGACAAGTGGCCCGTGCCTGGAGGTTGAACTGAACCTAGTAACAACCTAAATAAAGATGGACTGGACCAAAAAAAAATCAAGGAGCTGGGTTCAGCCAAACGAATCTGGAATATAGTGATCCAAAGCTACTGTTATATATTAAAATTTTCAAATTCTCAAGTTTGCCGCTAAAGCACATATTAAATAAACCAATGGACACCATGGCAGTAGCAGTGAAAAGTGAAAAGCCTAGCAAGTAGGCATATTCAACATTTTTGCACAACATTATAAATAGCCATATAACAAACACTATCCACATATCTGTCAAACGAAAAATCTATAAACGTTTTTACCCAAAATGTTGCAAGGCAGAACAAAGTGCTTACCCACTGACGCATCATCTGGGAATGCATTCCTTGCAATGTCATATGAAGCATCAAATACCAGTGAGTGATTCACAGTTGCTGCAACATTAAAAAAGTTTTATAAACATAAAGTTCACTCTATAAGTGTAAATTTTTCATCATTATTGGCTTAACTAGCACTTCATAACAACAACCACAGTACACTGACCACTACAAAAGTACAAAAATGATCAGCAGTCACAAAATGAAACGCAAATAACAATATATCGCCTCTGCAAAATTTCATTGCAATCCACTCATAACTTGCTGTGATGTAGTACTGCAAAATATCAGTTTATGCCCAAGCCCACGAATGGTAAAAAATGGAAAATGATCACACAAACTGCTACAAAAAAACATAACCTCCTCTGCAGAAATGAACATTATGAAATGACATACAGCCAATATATCCACCAATTAACTACCAGAATATTCACTACAGTACGGTAGTCTATGGCCTAATCATAACACCATTGATTACAATGTTCTCTGTGTAGACTGTCAACAAAGTCTGCCAGATAATTAGTAGCTTAGTCTCTTATTAAATACCAACAGAATACAGGTGACATATACATCAATTAACTATCAATAAATTCACAAAGTCTAACGTAAAATCACGACAGAAAATAGCCGGTGTTCTCTGTACAGATTATCGATGAAATCAGCTAGGTAGCTACTAGTTTCGTTTCTTATCAAATAACAGTAGAATACATATTAATATCAACTAGAAATTTGGGGCAAAACCCAACATAAGTCTGCTCAGCATCGTAAGTCTGACTGAAGAAAAAAATTAAAAGGGGAAATGAAAATCCTCTGCTAGCAAAGTCACGTGGCCAAATTGATATGCCTGAGCATATGCATAATGTGTATTGTCGACTTAGGGTGCGTCAACAAAAGTCACCAAACCTTTTTTGTTCAAAGCAGGAAAAATCATCATTGATAACGCCATTTTCCAGTTATCTAGAGATACTCGCGGTCAGTGTTTAAAGTTGTCTGAATTGCACCGAATTTTAGATGTTTTTTACCCTCCCAAACTTTAAGGAAGGCACCCATATAAAAGTTGTACCAATTTTATTACTTGCACCTAGCAACATGTCAAGTTTGGTGGGGCTAATAACCATACCAACAAAATTATAGGCATGCATTCAATGAATTTTGAGCCAATTTTTGACCCCCATTGTAAAAAAACTGTAAGGGGGCACCCTGTCCCCCATGGGGTGTGTGCTAATAAGACTTGATCATTCTCTAAAATGTGTAAAAATTTAGGGATGCAGCACCCTCTAGGGGCCAAAACATGGTCTCACAAAAAAGTCCATTTGGATGGGAATCATTCTACCCTTAGATCTCCGTAATTAGTGGACCAAAGTTCACCATACTTCTTTGTCGAACGCGGGAGGAATCACGGTCGATAAAGTACTTGTCTGATTTTGAGTATCTTCATCCATTCCGAAGATATTTGCCATCAAATTTTGAAGTCGTCCAAAATCGGGCCAAATTTTGCATGTTTTTGGCCCCTAAATTTTTTTGGCTGGGCCCCCAAATGTTTGACCCAATTTTCAAAATTCAGCCCAGTACAGACCCTAGTGCAAAGTTTTGCAGCAATCGAAGCTCGGAGATACCGTGACAAACAAATAAAAAATGAACATCTGCAGTAGAACATAAGTCTGCTCCGAAAGCTATCATTTCCAGGCAAACTAATTAACAACCAGTAAATTCAGAATTACATTAGTTTATGATAATTAATAATTACAATGTTCTCTGTGCAGTTTGTCAATGAAGTCTGCCAGGTAGAGTTTAGTCTCGTAGATCAGTGGCATCAACCGGTCAAACTTGCACTGGTCAACAGTTGGGTAGATCACAGATGACGAGACGGCAAAAACACTCACCTGTAGTTGCAGATCACATATTGATTAACTGAACAGACTTATTAGTTCCATTTGTAAAAATCAATGACACAAATTACTAAAAAATACTGGATGAAATTACTGCAAATTACTGCTCAGAAAAAAATCCATGAATGTCACAGTAATGCAACACATGACCAAAGCAAAAGTTATAAAAATTAAAGGTAGTGTTATAGCTCCTAATGGAAGCCCATTTAAAAGCTACGGAGTGTCACCGGCTGTATAGTATCATACAGTGTTAGCTGCCACCCGACACAAGTGAACATGCCCGCCTTAACCCCAGCCAGATAAGTTGATACTCGATTTACTTATCTCGGAGTGATGGAAAGCTGAGTTCACCTAGGCGGCTGGTAACATACTGAGATGGTTTACCTGCCTGCATGCAGTCACCAGTTCAGGTACTAACCTGGCCCGGTGTACAGCAACTTCGTTGATTGGACACACTGCATTACCGGCATGCCAAGCCACCAATCCAACGGAGACCAAGCACTAAAGATATGAAGTATAAAAGACTGTTCTACAATGCATTTACTAGCAAACATTGTATTGCAAATTATGCAGTAATGTTCAATGCCTTTCTATCATATCTCTTACCACGCAGTCTCTCTCGCACTAACAAATTTTATTACTAGCATCAATTTCTCATTTATATTGTCACGCAGATATATTATATATCTTATAAAATCAAACTTGTTAACATACCCAGTCATTATCACTAAGAGAGTGGATAAGATGCTTTGCAACTGCCTTGGTAATCTGCAGCTGAGTATCACTCAGTGAATTACCAACATCAATAGCAATTATCATATTCTTTCTCCACTGATATATCGCAGATAGCAACACGTCACTGCCACACAAAAAAACACACAATAATTCTTGCCAGGTACATTATAAATTATCCACCTGTACACTGTACATTCTAGCACTGCGCTTGGCATGCCATGTGCCAGCCTGCTCGTGCTTATGCTTCCAGAATGATAACAAATAACTATTGGTATTGAATTTTTCAGAATATAATAATGAATGATACACATATACAAACATTTTCTCATGTGATACAGTTTCTATTGCGTAGACTTTTTTCCAGCGCAACGTAGAAACTTTACAACTGGCTTCAGAGCAGTCAATAAACAGCTGAGCAGTATACCGGTGTCTGGTGGCATAAGATGACGAACAGTCAGTAAATTTGTGTGCTGGATATTCAGTATGAATGCCTTCTGTTGTCATGAAAAATTGCCATTTAATAGTTGGAAAGTACCTCACATTCAGCTGAAACACTGCACAAATACAATTGGCATCCTGTATCTCTATAGAAACACTCGAAAAATACGCAGCGCAACATCACTGTAAGGATATACAGGCGTTCAATGACAAAAAATCCGACACCAGCTCAGGATTCAGCCGGAATTACAACCTCAATTACCGAACTGACAAATTCTGTATATTTATACTTTGTATATTAATCTAATTCAAAAATTAAAAAATCACATTAAATGTACGATGAACAGATCTGCTTCGCTGCCTAAAAGAGTGTGTAGAACCACCAAATCATTCAAATGATTACAAACTAAAAAAGAAACTGGCTAGGGCACACTAAGCATGCCTAAAAATTTGTCACGACATTGTGTTGCTAGAAATAGCTAACAGCTGAATATGGTGAAAGACTATGCGATACATTCAGCATCAACAACAAAATGCCAATATTTCAGCAAACAGTCACTAACCTTCAGTGAGGTTTCTGCCAGGACTGAAGCTTGCGTAAGGCAGACTGGGCAGCAGCAGATCACAAGTGATGTTACGACTGACGCCTGACTGGTACATGCTGTCAGACCTGTCACCATCACAAAACAACTTTTTTACCAACTAAATGGAATATATGACAAACAACCTTTATAATTACACCAAGATTCTTAACAAACAACTAGTCTGTAATATCAATGTACATAATTAGTGCCTTTTAACCAGATCACTAATGAAGAGGAAAATTCTATTACGGGTAAGCTAAGCAACCATAATTTTGCATAAACAGATAGACATTCATTACCAAATTTTCAAGCAAGAAATTACAGACAAAGAAGAATTAAAATGAAAAAAACATGACAAATACAACTGTTTGTACATGAATGTTCTTATGTGCTGCTTTCACATAAAAAAAAACATAAATATTAAAGCTGTCGAAGCATTAATTGTTTGTAACACATTGCGTTAAATTTTCTAATGCATGCGTTAATGCATTAACAATGCATCATTAATACTGCTGATATATTGTAAGGTGTGTGCCACTGCTTCATGTGTTAGTGGCATTTTCCAAATGAGTGGAATGAAGCCCACGAAGATGTGCCTGTGTTACAAGACCGTGACAGTTATGATGGAACGGCAACAAAACAATTTTTAATTATTTGAATATTATTCAATCGTCAAAAAAAAGTAGTTTAATGGAATAACGGAATTCCTGCTTCACAGAATTAAGTAAATTTACATATGTGCATTAATTTTTTAAACGCGTGTTATAACGCATTAATTCAACAATCAACAGCTCTAGTAAATATGCATAAAACACTTGGAAATGTTCCAAAACATTACCGAAGATCGGCAGGCTGTAGACTGCAGCAGTCAAACCGGTGGTCAACAGGCTGCTGTGTGTGCTGCTGATAGATGTTTTCTACAGTAATCTTTGTAGTTCTCAACACCTTAATGTAGCCATTGAGCTTTGTCTGAATCTGCTCTGTCAACTGAATACACACAAACAGCAGCATGGCATTAAAAAATATTAATTCTGCAGTTGTCCTAAATGCGATCTGCTGACTTCAAGCCTGTCACAGTCACGCAGGCTGCACGGGCTAACCTCTGTGACCACGTGACTGGGCTTGCTATGCTGGGTGCCCGTAGAACTGTGTCTAGCCGTCACTCGCCGTCTGATATCTGAACAAGTCGCACGCTTGTGTGATGCTAGCGTGGGTATGGTTGTTTTGTTTAGGCAGCCATAGTGGGCTTAAGTCCTAAAGTTATGTTGGGGCAGCTGAGTTTAGCTTAAGTCCTCGAGTTGTGTAGTTTAGGAATAGAGTAGAATTAGCGTAGAGTAGAAGGGTTTGGTAAGAGTTTGAGGCGGCGAGTCGTGCGACTATTGTAGGCTGAGTGTTAGCCTATGTTGTGCAAACCTTAGTTGATTTGATTAGTTGTGTATTCGCTAGTTTTTCTGTCTGTCCGTCTGTCTATCCTGTCCCTGGACCGTTCAAAATGTCGTTTGCTTCGTTAAGCTGGTTCGATAGTATTAATAAAGTTAGCTTTGGCTCTTAAAACCTCAATATTGTGTGTTGAGTTTTATTCATTCAGTTAGGCATCCTGACAGCACTGTGGCCCACTCACGCCAAACACCACAAAGCCTATCAACTTCTGGTGCACTAATCAATGATCTTTGTATTTTTTGTGTCATGTTGTAAAGAAAATCTCTGAAACAGCTGAAACAGTACTTTAACAGGACACATATGCTTCGCTGCAAATTGCAGCCAGTGACACAGCACTACAAACCCAAATCAATAACAACGACAAAGGCAAGTATCTGAAGAGAACTGTGGACAGCATGCACAACCTGGAAGGTCAGTCATGCACAGTGTTGAACACATGAACATCAGATGGAGCAGACTAAGGTCTAAGGTCTTACACAAGCTTTTGACTAGTTCCTATATTTTGAAGGCAAAAAGTAACAACAATTATGCAAACTAACTTACACGCAAAAGCTTTTGCTGATAATCAGGTCTTCCCTCATCATATCTCAATGAATCAAACATGTCCTGCACACAGTTACAATAATAACAGTTAAAGAGAGATGAAAAGACGTTACTCTGAGTGAAAAAGAATGGAGACAATTGTATAATTATTGCATTATCATGCCAAGATCACTATTTACTTTGATCATTTTGCAAAGAAATATATACAACAGTACAATATGGATTATTTATGATACAAATTTTCAAAACACAAAGCATTTAATGCATGCCATATCAATAGAAGCTTGTTCTCTTTATTATATGGCATTTCTATCAGATAAACTAGCATTATGATTTACGACGTAATGAAATGTGAATATTATGAGTTAAGACAAGTGCAAGTGCCAAATAAGAAAGTTTAGAGACAGAGTATAACCAAATGCTACTGCTAATGTAAACAAGATTCTATATTTCAACTGTACAGTACCTGAATAAATGTGACTCGAAGTTCTTCATTGCTCAAATGATGCATCTTTACTGATAGCTTCTTTGATTCGTCATTAATATCTAAACCTGCCAGATGCACTATGTCTGCATCATCTTGAGTCAAATCAAATGTCGATAAGTCATCGTAATTCTCGGAAGCCTTTGCAACTGAACGGTTCTTAGCTTGCCCAGACAACGGCTGCAAAATGTTACCAGATTTGTCGACAACCGTGCCGGCAGCAGCACATGCACAATCGGTTACCAGGTTGCCAGGAAATCCAAATGCAAAGAAAAAGCAGACGAATCTGTTCATCATTTGTTCTGTTGTAGCCAGCTTACCTGAAACACAATATATAGAGCTGTCAAAGCATTAATTTTTTAACACATTAATTAATGCGTTATTAACGCACACAGGCCCATCGAGAGGGAGATTAACGGGGAAGTTACCCCGGCTCCCGCAACCTTTGGGGGCCCCTGCCTGTAGAATATAGAAAGTTAGAGAGCAAATAAAAACACATTTTCAACAATAACTGACATCATCGTTAGCACAGAAATTTATTAGCCTGTCATATAAATAAAATTTATTTACAGCAATGATTAAATGGCAACTACAGTTTGGTTACTTAAATTCATTCGATTGTCAAATAACCGCAGTTTAACAAAATATTGCAACTTTTGCTTCACAGAATGATGTAAAGTAAATGAATTTATGCATGGGCATTAATTTTTTTAATGCGTGTTAATTTTTTTAACGAGTGTTACTTTATTAGGCTATATAGCGTGACAACGAGACAGATACCTCATTCCACAAAACGTATTTCTAGTGTGACATGCATCTCTACTTTTTGTTAGACCCCTACTTTTCTGTACCCCTATCTAGTCACACAATTTAAACCCCAAAAGTAAATCCCTTTTCTAAGAATGTCTGCTATTCCTTATTTTTAGATCGATCGAACAGTGGTCCAATTCGGAAGTCTTTCCCATATGCCTGAAAACCGCATGACATCACGAGACTTCATGAAATATTGCAGGATAGAATGTATAAGAGACCACAACAAGACGATTTTCCAGATGTGGAATCAAGACTCAGCCTTCCAGTAATTTAATAAATTTAGATAAACGCTGCTAGACAATGCAAAAATGACGAAACCAGCATGTCACAAATGCCTAAAAACAGGGATAAGATGCCAGACGCTGACATCAAGACACAAGCTATGTGCCCAGACAGAGAGGATGCGTATATCAGATGCTCAACTGTAGGCCTACGTCACTCATGTTGTCGATGCATCAGTGCCTGCCCATTCATTCGCTGCCTCAAATTTTTCACTGATCAAGCTTACAATCAATAAATGGATTACCGGTAACGATAAATATAATAAATATATGCAATCTTTCTCTGCACTGCTTTAATGCAGTGAAATGTGCAAAATGTGCCAGCAATAACTCCACAGCAGAAATTTCTGTGAAATTTTTGTCCATCACGACTGTTCGCATCTGAGTATTATTTTTTTCATTGGCTGTGTGCACATGCCTAATTTTCCTATCGTTAATTCTATTTTCAGTTCAGCAAACTGACAGGAGCATCGCAAAATTTACTACTTTCAGTTCGGGGAAGGGGAGAACAGATAACGCCCGATGCCGCCGAGCTGTTGACGTCCTGCCCCCATCACTGTCAGGCGCTGAGTTGCAAGACACTGATACCTTCAGACATTTGTTGCCCGGGGTCGACAACCTGGCGGGACTTGAATGTAGTGGAAAGTTAATTAACTAACTAATTAATCTAAAATACATGAACCTGAGTTTCCCCAAGGTGGATTTTGGTGGATTTTTTAACTGAAGTACATTCAGTGTCCGCTACTTTGAATCATGTAATTTTCAGCTTGTTGCGAAGTTTGTCTAGGTCCATTATAGAGAAAAATGTTCAGCAACCGGACTAATACGTTCGCTTGTAATCACATTTAATACGAAATCAAAAACACCAAGTTAATCACATTTAATTATATTGAGTGCACCAGCTAATAAACAAAAAAATCGTGTTTCTCAGTTGTATAAACGTACATTTTTCATGTAAAATCAGCTACTTTATTCCATTATTGTTGTTGCTATTAACGGTCTACCTAAACAACGTTTTTTGCAGAAGTTTGCCTTTTCGTTGTAAAGACAGTTCGGTCCACTATTTTCATAATCACAACAAGTAACATCAAAGATCTTTGGTAACATGATGAGAACTGAGAACTGAGAAGCCGAACTATTGGCATTTGCAGTGGCGGATCCAAGGGGGAGTGAGGGGATGCATCCCCCACCAGCCAGACCAAGCAAATTTTTTTCGCTGTAATTAGCATACCGCCAATCACCGTTTTGAACGTAAATAGCTTTGAAAAAATGTCACAGTGTGTTACAGTTAATGGCCACTTGCCTGTCCAACTCGAGCCCTAACTGGCATTTTTCGGGGTCATGATCTGTCACTGGACGTCATTCTGTACATCTCGGCAGGAAATCATTACGCTGGCAGGCCGCATTCTGTTCTGAGGTCCGCTGTAGTGAGGCGTGCGCGTCAACAAACAGCAGTAGCAGTTAAACCTAGAGGCCTATAAATAAAGGTATTTGATGAATTTTTGGCGATTTCGCGCTGCGAGACACATTTCAAGAGCGAATCTCGCCGAAATCAATTGAAATAGACATAAAGAAGCTGCGTATGAAATTTTCAGCATTGGACGTAGATTTCGACGGTCCAAGTCTCGCTTTTCTAGGTTCAAGGAAACCTGCGCACGAGGACATCAAAGAGCGGTACCCCCGTAAAAGTCGTTATTTTACCGTTGTTGGCCAGTCTTTCATGAAAACGGTTGCATGCAGATAGGCATGGGCATGCTGCTTAAATCACAACAAGCATTATAGTATGTGACCAGCTTTTCAGTCGTATCAACGTCGATGAAAAACCTTGAACTTGCAAAATAAGGTGTACTTTTTATTGATTTTAGCGATCTTTGGCTGCAGCGCACACTCCAAGAATGAACTGCAACGAAACGGCTGGAGATAGACTGACAGTACGTGAACAAGAACTGCTACAGGCTTTCGCGCGTCGTGAGCACTAGATCAAATTTCTTGTTTTATAATAATTGTGGCTTACGCCACCAAAAGATTAGGAACATGCTATAGACTACTATAGCGCGTATTAGCCATCGCATACGTATGTGTATGTTCCGCGCCAT
>Ga0056128_1002354_pt1 | contig 22318 bp, 12 predicted proteins | sample WorMetLIZISLAND2_FD_71113 | JGI IMG/M metagenome (GOLD analysis project Ga0056128, IMG submission 71113) | Marine gutless worms symbiont microbial communities from Max Planck institute for Marine Microbiology, Germany - Olavius geniculatus... ... | reverse complement strand
AAAGGTGAGAAACGGAGGCAGATGAAGATGATAACGTGTCCTGATGATGTGACAATGACGTTATGATGAGAAAGGTGATGAGACAGGCGAGCAGATGCATGATGAATGATGATATGATGAATGATGATATTGTACGCAGAGAGCCTTGATACGGAGCTAATTATTCGTGTCAATTAAAAAGTTTTCCCCTGCGACTCGAAGCTTAGCCACAATACATCCGTGACATAAGCTTACAGACAGACGGACGACAGACGACAACTGTACTATAGACGTCTACAGCATAGCTGTAGCGCGCCAAAAATTTATCGTCCGTTTCTAGGGATAGGGCGCAAAATATAGGATAAGGACCATAGGCCCGACATAAGAAATAGGAAAAGGTCACAGATATATACGAAGTAAGTACGGACAGAACAGATTAGGCCTAAGTGCGGATTGAAAGATCGCTTGTGAACACTTCTCCGCCATCCGTGTTTCGTTGGATAGCTTCACCTTCTGCTGTCATGCAATAGATGTGAAAAGGTAAAATATCCATCGGTGAATTTCCGCCATTCGTATATCAAAAATCTTCTTTTTAGTAGGTCGATCGGTCACATTCACTCGCGAATTTACGTACGTTGTCGAAAATTTGCGTCGTTCGAACTCGAGTGCGTTTGCGATAGGTTTGTTGTCTGTCAATAGGTCTGTCGTAAGTAGATAGTAGAGTGGCGGGACTGTCTGCTACTTAGAAGACATTGTAGTACGGTGTTTAAACGATCAAAAACAAACCCACACCACACAAAATTGTCTTTCACCACCAAAAACTACATTTTTTCATATACGCGGCGGATCTACCCAGTGTCCGTTTTCGATTTGTCGACAGGTCCACGGCACACAATAGAGGCGGAACAGAGAGTGAAGGTGGGAATGTCTCCTAACTCCGTGTGCTGTGGTACATCTAAAAATCTATGTTAAATTTCGCAATAGCCTTGTAAGTTCGACCTTTTGTTGTCGTTGTACCTACTAAAAACTTTGCAATAAAGATATTTTCTGTTCATACAGAACATTGTTTTGCTAACACCTTTACAAACAAAAGCCCCTTCCCAACCATTAATACGAACTTTCCGCTGCCGGGATGGAGTTCAACTCGTGGAAAAGATATGTGGATAAAACCGGCGAAAGCAAGGATGAAGGGAAGGCCGGTGAATTGTAGAATAGCACCAGTGAACTTAGACCTAAAGGTCACCTAATGGCTAAACTTCCTTTGCCGTCGACGGACCACGTGTGTGGACCACATGTGTGGAACAGTCTACCGGCGTCTATTCGCGACTCGTCACTGACTCGCTGTTTTCAGCAACACACTCAAAAAGACACATCTGTTTGAACAGTGCTGCGGCGTCTGTGATTTAGAACAAACGTTCTCAAATGTCCTAACTAACTAACTAACTAAACTAGCCTACAAGTTGTAACAACGATGTGTGTGTGTGAAATTGGAGTTTTTTTCTCACTTTTTGAGTTGGTGCTTCATTTACGTCTCTGCATGGTGGCATGGGATCTGAACATTAGGAATAAAAGTATTTCCATTATAGCCTTAACATGTGACAACAATGTGTGTGTTTGTTAATTATAAACTATTTTATTCATAATTAACAATAAATAAACTATTTCCTGCGCAGTTAACTATTTTCGATTTTCGGCTAGTTGCTGTAGCCGCCGAAATTTGTGGAACCGCTGCTAGCCGCCAAAAATTTTTGGTTCGCGATCCGATACTTCTAAAAAAATTCGGCTTAGGGGTCTATTTAACATGACACGATAATCATTTGCTAGCCTTCGGACGCCCGCGTACGGTCGGCTCTTCCTAGCGACAGCTGGGTTTTTTTTGTAATAATTTTTGGCAAACAACATAGCGAAAAAAACTTGACGTAAATGACTATAGCTTTTGCCACTTTACCTTAATGCTGTTGCTACACTACCTGTGAAGTGCGGAAGTAGTAGTTCTGGCGTTTACGACAATGAAGTTATATTGGGTAGCGTATGCGTCGACTTAGAAAATCATTGAAACCACAGATCATTGAAAATTTGTTACTTATTTAACAATAATTGTGTGCATTTTAAGATCCTACGTCGACAAATTGAAACGACGCAAGCGACAACAGCGAGTGGACCGCTCTGAGTCATGCAGTTTTTGAACGTGCTGTTGGCGAATTGCGTCAACGTCTACGCGCAACCGTTCGTGCTCGAGGCGGACATTTTGAGCACAACCATGCTGTAATAAAGACGACGTAATGTGACTTTTTGAGAGATAATAACTGTTACTCGTGTTTGTTGCTACTCAGTTAATCATTTCTGATCAACGCAGATGAATAGAGATCACCAAACCAAGTACAGCGCTCTTCATTGCAACGAGTAGTCGCGCGTCAAAATGAATTCGTTGCATAATCAGCAATAGATGTCTCTTACAGTACATGGTTTTTGTCTGTCTCGTTGTTGACGTGTCGTTGTCTGAAGTCCAACACGACAACGCAGACTTCAGCAAAAAGAAATTAAGCCCATGCTCCGCTACTCCAAATTGTCCGATGTAGACTTAACGTTGGACAACACGTCGCACCCTGTACATCTCAACAACATGATATCGAAACGATACGGATTTTCTGTGGACTTTAAAGGATTTGTTTTGCAGCATGCTGTGCGACAAAATCGTAACAAATTAAAGCAAGTGGAGTTTGGCGTCATGTTGCCTATAGCTACTGGTCGTGTAGGCGCAGCAGATGCTGCGTGCGCGGTCGCTGGCAGCGTCCAATGAACTGATCACCCATCGCGATGTGATGTCTCTCCTCCCCCGCTTCGTTCACACACATCAGATGACTCTCGCAACTGCGCACAGAAAAAAAACAGTCTTCATGTTAACACACACCACTTGATAGGCGAACAACGGCTGATGTAGGTTTCACGGCAATATTTGTATGAATTTTCACGTTACAGGGCCTCCCAAAATTGGTTTTCATTATTTTTATAACCACTTGAAATTTTAATCTTTTAGTAGAAAGAAAGATTAAACCTGAACCCACAGCAATCCTGCAAGTTCCTACGTACGTCGCTTTGTACAAGTTTGTAATAAGAAACGTGTAACTCAGCCAGTCTAGAACAACGTGCGTCAGTATCTGAGACTGAGCTAAGGCCATATTCAGCTTAATTGTGATAAAAGTTAGCTCAATATACCATTGTTTGAACTGCAGTTTACATTATTTTTATTTAATAAGAACAGTTTTAAGCATTACCGAGACACGACTCTAGCAAACCCATCCCCGTAATGCCGTAATTTCCTCGTTTGAGGTATTGTCCGACGTAGGACAGAATGAACATGCTCGTTCTTTCCGATTTCCTCGGACGAGGTTTTTGCCTGTCAGCCAAAAGAAGCCCATCAAAAACTCGAACGAGAAAATCGGACGCGTCAGTGGCAAATTCAAGGAGGAGGGCGGCCACCTTAACTCGTATTGTTTGAATGCATCAAAATTTTGCATAAAATGCATTATGTTGCACAAAATTTTAAAAAAATTGCGGAGGAAGCACAGTCCCCTCCGAAGACCCCACCACTTACTCTTCCGCCCTTTTTTGTTTCAAATTTCTGGATCCGCCGCTGGTAGACCACGGCTAAACACATTTGGCGTCTCGAGCTTGAAGCTTGTAAAAAAATTACGTTAAAAAAAGTTTGTGTTCCGTAATTCGATTGTTAAAGGATGGAACGCCGTTTGAAGTGAATAACGTATGTTTAAAAATTCGAAGCTGCGGAACGCGGACGGACGGTCCGTTACGAAGCAACTTACGGCGTGGTCATCTGATGACAGACGTCTCCGGCCTTGACAGCGCACTCCAGACAGCAGCTGCAGTGTCGGTAGGTCGGCTCACATTGGACCTGATCGTTGACAGTCGGCAGACTGGGACACGACGGTCCGACATAGTCGCCTGTCGTCGCGTCGTAACAAGGTAGACACATTATCGACTTAACCGGGAACAACAATTCCATCAATGTGATGATGACGATGATGAGCGCTGGTATACCGCGTGCATTAATGTTCTTTTCCATTGCAGGCTATAGACTCAAACAACGCGCAATATTATGCACCGACAGAGAAAGTACTCAGTACGCTGAAGCCGGGCTATTTCGTGTACAGCATAGGCTCACAGACTGTACGAAGTGTATTTAGCCTACACACAGCTTATAACACGAACCGTAGGCCTAAATTTTCCTTATAGTCGAGCCCAAGCGCGTGAATGTACGTGGCTGCTGTGAACTAACTGTGCGGCTGCAGAAGCACTAGCCGTAGGTCAGCACTCTGCATGTTTGGACTCCGTCGAAGTTTGACCTACGCCTTCTGTCACAAATTCACTTTTATAACGACACAGGCTACTAAATTAAATGCCTAACAAAAGTAAAGAAATAATAAATATCAGAACGAGAATTGTCAGTGCTGAGTCTTGACATAATATGCGGCAGCCGGCGGGCCGCATTATCACTTAGCCTACACTTCAGAGTTTTCACGTAAGTTCCATTGATCAACAGTCAGCTGGGCGACAGACCATGGGCGACAGACGTTTGGGCGACAGGTTGGGACTTGTGGGCCGCAGTAAATTTCACGTGGAGAATATTCAATTAGTCCAAGCGCTCTAGACTCAAGACTCTAGACTCTAGACTCTACACAGTGTTTTATAAAAAGGCACCCCTTTTCTTTCTTTCATAATTTAGTCAAATGACAACCAATTTACACGAAATTTTTACCAGATGTAGTTAAAGAAATACCAATTTAAAATATTTAAACAAGATATGGCTTTCATTAAAATATTTTTTTGCTAGTCGTGACGTAATGCTGACGTCATAGTGTGCCGCGAGTACAAACTGGCTTGACGCAACCGGTGCTGACAGACTTGCTGAATAGCTGCCCTGCGTCGATGGCGAACTTTATATAGTTCATTGATGACAAACTGTTGAAGTTTTACCATTGTAGCCACAAAAATGCCCAGAACGATTATTTTCACACATTTTTGCGGATAGCTTAACTTTTACACTTTCCAGCAAGACAGTGCATTAGCACGCACTGCTTGCGAAATGGTTGAGTTTTTGGATTGCAAGATTCCTGATTTTATGCATTCATGTTGCTCAGTGCTGATACAATAAACATTTTTCATCAGTGAACAAGATAAAGTTTGCCATCGAAGCAGAGTAACAACTGACAGAACTAGCTGCGAAAAGCTAGTTTGTACTCATGACACATTATGACGTCAGCACTGCATCACGACTAACAAAAACTATTTAACCAACGGTCACATTTTGTTGAAATATTTTGAATTAGTATGATAAAAATTTCATGCAAATTGTTTACCATTCGACTGAGTTAGCCTATAGAAGAAACAAGTTTGTAAGGGTATCTTTTTATGAAACACAGTGTAGACTCAACACCCCACAACGGACCGTCCATCCGTCTGCATTCCGATTTCCGAAGCTTAAAATTATTTATCACACGTTAGAATTTACGTCAAACGGCGTTTTATTCTTTAACAATATCGAATTACCGAGCACAAACTTTTTTCACCATACGTAAAACCGCTGTGAATCAAATTCAGACTAAACAACAACCACAATAAACGCAGGCCTTCATTGTGGTTCCTTTGTTTCCTTAACTTGTAACTTCTTTGACTTAGACGGACAGATCAAGCGTTGCAGCGCTGCCAATTGGTGTCACGCAATAAATAATTTGGACGCAGTCCACCCGCTGAAATCGACTTGCTGTTGTTACCTATACCCTAGTCTCACCGAGGCGGCGATCGTACTGCGACCAGTTTTGGGGCCAAATCGCGGCAGATCGCAATAAGGTCACAGTACGATCGCAGTGTGGTCGTAGTCGGTCGCTCTGGTCGCTATGCGGTCGCTGTAACCATTTTAGTCGCCGCGAGAAATATTGAACTGTTCAAAATTCCTTGCGACGATTTTTCGATGGCAGTGCGATCGGTCTGCTGTCGGTCTGCGTTCGCACAGCTCGCACTGTGGTCGCAGTACGATCGTCCATGGTCGCGCTGCTACTCCACTCGGTCTGCACTCAATCTGCAGTCGCACGAGTGGACTGCGACTACACTGCGACTATGCGGTCCGTGCTGCGACCACAAAACGAGCGTATTGCGACAATGAACGACCGTACTGCGAACGCTATCGCAGTCGGTTCCTTAAATCGTTGTGCAGTCGCAGTGTACTCGCTGTACAGTCTTAATAGGCCTACAGTCGGACGATTCGCATTCGAGTGCAGTGCAAAAACACTGCGATCCGTTGAGATCTTTGTTTCGGTGTGACCGCAAGACGGCGATTAAGCGGCGACCACGCTGCGACTTGCTGCGACTGTCGGCGATTTGAAGTGGCCATGGTGGCCGTATAAGTCGCAGCTCAGTAGTAGACTGAGGTAGTAATCTCTCAGCCGTAACAGGAACATTTTACACTGCGAGTTAACCAATGAACAGAGAGTTCATTGAAGTCAATTCGATATTATGTAACAACTTTTAGTTGAATTTTGCCCATCACTTTATACTATTAACTCAGCCAGAACCCAAAAAGTCAGAGACGATATAGCCTACTGTCTACTTTTTTAGTTTCGCAAAGTAAACGACACCTGTCGCTCAAACGTCTGTCGCCAACACGTCTTCAGTGCATTAACCGTTGTCGTCCAAGCGTCTGTCGCCCAGGTGGTCTGTCCGCACCCATCTTATAACCCGTTTACACAAGGAAGCAAACATGAAGCAAACGTGAAGCACACATGAAGCTCCCATTAAGCAGGCCTAATGGAACCAAACATGAAGCAAAGATAGAGCACACGCCGTGCACGTGTATTTTGAATACGTTTGCTTCATGTTTGCTTCATGTATGCTTCCTCGTGTAAACGGGGTATCACTGAAACGGCTGTTGCGTACTATAGACTTACATTCTGTCATTGATCGGTCAATCAATCGATCAAAACACATCAGTCAGCGCCCTATTTCACGAACGATTCAGAGGCAATCATCTCATTGACGTTATAAGTATGCAGTTTTGAGGAAATAACAATTAATTGAAAAAAACCCGACTCTAGCCATAGGCCAATTTTCAATCGAGTTGTGGAAATACGTGTTCTATCGGCTTCATGCTGTCGGAACTAGCGTGTTTCAGCGGAAGTTACAATAGGCACAACCTAAGCTTAAGTAGAATGTAGTTTTGGAGGAATGTAGTTGTAAGTGTGGTAGTAGTAGTAGTAGTAGTAGTAATGTTTAAATCACTTCACTTGGCGGAGATATGCACTCTTACGAGCGCCTTTTAGTTTCTAAGTGGAAAGGTCGTTCAACGAAACGTTTTTGCATGTTTTATTACCCACAGTGCCAACCGTTAAAATAATACTGCCGCAAAGAAATCTTTCTGCTATTAAGTGGAATGAATGATTTCAGCAGCCTCGCGTTATAGAATAGAATCGTCTTTCAGGTTTATTTATGGAGACACAAGTGACGATTTTATGACGATTAGCAGTGATGGGCAACTAACTGAACAAAATTAATTTTACTTTATAACTAAATTATAACTGCCAAAAAGTATTGGGGTCTAGTTCGCAACTATTCTGGCGATATAATTAACTAAACTAATGATTTTTAACTAAACTTTTTTTCCAACTAATTTGCAACTATGGGAGTAGGGATTTCTGACAAATGCCACCAAACTTTTTTACTGAGTAAAAGTAAACTGTCAAATTACGACTGATAGGTAATCAAACGAACAGGCGATCGTAATTAAATTCAACAGCTGAAGCTATAATAAGTATACAGTACTATTTAGTAGTATACAATATTGCTACAGCAGACGACGACGGATCATAGAAGGCGTTTTGAGCCGTACGGTTTGCCATAAGTTTTTACGTTTCGGGCAAATGATAGGACAGACACTAAAATCGATGACACGAGACTGCAGTGACGGTTACGCGATGCTAGATGACAAAATATTCAGGAGGACGTCTAACGATGAAGATACTGCGACGGAACATATATTTCTACCGGCGCTCATTATGGATCGTCGTCGCTACTGGTAAATAATTTCCCATATACACCGCGTGTCAAAGGCCACTAAGTTTTGGTCTGCACTCAGTTTCTTAAACTATTGACCGATTTTCCGACCGATTTCTGAAATTCTTTTTACTTGCAGTCGCTGTCTCAACAGGAAATTTTGCAACAACCAGCGCGAGATTTTTGTGGGATCTTTAATGACCACTTTTTTTATATTTACTTTTAGTGAAGCAGTAGGCCTATAAAGCTTGAAAATCGTCCAATGTCGGGAATATACTTTGATAAACTTATGACAACAAAAAGCTCAGCTGTCGCTAGGATAGCCGACCATGCTGGTTGTCAGTGACCAAGTCATCCAAGATCAGTGATTTCCATCTCGTCTGACTGGGCTATGGGCCAGTTTTTATTGAATTTTTTACTCCCCTCCATTTAACCCCCAATTTGAAAATGTTCCCCTTGCACTAGATGGCTGAAATTTTGCATGCCCAAGTTACACGTACATGGCTAATTACTCGTGTAGTTTTTTTACGACATAAAGCTTAGCCACAATACATCTATGACAGACAGACAAACGGACAGACGACAACTAGTACCAATAGCTCGACCGTTACTTAAGTACGGTCGGCTAAAAAGTAGTGGCTCACTTTTTGCCTCAGGGCCACGAGCCGAGTTATTTTGCATTTAACAGGCGCTATTGGATTATCGTCATCATCATCACATACTTGTAGTGCGTCGATATACAAATAAAATCAGACCGTCGCGTAGTACAAAAGTCAAACATAGCCAAACAGTTAACCAAAAGAGTTAACTATAAACAGAACTAGTTAAAAATATAAAAAGTAAATCTTTAGATTTTTTAACATAAGCCTACTGACATTATTTAATGCTATTGAGAACAACGAAATGTAACTTTTTATTAGTCGCAGTATTTAAACAAAAAAGAAACACAAAAATGTACCTCGTACACATAGGCACATACTAGTTTACTGCAATTCATGTGGACAATTTGAACCAGCCACCTGTCTTACGTGATTGCTGAGATATGAAGCCTCAGGATATTGCCGCTATGATATTTTTTTAGATACCGGTACGTGAAATTATCGGTCAAGTGACAATTGGACATGTACAATATGCTGTTGTTTAAACTGGTTTATCGTGTGCATGTCGTTTTTACTTTAACCGCCACAGTCGGTTTACTGGCCTAGTCTAAAATATACTACCGGTACGGGGTTCAAAAACTGGAGCGAAATAGAAAAAAGATTTTGGCATCCTCCTCAGTAAACTAATTCTTACCTTGCGGGCCACTAACGATGGCTGTCGAACAGTAGCCCGCATGGACATCCGCCGACACGCAGAGCGCAAGGAACGCATTGGTCTGTCTATACGGGCTATTGTCCTATTTTGCGTCCTCCCCGGCGGTAGCAGGCCATAGTTCATACGGGCAAATGTCCGTGTGGGTGGGTGTCTGTGCGGGCGATTGTCCGTTCCCCCCTAACGACCGTACAGCATTTCATCAAAATCAAAACAGTTGCGATCGTATGGTGGGTGTTGCTATAAGATAGCAGCAGCAGCACTTCAACTGCGCTGAGGACCCCGAAGACGTCAAGAACTGTGCTTGTTGTTATAATTCCAGTCACGGACATTTCTTTGGACATAAGACATCTAGCGAGTAGCCGCATCCAGTATAACGACATGCATCTGTACCTGTTTTTGTATTATTCAGCGATAGGTACAGTACAGGTACGTAAAAACGACGAAACGTGCATGACTAGCCGATAGAATGTCATGCTAGCGAACGAACATAGCGAGAGGCAGGTTATTCCGTAGGCCTGCATATAATCGAAGTAATTGCATCTGTAGGTCGTGATATTCGACGCATGTGCATCGCTGCATACCTGTACGTTGATACGAAACAGTTTAGTTACGTGCATTGCAACGTACGTTACAGCAACGGAGCCATAAACCCAGCAGAAAATCCCATGTCACACCGTTTCTATCTATCTGACCATTTCTCTGCTTTTTTCTTTTTTTTCAATTTTCCTCTCGAATTATTTTTCTCATTTTCGTGATGTGGCTCCTAAAAAACTAGTCAGTGGACTGTGTCTGCCAAAGTGACTGTATCGAGGCATAATGTTTCATCGACAAGTACAACATTATCACAAGAAGTAATATCTAGGTCATTTTGTTGAATGCGGCATTGCAACAGAAATGCTAGTAAGCAGTTAAAAGCTAACCGAGCAGAGAAAGTCTACGTTCTTAATCTTAACGGTTAAACGCCCTTGGATCTAGGCCTATTTTTGCATTGTTTTTGGCACTTTGCCGAGTATGACGGCATAAAACAAAGTATCCAATATCCTGCTGTAATTGAATTGTTGCTACTTATTTGCGTTTGCGTATGTTGTTTGTGCATTGCTTTCCAGTGCTTTCGCTGAACCTGGTGACATTTAGATTTTTTCTCAGCAAATTAAGGTATGTAATTGCCTACTGCAAAAAGCGCGTAGATCTAGCACTTCAGCTTTATAGCTAAACAAACGGCATATTGCTTATTTCGGCAACAAGCAGTCCAAATTGGACCGTGGTTACTAACATTAAAAAGTTGCTGCAAAATATTTTTAGCAAATCTTTTAATGTTGAAGATAAAACGTGCACGGCAGCATTATAGCCTACACGTAGAATACATTTGTAAAGACTGTTTTAAACTTTAAAAAATATGCCATGTTTAATTAAGTACTTGTTTTAGTGCCTATTTGCCGCACAATTATTTTACCTGACAAGGTTTTAATTAACGTTTCTCCCCATTTTTATATCTATAGATAGTTAAATAAGGCTTTATAACTTTTATGACTTTTGGCATAATCTGAAACAAAACATGCTGTTTGATCGAAATGTTGTTTAGCGAAAAATATAATTAAAGGCGTGTATATACAAAGCGATAGAACTAAACTGAAATAAAATGCTATAGACTAGTTTAGTAGCGTTGCTCAGACTGTACAAAGCGAACGAAACTGACAGTTTAGTTCGTTTCAGTTTATTTCGTTCGCTTTGTAGGCCTACTTTGTGTTCAACATTTTTAAGTCGTAAGCCTAAATTTTATTGGTAGTTTTGGTGAATGAGTTGACGAAAGGCAAAACCGTCTGTAGGTCTATCAGAAAGCTTGCCCATCCTTGCGCCTCAGATTGGGCAAGTTTCCCGTCGACAGTGTGCGCCATATAAATTTACTTACTTATTTACTTATTTACTTACCTATACTTTTTATTATTATCTTGAACTTTTTCATACTTGATCACGCGTCAATAGGGTCATGAGTCGGCCTCTTTTTTCCATCGCAGTATATTTCTGGAATCAACAGTGCATTAATACCATTATAGTCCGTCTCTATTCGGTTATACAGTTTAGTATTTTTATTCGATATGTTTTGTAGGCTTATTGTAATTTCGAACGAATAAAACTGAGGTAGAGTTTTTCGTCACGCGTTCAGCACACGCTGGCGGTTTCTCAATATTTTAACTGAAATACTAGCCCTGATTGAATGTTTGACAGTGCTATCGAGCAAACACAGGACGCATTTAACGTGCCTTGCACCATCAGCGAGGTAGGCCTGTATCTCAGCTGGCTTCATGAATGAATATGCGTCTTTACTTGTTTCTGTAAAATTTGGTATCATCAAAATGATAATGTGTAATTCATATAAGAGTCTATATCGAAAAGAAATGTTTGCTGCCTAGTAAGTGTGATCTTTGGACATTCAAGAAAGATGTGCCAGAAATTTCTTACGAATTTACAGATGAACTAAATTAGTGCATGGGGGCCACTGTTCAGATTGAAAATTGGTCGGTTGGGTCATTTGTGAAGATACAAGTACAAATGAAAGAGTGGACCTCATACACGTTGCACTAACGTCTTGCACGGTATTACGTTTGGTCACACCTGACTGCGCCGGTGGGTTATCGACGCGTTATACGCAGTAGACAGTATAGTGGACACGAGTGCCAGTGGGGAGTAGGAATCGATATGTGATCGAATGTCCACTGCTTTCGATCATGCGGTCGTCGTCATATCTCACTAGGCAACTTGCACACTGCGCTAGACTAGTAATCGATATTTTGCTTTCATCTCGAACTGCAGACGAAACTGGCATGCACAGATCAACGTTATTTTATTATCAACACTAATTCGTAATATAATTATTTGAAGTAACTTTGGAAAATAAAGTGGCTCCGACTAACGAATGAACATAACTCCTGAAAAGCGCTTAGTTTGTTTGCAGCCAAAGAACGTGCCTCGAAATATGTCGAGCAGACGACAGTGAAATGCCCGTTTTTCCTTTAAATTTCATACGGAGTTTTGTAGCCGTACAGAACACTTTCGTGATTGCGGATGAACTTCTCCACAAGCGCGATTTTTTTTAAATTTTGAAACCGCAAAGTGACCGCTTTTTGTACATTCCGTCACGCAGTGGAATTAATTTTTCAGCAGCCGCTCTGCGCTTGTTTTCAGGAGAATTTTTCCATCAAACGTTGTAAACTTCACTCCTTCTTTTGACGAAAAACCTTAATCAAGTAATGGTCGTCGATCTTACTGTTCTTTTTTATAAGCTTACTTAACAAAACCATTACAAATTCGTTGCTTATTATGATCGTTGTCATTCGAATCGATAGATCGCCAATCGCCACTTTGTTTTTCAAAGTTGATTCAAATAAATTACACTTAACGTTAAGAAAAAAATAGCGGTTTGGTTTGCCAAATTTTGTGGCGATTTGGTCAATACTTTTAAGGTTACAAGCCGTAATTCAAACTTTTTGGTCTACCAAGTAGCACCAGTACGATTTTACGCGCTATTAAGCTGATCAAAATAATCAGTAAGCTTACCGTAGCTGGAGTCTGCTAATAAACTACACTTGTGGCATCGTTCTATTGAATGTTGATGCTGATCAGGACGTGCATTTAATGTTGGTGATTGCTTCGGCGAGTGATGGAAGGGACGCGGCTGGAGTCATCAAAACGCTTGTCAATAATCATCGCGGTCTGGCAGTAGCAGCAGTGAAGTTGCACGTCTTCGTCGCCACTCAGCTGACGCGTCACATCATCCAGACCCTCCTCAACACCTGGCAGCTCTCACAAGGTCCGCTTAACGCTTATATCTCTTTACTGCTATGTCTGGAGTGGTATAGGCTTAACCGGTCACCGCTAATGTGACCAATCACATACACGACACTCTTTGTCTCTATTTGTTTTATTATTTTTCTTCTTCGTTTCCTTTTTCGCGAACACCAAACCAGTATTATTCTTTTCTTCTTAAACTGATTGTGGGCAAAGAGTAACGGTCATATTTTATTTTTTATTTTTTATTAAGCTGCGCATGTATCGAAGACAAAAAGGGCGAAACATCGTACCTGTGTTAGTTGTTTAGCAAAATGTCGTAACTGCAAAGTTCTTCATAAAACGGATATCAAAAGGTTTTAAAATGTTAAATATTTATCTTATTATAAAATAAAATATAGCAAAAACTGTCGGTGTTAAACTGTTAACCATTATTAGGCCTACCAGCAGTGGAAAAATGCATTATGTAAAAAGTTTTTTTAAAGCTTTCTGTCAATTTCCTAAAAATTTCATAGAAAACAGATTGCATATTTTGCCATCTTGTTCTTGTTATTTTGAAATTTATGAAGTCGTTGCTTAATTTACTTTCGCCATGCTGCGGAGCTGCACCACGCTGAAAACGTTAGTGTCTCTCGTCTCCGCTATAATATGTGAATAGTTTGCTATTCAGTCGACGTGTATCGAACTCCCGTTGGCCCTCGTCGTCGGTCACATGAACCACTTCCGTCTAGCTACGTCGACACAGTGCTACTGTATCGATTAGCACAGCGTCAGCTGCCTAGCCGCTTTGACTGAAGACCAGGCATACGAGATTTGTGATCGACATTTGTGTGCTTGGCTAATCTGCATACGATTCTTTTCGGTATACAACTGGCGTTTCCTGTATTAACGTCATTAAAACCCGGTACGCACTACAGGTACGTACGACTCGTACGACTAGCGCGTACTGGGGGCTAATGCCACGCCGCTGTACCATTGGCGGTCTAGCATTTTCCGCCGCAGCACCAAGAAATACATACAATAGTCAGTGCTTCGGCTGTAGGTCTTTTGAGCCGACTATACTATACTCTTTTTGTTGACGTTTATGATGAAATTATTGTCAGTACGAGTTTAAGCCAAATCTGAATATGGATATGATGTATTTAATATTATCATTATATAGGCTATCATACTAATAATATAATCTCACCGTAGACTTTAGAACAAGACTAAACTCGGGAGACCTATAGCCAATTGAGTGACTCTTTACCGTCCGTATGTTAAAGAATTCTCGCAGAATAAAAGTTATCCACCAACTTTCACGATTTACCAACGTCAGTTATGATTAAGATTATTTTGTCAATATTCTCTATCATACAAATAGTGGAGACGCACGTGCTTCGCTTGGAGCCCGTGAGAAAAAAGTGATAAAAACATATAAACTCACGCTGTCAACGGAAGAAATGTCGCCCGTGCATGTTTCTTCGCGCATTCTCAGAGTATTGCATCGAAATTATTGCTCTAGCACGCGGTTTGCGTGCGATGGCATAGCTTTTTGTGTCTTACCTTACCTGTATCGAATGTTTTGTTATTCTGTTGCAGTGCGTTATCGGCTGTACGATATTCCACATGACTTTGTAAGTTGTCATCAAACAAACCGTCAATATTATCTAGCGTATAGGCTTATTCGAGCTTTTCTGCACTCACCTTCAGCTCTGCTGCATTTCCTCAAATTCTTCGTCGAGTTGCAGTGAGTTTTATTTGTCGCTGCATAATTCTTTTCTCGTAAAATACAAATAATCATAATTTTTATGTCGTCGTGCAAGATCTATTCGTGTTTGTTTTATCTGTCAAGAAATGTGTTTTTCGTTGTTCGGCTTTTCGGTGCTCGGTGTGTTGGCGACACCGGTAGAGGATGCGACACAGATAGGCCCTAGGCCTATTGTGTTTCGAAGCATTTACATTAGTTGTCATAGCAACGCCAGCTTCAGCAGTCACTACGCAGGCTGCATGCGTTTATTGTTAATGTCTCCTGCATAAATACAGACATACTACGCAGTGCTTTTTGTCTGTTTGTTTGTAAAGTCTTCATCATTTAGATTATTATATATTTTTAACGCACGATATTTTTAAAAAATGCAAAAAATATTCATAACTGCCAAGACGTGAACATCTTACATCAGTAGTTTATGGTACCGGTAGGGGCCTACTGACTAAAACCTGCTTAGCCCCATGAGTCCAAAACGTCGCCTTTCTAAGCGAAAGTTTGTGCTCTTCAAGTGTTTATAGTCGTAATAATTGTGTTTGGTCAAAGGTTAACAACACCAAGGATTGGTCGTCACTGGGACTGCGATTGTCAAGTCTTCTTCCACTGACAGTCGACAAGGTAACACGAGCTTCGATTGGTTCATTTGCTAATTATTCAATCAATTGTTAGACATAACATTATATCTGACTTCCTGCAAATGATTACTAAGATTCAATCACGCTAAAGATTTCCGACTTACGATCAGAATCCCACAGTCTGGTGGCACAAGCTTTCGTTTGTATAGTTTATGTGTTATTGGGCGGAATCGCTTCTTGGAGCGCAAACGATTCCGCCTACAAATACACATTTTTTCGTAGCGTGGTCTGTCTGTCTGTCTGTCGTCTGTCACATTTGTGCACCTTGCTTAAACCGTTTGACGCATTTAGACGCCATTTGACAGATGCACTATTGTGGTCCAGTGACACATTGTGTTAGGTGAAGATCCTTTACTCCCCAGGGGAAGGGAAGATTTGAGGGTTGACCCCCAAACCAAAACTTGTAATTGCCTATTTATGATTCGCCGGGGACACCAACGATCAGCGATTCCGCGCTTTAGCGAATTACTTCGGTCCTTGTTACTTGTGAATATGTGTGGCCGGATTATCTGTGTCAACTTGTCGCAGGTGCTACTGGTTGACGTAAAACTGCGGCTGCTGAATGCTGTCTCGATATTGTGGCAGTCGGTTGTCAGCAGTCTGGAACACTACACAATCGGTCTCGTCTCACGGCCCGGCTGCCAAAAGCCTGCGGTAAATGTTAATGTTAATGGTTAACGGTAATGTTACGCGTTGCTCTATCTAAAGGCGCGTGCAGAGCGACGTAACGGAACTGAACTGTAAAGTTAAGTTCCGTTACGTCGATCTGCACTCTGAAGTACACTATTAGTAAGATTCATCGTCGGTTTCATCGCGTCGTTCTTCTGAATTTTAAGTGTTCTTCTGCTAATATCGTTCCATAAAATATCGCGTATTTGATTCGCTATGCATGACAACGTTAATGTTTATTACTTTTTACGTAATGCAAATAGACCATGCACGTACTCAATTGCTTAATTTTCGTCAATAGGGGCCTACAAACCACGCTAAAGCAGCTCAGTTATTTATAGGCCTTTGCTGTGAATATCAGCCGTCGCCGTAATCTTTAGTAAATTATTATTTTTTTCTGTGTTGTATCGCAACTTTTAGCGCCAGTTTTGGTTTCTGTTTTTTTTACCTCTGCATATTACATCTAAATTTTGCCACTAAGCAAACATAAAAATATCTAGAAATTTGGGGCACGGCCCAACGTCAGGCTGCCTGCAGGCGCCGTAAGTCCGATTTTCTTGGTCCACGACTGCTGATTTGTCAAGCCGTCGATTATAAATGTGGTAAAATGCCTCTCCCTCCAAAACCCCTCAACGGATCTCGCTGAAATTTAACCTCAGTTCCTTTCATGTAAGGCTCGTTCTTTCCCAAGTTTTGGTCTTGGTCCGCTTTCTGGTTTCGGAGGAAAAGTGGAAAATACAAAAAAGAAAGACGACGAAACAAAGCGAAAACAGAAAACGTCCCTTATTACGTACAGGCAGCCTAATAATTTTTTGCGATGTTACTGGTGTTGCTTTGCTTTAATCACAAAGATTTTTTGTTAAATAACGAAATATTTTAATTACGCTTAGTTGTTACTTAAAATATTAGCTATGTGGTTTATGCACATTTTCAGGAGCAGTGCTGGCAGTTTCATTTGATTGCTTTGAACGTGGAAGCTGTGAGAGCGACGCAATCACTGCTGAACTTAAATTCACAGGTGATGACTAACATAGTAGCTGTTAAGTTAGTATTATCGTTAAGCTACCAAGTCTCTATCTTGCGAAGATAATCAGTGTTGCTCAGTCTTCGAAACGTATACTTACGGTTAGGCTAGGTTAGGATCTTTGGGCTGCAGTGAGAAGTTTTACTGGGCGCAAGCAGAAAGTCGCGGTGGATCCGAGTATCACTGCCAAGTTTGTGATCTGTCATTACGCCGCTATATCAACAGACACAAACTACGAGGATCCTCCACTGAAGCAGACAGTTCCAGTCTACCCGGACCAGCAGCAGCGTTTTACTGAGCATACAGTATTTCGTATCCTCGACAAACTCCGTCCGTGTCTGTCTGTAGGCCGATAGGTTTGTTAGCGAGATTACTTGTAAATTTATTGGCGGATAACGGTTTACTATTACATGTTTGTTTTCAGACCGAACTCAACTCGTGGTTGTCGACACACGAAGAACTGATCTTTCCAATAGACTGCAGTTGGGCCGTCGAACTGAAAACTGAAATCAATCTGACGTCGTGTTTTACTTTGAACCGCCCCCGCGTGCAGGCAGGTCCAGATTTGTTTACTCAAGAAAAACCATTTAGGACCTAATTTCATTGCTTTTGTCGTCTGTTTTAAGCAGAATGACAAAGCCCGCCACCTTCCTGAGGCTCCGGTCCCCCGGTCACGAAGAAGCGTGCCGTCGCATACACGAAGCGTTCCTCGTGCTGCGAGCCACGATTGTATAGCACAACTTGCTATATAGGCTAATGTACACCCGATGTCAACCTACGATATAATGGTGTTTCATTGATTTCTCACGCATTATGCCTAACATTCTTTATAAACGATACGTACTTTAATGGTACATCATAAAATAGCTCCGACACATATCTGTTAATTGACAAACTGGCTCGTGCTGATGGCAGGGTATTCTGTGGACTCCCGGCATCACGCTGGCATACTCCGGCTTGCACCCGGAGGTCGATGCTGCCGTAGAAAGCGTTCGAATCATCATCAACTCGGAGCCACCAACACTGCCGCTGTACGGTGCCTCCTGTGGACAGAGACAGGTCGATCAGCAACACTCTGTGTGGTCGTCTGCGCGGCGGTCCGATGATCCTTGCGCACACTTCCGGCACGTGGCCGGTCTGACGCGCCGAACTCACCCGTTCTACCTGGGTGGTGGCGGCGATGTGACGACCTGGATGGATCCAACTGACGTCACCCTGGCGACACAGTTGAGTGTTGACCGGCTACCGGCGCTGGAACACGTGCTGTCCAGCTGGACTGGTCCGGCGTCGGTCGCTCTGCACGTCAGCGACGCCGAGTTGGAATCGGTCGCAGAACGTTTCCAGACGTCCAAGTCGCTCCGACACAGAACCAACCTCGCCGTACACCTCGTCTACCGACGACTGGTATAATAGGTTCAGCTAACTCTCGCTATCTGTTTTAACGGGCTTCCAAAATCTATACGACTTATTAACCAAAAATGATAGCGAAAACAAAACAAATGATTTAAAAGTGAGTAGTTTCTTAACGGCACATCAGCACAAAATAGGCCATTCAGTGCCATAGAAGTGCCAAATGATTTTAAAAAACATAAAAAACACAAGCGTCGACTCTGAACAAGACATAACGTGATTAACTATTAACTAAATAATAATTAAGACACAATGATTACAATATGATCAGAGAAATAACCTACAGGGTGTGCTAAAAATGGCCCAAATTGTTTTTGTCAGAACTTTGTCAAATCTCCACCAAATTTGATACTTTTTGGCACACAGATAGCCAAGACAATAAAAAGATGTAAGGTACACTCATTGTCCACCTCGCGTAATTTATGTCAACGCACTACCATGTAAAACGCAGATGCTCCAAATTGTTACATTACACGGTGATTATCAGTATCAGATTGCTCACTTTTTTATTATCAATTTGACAGAAAGTGCCATGTGATGTAATGATTTTGTGGTATTAAATATTTTATGCTAGAAATAGCAGACAACAAAATAATTGATTGATGAGCTTAACACACATTTTATCCATGAATGAGTGTTGTGCATTTTGATCAGGCCCGTCGAGAAGGTGGGGTAAAGGGGGGAGGTAAGCTACCCTGGGCCCCGCGACGTTTGGGGCCCTGCCGTCGCTCAAAAATATAAATTACACTAGAATGCATTATTTTGAAAAGAAAAATCAAGATTTTTTTGTCAGAGGGGCTCTGCAAAAATGTTCCCCCTGACCCCGCTGTGGCTTTCGACGAGCCTGATTTTGATCAGTTGATCGTTAATGCTGCTGTCACCATTGTATACACTTTAAGCATAAGTTCTGATAATTCGGAAGCACTTTGTTACACAAATTATAATTCTGCTAAATATTACATTCTAATTTATTGTGTGTTTAATTAAGTTGTTAAAACTTTACGTACACAACAACTGAGTATTATGCAACAATTTGGAGCATCTGCGTTTTACACGGTAGTGCGTTGACATAAACTACGTGAGGTAAACAATGAGTATACCTTACATATTTCTATCGTCTTAGCAATCTGTTTGCCGAAAACTATCAAATTTGGTTGAGATTTGATAAAGTTCTGACAAAAACAAGTTGGGACATTTTTTGGCACACCTTATACAATCTCAGCTATTGCAACGCTGTAGTTTACATACAAAACGCCCAAACATTGGAGGAGTTATTCACTGCAGTATGAACATCATTCGTTGACTACGTCTTCGTTAGAGGTGCGAAACAGTTTCGTGAGAAGATGGGCCACATAAAGTCCAGTGATCGTAGGTCTGACTTGTTGTCTGTCCAATGCTACATAAAATAAATGTACATAACACCAGCGTGTTTTTTAACTTGTTAACGGCAACATTGAAGAACTGGCACATCGAAAACAGCAAAAATCACAAAAGGTGATATTGTCCGCATCACACTGACTGTGTGTCAGTGTGCTGCTGAATAATATCACAGTGGTCACGTTCTCTTTATTGTGTGTATGCGACAGTCTGTCAGACTCGTGCTTTTGGTCGGTGCTTTGTGTTTGCCAAATCTTTTTAATAACACGCCCATTTTTTCTTTTTGCAGTTTGTCTTCGAAAATTTTGTCAGTATAGTATCCTCTAAAAGTTGCATTTTTGGACTGGTACACGTTCTTAATAAAAGCCTTGTCTTCGTTGTTAAATGGCATGTTACATTACCAGTATGCTGTCACTGCGTTGAAAATTAATATTAAAAACAAAATTTTTTGTTTTTGTTTACAAAAATCAAAAATGTATCTGGTATTAAATATAATTTAATTTTCGTACAAAAATTGGTGCATTTTTTCAAAAATATAACTTTTGTATATGCATTATAATAATTTTGGTCATTTTTGAAAATTTATGTTGTACACGGTATTGTAGCAATGCAATTGAAGCGTGGTGGGATATATAATAATAACATTATTGCCAATTTTCTGCAGAGTGCGCCAGTGAAAAAATTTTGAAAATAGGTCAATTATTAGCGAAGATAATGACAAAAGTAAAGTGCCACGTTTTATGGCCCACGGTGTGTACATTAAATATTTAAATAATTATTTATTCACAGTAGTGATGGAACGGCAACTACAGTTTAGTTACTTGAATTCATTCGATTGTTAAGTGACCGCAGTATAAAGGAATATTGGAATTTTTTCTTTACGAAATTTAGTAAATTAACATAAATTTACGTATGTGCGTTAATTTTTTTAACGCGCCTTAATTTATTGACGCGTTAATGCAAGCTTAACGTTAATTTGTAATGTTCAATTGTCTGATTTGTGTGTACTTGCCTGGACAATTCCTTCTACTAATTATTATTAATTATTATTATTTATGTATTTTATCTAATCGTTATTAATTACTATTATTTATTTAGTTCCTAATTTTTTATCTATTTTTCTTTCTTTCTTGTTGTGCTACCAATGTTGATGAATAAAAGATTGTCCTTAATTTGACAGCTGTAATTTATACGGACATTTTTACTGTAAATTATCAAAATACATTGGACAAACTTCGTGTTCGTATAAATATTATTTTATTATAGGTTTAAAATAATATGAGAGTACACAGAAATTGCAAATATAATGCATCTAACAAGAGAGGAAATTTAAATAACGTAAAGGTTTGACTTTGTTGGTGCACCTCGTAGATGTATTATCCGATCAACTATCTGCGTAACGTGGCGATCAACAACAGTCAAACATCGTATATTTTTTACGTTGACGTCGACTTGGTGCCGAACGCAGGACTTTACAGCACTCTTCGTAGACGTCTAGCCCAACTTCACGACGTCAACCGTCGACAAGTTGTTATGACGGTGCGTTAAAATATATGTCAAATAGTGGTTATTGTTGGCGTTATTATTATTACGCATGTGTGTTTATTTATTTAGTTTTCTTTTCTTGTTGTTAATTGTATGTATGTGTGTGTTAATCTATCGTTTCTTCGATGAATAAAGATGTATACATATACAGGGTGGGCCAGAAAAGTAAGCTATTGTAGCTACTGTCTATTTGTAGATATTGTAGGCTTTTCGACATTTATGTTTTACAAGGTAGTATAGCGACATAATAGGTGAGATTGCATGCCCCTAAGTAGCAAATTTTTTTACGGAGTCTACTGGTGAAAAATTGTGAAAATTTGTCAATATCTGGCAAAGATATGGACTAATTACAATAGCTTACTTTTTAACACACCTTGCTACTACAGGGTGTGCAAAAAACCGGACCTGTTTGAGCGTTGATAACTCAGCGATGGTTACCCGTAAAAAGGTGTGTGATATGTCCAAAGTTTTAGAGTGTTGTAGACAAAGAGGGCCGAACTTGCATATCAAATCATTTAAACATTCTTTGCATAATTTGCATAAATCTTTTTTTACCCCTGAAATTAAGCATTTGCCTGCACTCTCATGTACCCGAGTTCATTGAATTCAAAAACTCACTGCCAAAAAGTCCAGATTTAAATTTTGTGAATGATTTAGTGTGGGGGCATTGCAACAGATAGCATGGTCACAAAATTTCAGTAACTGACCAGCTAAAACGTGTGCTAATCGAATGCTGGGCTCAGCTGATCCTGAACACATTGACTCCAGCGA
>Ga0056128_1002352_pt1 | contig 22320 bp, 12 predicted proteins | sample WorMetLIZISLAND2_FD_71113 | JGI IMG/M metagenome (GOLD analysis project Ga0056128, IMG submission 71113) | Marine gutless worms symbiont microbial communities from Max Planck institute for Marine Microbiology, Germany - Olavius geniculatus... ... | reverse complement strand
GCAATTATATTACTGCCAATTAATTCGAGTCTATAATAGGTCTTCTTTCATTACTTTTATTGCATCATAGACAAAAGGCTTGCTCATAGGTCTAATATTCGATTCCGATATCGATTCAATTATCGCCTCACTAGACCGGAGCTAGCTGACTGCTGACGTGATTGGCCAGCTAATCTCCGCCCACTGAGACCCTCAGAGCCCTCCCCCAACACCCCTAGCACCCAAGGTGTGGGTCTCCAAGGATGAATAGAAAAGACCCAAAGTGTCCGACTACCGCAGCCAATGCGCGGCGTGCGTGGCGTCATTGTGTCTGAGTCCACGGATCATAATGGAGCTTCACTGCTCTAGTCGTCGCCGTCTGTCTGACTGGTCGTCCGTCTGGTCACATTCCGACCACGTATCGTACGCAGCGCCAGCCGCGCATCACGGCATCACCACCTTCCTTCATAATTTACCGGCAGCAGCAGCAGCAGCAGCGCGCTGCCGATCACTGGCGGGCCGATGACGATGCGTTGTTCCTGGAACTTAGCCGCGTCGGAGGCAATTCACTAGTCCCAATTCACTAGTCAGGTTAGGGTTACGGTTAGTGATAAAATTAGCAATATGGATAAACTGCATCTTTGACCTTGGTTATGGCGGCTCTAAGTTATGGCGCACGAAAACTTGAACAAATTCGGACTTTCCCATTCGGACTAGTGACCAATCACCAGCCGCGTCAATGTAACGACCGGTCAGAGTCTCATTTATAAGGCGCATTCACATGCTTCACCACGGCAGTCGCCATGTACACTGTCCTCAACGATTACTCAATACGAGTATATATGTACATGTATAGCCTTAAAGCTCATCGGCGTCGACCTGTACACAATATTGGCGACGAAACGGGGCACAAACAATTACACACTGTGTCCCAAAAAAACTGTCACACTTTGTCATTGTCCATATCTTCACCAAATATTAACCGATTTTCAAACTTTTTTATTGGCGCACTCTGTAGACAATTTGCAATAAGCTAGTTATAAAATATCTCACCACACCTTAACTGTGTTGTTACACTACCTTGTAAAAAATAGATGTTTAAAAATCACCATAATCAGAATAATTACATCACATAAACTTACCTCTTGAAACAATTTTTTGCTAATTTGCGTATTGAAATTAAATTCTGTTTAGTTTTTGGTACATGGCGTGCATTTGTAAACAAAATCATGGTTTTTAATGCGGTGACAAAATACCGGCATTGTAACATGCCATTCAGCAACAAAGACAAGGCAATGATTAAAAATTTATACCAAGTCAAATAATACGGTTTGCAGAAGACAATAAAAGAATTTTTGAAGACAAACTGCAAAAGGGAAGGATTGGACACTTTGCTTTTTACTAAAAAGATTTCGGAAACACAAAGCACCGACCAAAGGCATGAGACTGCAGACTGAAACGCGTGCATAATTGAAGAGAACGGGACCACTGTGGATGAACTGCTAGACCTAGTAAGCCAAAAAGACCAGAAACAAAATGTATCTTTCAACACACCAAATACCAAAAAGCTGGTTCTAACACAGCGTAGCATCGTACAGATCATTCACTGCGATCTTAGTCTAAAGTGTTTTTTTATCGTTCACCAATGTGATTGTTGCCTATTGCTAGTTTTTCTTACATTTATATTTTACATAGTAGTGTAGCAAGACAGGTACGGTGTGGTGAGATATTCAATAAGCAGTTTATTGCCAATTGTCCAGTGAGCCAGTGATTTTTGAAAATCTGTTAATATTTCCCGAAAATATAGAAAAAACAAGTGTGACGTTTTTTGGGGACACAGTGTATATCACTATTGGTCTCTAAAACGACTTTTAACTTTTAATTTCAACGACAAAATGGGTCAGCTTCAGTGGCGGTTTTAGACCCGAACCGGGGGGAGAAGGCACAGGCCCCCACGGCCCCCAGTTTAGCTCCATGCCCCCAGTTCCGTGGCCACCCATGATTTTTTTGCAAAGATAACACGGTTTTTTTATTTTTTTGCCGTTCCAAATTTTAGAAAAAAAAGGCAAATTTGCAAACGAAAAGTGTTTCAGCTTCAGAGGAGCTATCCCTCTGACCAGGGGCTCTGCCCCTGGACCCCGCTGGGGGCTCTGCCCCTAGACCCCCCGTTATAGGCTCGCGCTACCGCAGTTGCCATTGCGCGGGGCCGTGCCCTCTAGATATTGCGGGCTAGAACCGCCACTGGTTAGCTTTCAGTAATTCCACGTCATCGTTCTTCCACTTTGCGGACAAAATCACTGGTGGTCCCGCCAAAAAATTTGCAGGAAACACGTCCCCCGACTTTAATAGATTGGCGTGCATGCTTAACGTTGATATACCGCATGGTCATTGTCTTCCGACTCAATGATAACGAAATCGGCTGAGACGGCGCACGTATAATACGGCAGCGCAGTTATCGGTTGACCTGTGCAAGATAGAACTCAATAAATCACATTAGGCGTTAACGCCGATGACGACCTGAGTGACCGCGGTCAGCGGGCGTCTGCCAAAACCAGATATGACGCATGGAAATTGGTGGCGGGCGTTCATAATGCGCGCGCTGCTGGCCAGTTCACATCAATTCAGCGACGTGGAAGGCGCAGCGCGCGCGTCGCTTCTCTGACCGTCGGCAGACAGACGGATGAACTGACACAGCCCGGTATCACATAAAAAATGTCTCCTTATGAAAAATCCGCCCGAAAAAAATAATCACAAAATTAATATGTCCCGCCCCATAGAAATTCTCTCCCCATTATAAAATAGCTTCCAGAAAAGACAACCCGGGGCGGATTTTTGCCGATAAATTGTCGGTCGGAGAAGACTTTTCTGGGGGCGATCCTATAATGGGGCACCGGCCTGAGCGGCGCCGCTCGCACTTTCGCTTCCTTCCCGGCGTCCGCGTGCGGTGTCGCAGTCGATCGCCAACGTCGTCGTCGTCGTCGTCGGGGAATTGCGACCCCGAGTCAACGCGTGCACCGACATATAAATGGAAGATCCGAGACCGGACCGGCGGACGGGCGGCAGTGACCGATACTACGATGCTACACAGACGCCACGCAGTCGCGCAGCATTAAGTCTCAGTAGAAACATTCGACAGCATCTCGCGCACGCCACTCGTGACGATAATGAAACTCTCTCTACGTGATCTAACAATGAAAAGTGTATCTGCAGTCTGCACGCGAGTGATACGTTGCGTGTAATGCAAATTCCTCCTCATACGTCTGCGCTGATCATTCCTTCAACCGGAATTCTCCCTTTTGGTCCATCAGATGCTTAAAACATAACAATAAAGTTCTTGCTTGAGATATTAGCTTACAAAAGCGTCGCTGTCGACTGCTGCACGTGTAACTTAATAGTTACCGTTTCAACGTAACTCTAATCAAAGAGAGGCTGCAAGTAAATACCAAGTCAGCTCGTTAAAGATATGGACACATTGCAGCGCAGTTTACAAATGACCAGAAACGATCCAAAATATCGAAGAAATGTCGGACATCTGCCCTCACCCCGCAGAAGCAAGAAAAAAAGCTGATATGAATTATGTCTAAACTAAAAACAAACCTGCCCTATTTTTGGTGGAACATTAACTACAAGGTTTATATGGTGTAAAAGCGGCTGGTTATATCTAAACGAGCGTCTAACCGACCAAGCGCGTCAAACCAGGGCGAGGCGGTGTAGTGCCCATTGCTATTACCCTTATCAGAGCGGCCATCCTCAGTCCAGTAAGAGCTGAGCTGATCCCCGGCTGCCGTCGCTCGGCTGGACAAAGGCTGCTGGACTCACCGTTTAGCCCCGAACGACGCAATTATCGTGTGCAAATTCGGACGGTGACGACGATGTAACAGTTATCCCGTCAGTCCATATCAGCCGACATCACACCCACCCCGCTATTACGCCTTCTGTCAGTCCGAGCGGCGCACGGCACGATGTGTGTCGGTGTCGCTGACAAATTTAAATAACAGCCTGATCGCATCGTTTAATCCGGGGGAGGGGATTGTTTCGAAACAAAAACACACAACAAACTGTATGGCCATAATATCAAATACGTGCACGAACGTATAGTGACTTTTCGTTAAAAAGCCGTAACAAAACGACGAAGAAAAACTGTATCGGGAACTGGTGCAAACAGCTTGACTGGAAGACACTAATCACACAACATGGATGGACGCACATTCGAACGGAGACAACAAAGGGAGGTCCTAGCGGCCGTCGCTGGATTCAATAACCCTGCATTTAGCATTATTATATGCGCCTCAATTGCATTATACCTGACAGCGGCTCGAAGCTGGATTACATTGTGTGCGGTGTGGTTAACTACGGACGGTCCAGCAGCAGCAGCAGCAGCCGCTGCTCGACTTATTCGATCACCCGTCATCCACACAACGTCGTCGTCTTCTCGTCGTGTCGTCATGATGGCGTAATTGTCTCGACCAGAAAACAACTCGGCGGCGCCCGCTACATAATCCATCATTGTCTTCCACCGTCCGTTCGTTCCTTGTGAAGGTCCTGAGGCAGCTGGCGCGATCGATAAAATTGCCCGCAATACTGCGCCGTTGGTTGGTCATCCGTCTAACCGACGGTCGCCGCTTCCTCCCAATGTCGGCAGCAACCATCCATCCACCTATCCGTCGGGGGTTTGTCCGTCTGTTGTTCTCTGTTTCTTGTCCGTTGCGTGTAGTAAAGCACGTAGAGAATAAGGGGAAAGGTTGTTGGTCCGAACTGCGACTATAGTTATATTGATGAACGGTGAAAATTTCACGATTAAAATTTATCACAAATTTCATAAAATTTTTGAAACATTTCAAGATCCTGTCTTTGAATCTTAATTTTCATAGACATTTTTGGTTCTTATTTTGTCACAACTTGAAAGAAAATTTCAATCAAGTACAGCACTTACAGGCTGAAAGTGCCGTGATTAAAACGCAGTAGATACAACCCTAACTCCAACCCAAGCAAGACAACTGCAAAATTAGAAAGTGAATAAAATAAATCATTCAAAAACAAACTGTGCAGTAGCTCTAGTATGAACTAAATGTAGTACCCGCACATATGCGTAAACCCTGTATTTTTCAAAATTTCACACCTGCAACTTTTTAAAATAATTTCGTGTTTCAGTGAAAGTTTTCCGCTGAGGGAATTTCATGAAATCTTTCATCTGCAGCTATCACTGCTGGCACAACGACCGCAGTGTGTACGGCTGAGTTCTGCCGCGTTTGTTTTGTGCGTGTAGCACGCTATCGATTGCTGGTCGTCGAAGAGCTCTGTGCGAGTATATGCGCCGGTAGCTGCATGGGTTGGCTGACCGGATGTCGGGTCAGTGCTCATTGATGCGTGGTTGGCGGCCACTAGACGAAACATGCAGCGGCCGGTCGCCAGGCATGCGACTGAAGGACTGTACGACCAAATTCTCCAGCTACGACAAGCCCCCGCTAAGACATAACCCCCCTACGACAAAAGCACCCACAACAAAGCCTCCTGCAACAAAACTCTGACAGGACACGACACAATTCCCCCTACTGATAACACGGCAAATTACTGTGTACACGTGCTGCTAAAACATGTCTTGCTGTCATTGAAAGTTCAAAAGTGCCTTTACTTCTTACCTTAGGTTTATGGCGATACAAATTTGTTTTTAACTTTAACTTGAAAACAACGGAGGTTGTGTCGCAGGGTTTTTTTTGACTTAACGGAGTTTTGTTGCTAAAGTTTGCCTGTAGGTCTATTCTGCGCTAAAGAATGTTTGTCCCTCTGTTGACGCCAACAACTTCACCACGTCGCTCGCTGGCTCGCTTTATTCGTCAGTCGCGACGCAGCCATGCTTGAGTCGACTCAACGTGCCGTGCAAGCAAAATAATCTTTCCGCGAACACTGACCGCCGACCACAACGACCATGGGACAAGTTTGCGACGAAAACAGCTACAGCGCAATGTCGTTAAATTGTTTACAAAACAGACTACGTATTTATTATCTGCAAAGATTACTGGATGTGTATAGAGTAAGGGTTAAAAGTCATTCGCGGTCATAAAAATAAACTGTATTGTAATTATGAACATCAACGAACACAATCATTATAACCATATTTACGTTATGTTTAGGCGACATGCATGGAAGCATCTTGACTAAGCTTCGCAAAGGGTCTGGGGCGAAGGCCCTTAAATCGACTTTTCTGCTATGCATTTCTCAGTCATTCCAAATCACCTTTCCTCCACTTTGGGGTAACAAAGCCACTTCGTTGTGCTCACCCAAAACGTTGAGACCCTGTCCCTAGTAAATTGTCGCCCTCGGATCTGGATTCCAACGACGCCGAGATGTCGTCCGAAGTCGTTGCTCGGCAGCAGTTTGCGTCACATCGATTTTTTATCGTCGTCCGACAACAACAACAACAACAACGACGACGACGACGACGACAGCGTGTCAGCGAGTGGAACGATCAGCGGGAGCCGATGAATCGCCGTCAAGCACTGAAGCGCAGCGCAGCCACCACACCACCGCGGCATCCCTGAAAAAATGGAACCAGTCGACCGCTCAGCCTGGCTGCGATGTCGATGTTCGCTCGTCAATTCCCATGGAACAAATTTACATGCCTTTCAGCTGCCAGCCTGACGTCCCGTCAATGCCAGTTAGTCAGTCGCTGCATGGCTCACGAAAAACTGCAACGTACGCTTGCGTTTCGGTTTGTCGCTTTGAGCTAGAATGATTTATTGTGGGACCGTCCTAATAGGCCACATTACGGGTCTTGCTCGACCGTCCGTCCGTCTGTCCCACACAGACTCCTAACTCGAAAACGGAAATTTTGAAAAAAATGTACAAAAACGAAATGGGTGTGAACATTTCCCGAGACACAGGAGTAACTAAGGTGCCAATTTTTACCTCAAACGGTCAATGTTTAGGATAAGCAGGACAGATGAATAACATGTCGGCACTGGACCGACATATGTTTTAGTTCTGTATATCGGCGTGTTTTTATTCCGTGTTTTTATTCTGTACGCATTCCGTAACAACTTACCATCAACGTGACTAATCAGTACAGTTACTATGGTTCATGTCTCTAAATTTCTGTATCAAATGACTATAAATAGACTTACGCCACGTTTCTGCGGGTCGTCGTGTTGCCGCGTGTATGTGACCCACTCGAGTGACTCCTTCAACGTCGTGTCCAGCAGCGTCACTGCATACAGGACACACACAGCCATACTACAGTCACTGTCTCACTTGAGCCACTGTTCCACCATAAAGTAGGGAGAAGTAGGGAAAGATAGTATTATCCAAAACCTAAATTATATCAAGTTTTAGTTCAGTTTGATTCCAAATGATTTTTTCAGGTCCAATATGTCCCACGGTCAACGACGGCTAGGGCTTCAATTTAACCAAGACTCCATTGCGAAAGCTTACAGTGCTCCGGAGATCACAAGCTAAATATGGGGGGAAAACCGGAAAAGAAACTGGGAAAGACAGTAAGATCAGAGAATCGAAAACATCTGCGTTTTACACGGTAGTGCGTTGACACAAAGTAGGTGAGGTGGACAATGAGTATACCTCACATAATGTTATCGTCTTGGCTATCTGTGTGCCAAAAATTATCAAATTTGGTGGAGATTTGACGAAGTTCTAACAAAAACAATTTGGTTTAATTTTTTTGGCACACCTGTATAATAAAATATAAAGTTGAGCAAAAATTCCTTTAGTAAACAAATGCACAAATTTGCGGGCCATGAACACAAACACACTCCCACTTGCCTAGAATTTGCCGCAATATCAGTGATGAAACGCATATAGGCGTAAGTTAGCAAATGGTATTAACTCTACAGAAGACTGTATACTAGCAAACGGCATCCTCTGGCGTAGTCGTCGTTGGCTCAGACACACATATATGAAGCTAGCGGCCATATACCAGCGAGCAAACGGCTGGCTGGGGACTCATTAAGCGCGGCCTGGTCAAAGATGGAACTTTGCCTGAACGACCGACATAGGGTTTCGGAGCACTTTCTTCACCGACGCAAACACAATTACACCCTACGAATGGACACCGAATGAATGGATGAGACGCATACATACAGGCACAGGCCGTCGTCGGCGACGACAATATTATTGTATAAATCGCCCAAATTATAGCCACCCTGCATGGGGATTATATATGCAAACGATGCAGCTCCCGTAGGCTACCATATATTAATACAGCGTGTCGCTGTGCGTGTCGTCGCGGCGATAAAACGTTATTAGTTTCTCAGAAACAGCCTCGAACCGCTAGCCGGCACGTAGCTTCTTTATGGCACCACTGACTGAGCAAATGGTCACAGTCACAGGCTAATGTTACTGCATAGCAATTAGAAGTCCCAATTCGATACTCGGTAATTGAAATATTTGCATAATTTACTTACCGTGACATAATAACGCACACAATTTATGCCATCGACGATATGGAGTCGGAAAAAGCTTTTATTTTAAACGTAAGGTATTTAAGAAAAAGTGTTTTATGTTACAAGTTGTTAAAAAACTGAAAATCAACTTGTAACCGGTACCGTCGGTATATCAACGTAAAGCTAGTGCCGACATATAATGCGGCCGTCTCCTTGATCTTTGACCCTTAGAGTTGAAAATTGGCAAACCGGTTACTCCCGTCCTGGGAAACGTTCGCACCAATTTTGGCTTTCCCGGTTGCGGCAGACGCCGGACAGACAGAAGCGAGACGGACAAGACCAGTATTGCGGCGTATTAAGACGGCCGCATAAAAGCTCTGATGCGTGGTCAGTACGGCTGTCAAGCCTGTTTACAAAGATGTGCAGTTTGTGTGCACTTTGTAGTAGCACAGTAGCACGACGGCGTCGTCGTCATCTGGGCTAGTTTCCTGCAGGCCTACGTGTGAGCAGATGCGTGAATGTGTGAATGACCAGGTGAGTCACGATACTGTGGCCTATATGCACCACGCGCAGACCAGCGGCAAACACGGCGCCATCAGCCAGGAGCGACTGTGTCTCAGCGCCTGGCGTCACACGTTGATCGTTCGTCGCCTCGCTGTTAAATAGAAAACGCGGTCGATCATCATCATCACTCAGCGCCCAGCACAATAAGCCATCCATGCGCCGCGGCCATTAATCATTCATTGACAGCCAGCCGCTGCAGCCAGTCAAGCGTGTCGACTGCAGCATGAGCGCCCAAGCGCAAACTGCTGCCACTGATATCTCGCTTGCTTCTAATGCACGACGCTGGCTGAATGGCTGGCGTTAGATGGCACTCGACCGACTCTCTCAGACAGCAGGTCTTTATTTAACTCGCGACAGGCGTCATTCACAGCCGCATCCACTATCGACTACACCAAGCCACGACTTTGTACCAAGTAGGTTACAGTGAAGGCTGTCTTTTCCTACGCCAGTCCACGCATAAAGGACCAACCTTCTAATGCATTGAAATCCATCAGCAACGCTGTAACTTCAAATACATTTGTAGTCATGACTTTAAAATTCGGTCTTTAGCTTCTGTTAAAGACTATTTGGACTTCGTATCCTGCGCGTATATTTGCGCACTCGGAGTATTCGATGACGTTGGTGCCGATGATCAGCTCTAGTAACTGCATCGAAGGATGTGGAACTCAAAACAGCGCCCTGCAGTATCCGAGCTGGTGTCGAGCTTCAGCGCGTGAATAAGTTAAGATCGCCGTCTGTTCATCGTCAGCAAAGCTCGGTCGGTCTGTTGGTCTTCAACGCGCCCAGACAACGAGGAGCAGTATTCGTTAATAAGTCATGAGACCAGCTCGCCTGCATGGTATCGACGGCTGGCGGCGGCACTTTGGGACAGACGGGCGGCAGTCGATTCTCCGCTGACGATGAAGGATCGTTGCTACGACGGCAACACAATGAGCTCATTAATACTCATAAACGACAAACGACCGGCTTAGCCTGCTGCTGCTGCTGCTACAGAGCCTTACTGCTCGGCTCAGGAAGATCCTGATTTCCACTTAAGCCGCTAACGTCCGGCAAATTAATGTAAGGAAATCCTTTTAGCTTAAACAGGCTAGAAAGGTAAGAAACTAATGTAGGCACGCTGTGCTGATCGACTCTTCCTTTATTCGTCATTCATTTCCTCGAGTCACTTTAGCTCCCAAGGCAGAAAAATTGCAAGTCAAAGAAAATCACCATGACATAATCATGAATAGCAGAAAAACTACCTACAAAACCAGAATCAATCAACTTTGAACACTGTAGGCCCTACATAGTTTCAACAGTTGTAAACATCCACACAGATAGACAATTTTGTGGAAATTAACTGGTTTTGCGGATAAAATGAGCATTAAAACAATTTTTTCTTATTGCGACACGGAGAACTATTATTGAGATAGTTCATTCGAGTTTTTTTTACCAAATTCGTCGCTTTTCATGCACTTTGCAAAAACTCTTGGGTGACACATCATTTTTCACGGCAATAAGCAAGGATTAAACTATTAAATTCGGTAATTATCTGCTAATAAATGTACACAACATCAGTTTATACACTTGTTAACGGCACATTAAAGAACTCGCACATCGAAAACAGCAAAAATCACGAAAGGTGATATTGCCCGCATCACACTGACTGTGTGTCAATGAGCTGCTGAATAGGAAAGAGAAGTCGCCGTTAACACAGGGCTTCAACTACCGTTCAGCCTGTGATGCGAGATCGCGCTGTGCATTAATTGTACGCTCCGCGACGCGGTTAATATTCGTATGATGATAATCCATTCGATAATCCATCGAGACAGATTGTCAATGCCGCGCGCGGGCCGGTTGGTTGCCGAACTGATGTTGGCTATATCAGTGTCCGACCGGCTCAAAGCCGCCGCATACAAGAGGCGTTATAAAAGTTTGAAGTTCGTATAGTCTGATGTAAACAGACATTGTAAATGTCACAAACTTTGTGTCATGCTTAGTAACATCTGACAATACAGTATTGTACAACTTATTATTGGACAACTATTATTGTTTAGGAATTCACGAAAGATCGCACATTTCCTGCTGATGACGAGGAAGTAGTCTGCACGGCTGGAGAACCACGAAAATCAATTCTTCTACAACGAAAAACGAGCTTCGCCGAAACGATGAAAATTACAGTTGCATTAGCAGGCATTACGTTGAAAAGTGGCAAAATAAGCTTTTCATAATCTTTCGGTTAAAGTTCTCAGGCTAAGCGAACTTTTTAAACGCCACTCGTATACCTCACAGACGGGTCAGTGTCCAGTGCGCAGTTTTCATCCAATCACAGTTACTGGAGGCGTCGCCACCGCCAGAGGCAAGACTACGTCGTTTCACAAGAGAAAGGGCGCATGGCGGTAATTTAATCTCACCTAAGGACGACTTTCCGAGCAGAAGGCACCGCTGGAAACTGATTGCCGTAGGACCATGCAGAAGATGTTGACTTGGAAGACAGACAGATTCTGACGTCATTTCCTCTCAACGACAAATACGTCATCGGACGTGTGTTTGAGAACGGGTGAAGCAGATGCACGAAATAGCAATAACATCGCATCATGCTGCTGAGAAGCTCAATCGTTATAATGTTGATACTGGAGAGATATGATTGGATAACGATTTTCATCCACAACAAACAGACGAGGAGACCGCGCGCCGCGGACGGCTGGGCCGAAATAATCAAAGTTACCCAGAGTTCGAAACTTTCAAACTTTAAATCGTTAAACTGTGTACGTAAAAAAGTACGTAAAAAGTCACGTCATCAGATAACGAACAACGTTAAATACCTCTAATGCACTTTATATCAAATAGTATCAAAACAGCACATCGTAATTAAAAGACTTGCCAAGCCTATCTTTTTGTTTCTTACTTTTCAAGAAAGTAACAGATATCCATTTGGAGTAAAATCAATAAAAGAAGATAATGTTCATACAAACACGGAGTCTGTCCAATGCATTCCAATAGTTTACAGTAATGGCCGTATAAATATAATCAGTAAACTGTTCAGATTGGTAGAAAAAAATCAGACAGTTTAATTTCAAACTGTACAGCAGCAATGATCCTTTCATGCTTCTCCATTATTTTAACGAAACAATAAACATTGTCAGTCATGAGATCATTCAATTAATCACCAGCACTTTCCTATAAATGGTCCATCGTCACCATAAGTCTATCTTGCCCCGTCATGGAGATATGGCGCTTCAAAGATAATGGGGTCACGACCTTGACCTTGACAAGGAAAAAGGGAAGGGGAAGGATAAGGGAAAGGAGAGGGAAAGGAAAAGGGGACGGAAAAAGGAAGGTGAAAAGAAGAGAGCTTAAGAAAAGTTGGACGCACGGACGCACGCACAGACGCACGGACACTCGGGTGATTTTATTCTCTGTCCAATGCTATGCATTGCATTAGACAACAATCGGCTGGATGGGGCAAGGCACCATGTTAGAATTCACAATTACTGCATTAGGTAAATCAGGATTCATCACGTTTCGATGCACCGAGCTCAGCCCACGCATATAATTTGTTGGGGTCATTCTCCTTGGTTCCGCGCCTCATCGTTTTGAACGTAATTTCGACGTCTCATCGATCAAACACTGACAAATCAACGACAATTCGCACCGACTGGGAATAATAACAGACTCGATAGCCATTTCGATGATGACCATTTTCCGATTCTGAAAAATGTGCGGCAGCTGCTGACGCAGGGAAAAATTCGTCGAAACTAGCGAGCGCACCTCTAGGGGTCGACGTCGGTCAGTCGCAACTCATAAACAATTCCTTCCCGGCGTGCTCCGCGGCTTCCGGTCGCCATTGCGGTTGTAACGCGATCATCGCACGGCACGTTCGACGACACTCGCAGGCCGTAAATTATCTCGACTTATTGAGTGATTATACGCCCGCGGATCAACGTATCGACATCGTGCCGGCCTCGCACATAAATCTTGCTCGGCGCCCGGCCGGTGTCTCGCATCGACGCGCAATAATTGCCTGTATTATGTCGCCGCTGCACCGTGCATAAAATCCCTCCGCAAAGCGAGCTACATAGAGGACGCGTGGCGGCGATGAAACTTAGATACCACTCAGCAGTCAGCACTCGGTAGATGTCGCTAACGTAACGTCGACAGGTGCTTGTTTCGACTAGGAGCAGCAACAACGACCCCTAGACTACGCCATCCTCGTTTCTTTTCTCTAAACCCTACAACGCGCATTCCTGTAATCGTGTACATTTTAAATATACAACGAAACTAACTCTGATATGCATGCGGAGAGTTTTCTCGTTTTGCCCGTAAGCTGCAGCATCAGAAATACACAAAACTCATCACCCACTGTATGCGCATGTGGCCGTTCGTTGCAATGTCTTCTGCAGCGCGTTTCTACAAAACGTCCACGTAGCGATCGATCCGCGGATCGGCGCTCAGCGTGCGTAGTGTAACGAGAGCTGCGTGGAGCAAAAGTCTGCAGGTTTATTACCGATGTACACGATTGATTTTCCCCGTGAGACTGACCGACGGGCAGCCGACCGACGATCGCCGGCCCGCACTGATCGGGCATTCAGCGACATGTCTTGAGCTATATACGAACGTCATCTATAAAACTGCGTGACGACGCGTCCTGGGGTCCAAAGGTCCGACAGCGAAAAGAGCAAACTTTTGGACTTTTTCACTACTGGTCGGACGTTCTGAAACATAGTTATACCCGACTAGCTCAGAGATCCGGCGCGCATAACTTTGACAGTTTTAGTAGATAATCCAGCGTTGAAATTAACCTCTATACTGGTGTGACCAGCGCATTAGAGGTTTTTAAAACTGCGTGCGCTATTATACAAATCTACGTAATGTTCCACTTTTTATGACCCATTCTGTACACAGGGTACAATATCTTTCGTGTTGTACGTTCATCAGGCGCAATAACGTGGATAGTATACTCCTCGTTAGCATGAAACCGTCGGCGCCAAGCCTGTAACGCTGTACGATGATTCGGTCTAACAATAGTTCACGGCTGGCGCTGAGTGAAGCACTGCGACTGATGGTCGGTGTCACTAGAGAAGATTGCTGTTGATCGACCCTCCGTCGCCGTCGACACCGATATAACTACTATATTTGGTGATATCCAGTTAATCAGAGGGCTATCGGCAACCAATTTTCTCCGTCCACTCCGAGCGACTAAAATGCACATTGAATTAACGCAATTCATCATTTCAACACAGTCAGATAAATTGACAGGGCCGACTCACAACGACAACGAGTGCAAACCATTCGCTCGTGCTATTTTCGATTGCGTGATGCGGACACTGCTGTGCTGATGGACGTGGGATCTTCATAGCTGTGCGTCCTACATCACTTACTAACAGTTCTCTGCAGAAACATTTTCTTATCTTGCGCTGTTTCATAGATGTTGCCGCTTGCATAACGTAACGTTCGTGTGACCTTGAATTGTCCTTCAATGACAGTGATGTCTCGATGAGGTCTTACGTCGCGAAAACCATGTTGTCGACCTGATACGCGGTACTGCCTCAACTGCGGACCATCCGTCGGTCAGTGTCAAGATACACTGTACGTTCCCCAGTCACTGGTGTCGTCTCTCGTTTTCTCGCGGCTGGACTACGTCAACGCGACACTGGCCGTCGTTCCAACTTCCATCCCATCTTCTGCCACGGCTCCAGTCAGTGATGAACATCGCCGCTCGGCTTATCTTCTCATCTTCCAAGTTTCACCACATCACTCCGCTCCTGCACCAGCTCAACTGGCTGAAAGCTCCGGAGCAGATCGCTTATAACTGTGCAGTCCTAGTGTATACAAATGTCTCCATGAGTCTGCATCTTCAACCTTTGACGAACTTCGTCACGTAGCAGATGTCAAGGCTCGTCGGCGTCTAAGTTCCAAATCGTCTTCGTCATTGATTATCAGCCGCAGTCTACTGTCGGCGATCAAGCTTTTCCGGCCGCCACTGCCCATGCTTGTGTCTGGAACAGCCTGCCTGAACATGTCACCTTCGCACCTTATATGGCTGCTTTCCGGTCCCGTCTGAAAAACAGTCTATTTTAGCTAGCGACGCTTGTTGATTTGGGCATTATAATCGTCCTTGTTTACTTATTTACTTACCATATAGCGAAAAAGTTATATAGTTTATATGGTTTGTCGATTCTATCCGTGTGCGTGAAAACTCAGTAGCGCAGCACACGAGTGAAAAAAGCGAAACTGATACAGAAGCAGTATAGCGGGCAGTTCTGTGGAATCACTTAATAGCGGCAATGTGAAACCGAAGGGCTACAAGATGATAATTGATTCTGCTGCTGCAAACGAACGTGACAATTTAGAGGTATGTGTACTCAAAATATATCTTTCCTTAAAAATATAGAAAATGCATGCGATTTAATTCTCTGGAACAGATAATAGCTATATGGCGTAAGGTTGTTCTACAAGAAGCTTACGTGCGCGCAGGGTAAATCGCGTGTAGTGCCATATACGATGTAACCTACATTGTAGTTATAGCTTAACTGTTTCCATGCAGTCTGCCCAATGTATCAGGGGCGTCCGTCTATAACACTAAGAGCTCCATTACAAAAGCTAAGGGAAAGGAGGTTTTCAAGCTTTCGAGGAAAGACATTGATGAAATTTAAGACTTAGGCCTAGATTACATTAATTTTTTCCAGCTTCTTACGAAATGTTTTTCAAGCCATGCAAAATGTTCAAAAATCGTCAGCAGCCTTACACCCCCTATCAAGATTTAGAGAAAAAGTCCCGAAAACAAAACGGAACACGAAAAAGAAAATCAGAAAAGAGAAAAAGGCAAAAACAACGTTGAAAGGCAAACATGTTCCAATAGTTCTAGAAGGGTATAGACACTCTGCAATGCCGTACAGGGTAAAAAGATGGTGGGAAATAATAAGCCAGTGAAGTGGGTGATTACGACAAAGATGTGCTAACGACAAGAAAGCATACATCGCGACGAACGATTACCGATAGAACAGCACTGGATGACACAGCAGAAAATGTCAAGTGCTAAAGCTGTCGCATCACCCTGCAGTCATGCTCTGCTCCTCCTCGAATTTACAAACTGAACACGTGGCCAGGTCTTATGCATTCCGTATATGCAGACAAGACGGGTAAATTATTTGCCGGGCCAGCTATGCCAGAACGTTTCTGTATCTAAGTTTGCGCGATTGCAGGCCGTCTTAATAAGCCGCATTACGAGTCTTACCTGTCCGTTTGTCCGTTTCTTACGGGCTCTTGACTTGAAAACGAAAAAGTTTTTTTTAAAAACCACAATTGGTGCAAACGTTTCCCTGCAGGGCAGGAGTAACCGACGTGCCAGTTTTTTTTTAGCTCAAATAGTCAAATGTCGAGGAAATGGCTGCACAATATGAATTTTAAGAAACCGATAAATTACGGATGACATTCGTGTGACGAATGTTGACAGCGTCTTATCGTTGTCGTCGCGTGGAAGGATAAGATTCAATTAGACCTATACACCTGACGCTGCGCGAAGACCTGCAGCACCGTGCGCCACGGTGCAGAAAATAGAAATATCCATTTCTCACGCAATTCTGTCGGCCGTGCAGCCAGCGTCGACGACTAAGTAATGTAATATAACTGCAGCTGGGAGCGAACGTCCGGAGACAGAAGATAAGTTGGTGGCCATCAGCAAGCGGTGCACTACATTACGCGTCGCGGTCAACTCGCTTCAGCCATATCGTCTCAGTAGCCTACGAGTGCTAAACGCTTCTGCAGACAGCTGCAGCAAAAAAGGAAGTGTTAACTCATCTACAAGTGGCATCAAATTGACATCTGTCGCCGTAGTTGACTAAGCTGAACGCTTAGCGACATACTGTACATGAATGGTCTAGCAAAGTTGTGCATATGATATTCTGGCACATCTACGGCATCATTTTTTCAAATAGATCTTGAGCGGTAAAATACACGAATCTACATGTGACAGTATATCGTAACAAGGTAACAATATGAACCACAACCGGCTTATCTTTTACCACCACAAATTCAACATCGATCGCGAATGACTTCATGCAGCCAAATCACTGTGTGTCAGATTTCTGGCTGTGCCATTTCCGTATTGGCTTTCAATTCAGGAAGTCTGCAGCAACGCTGCACAAAATCTACAGATACGCATGCACTTAGAAGTTGGAGTACCAGTCTATTAGACTGGACTGATTAGATCATTAGTCTAGTTAAAACGGTAGAATGGTGCAGGTCTATAGACCTATAGCTTTTCGTGGGTACTCATCTCAGAGCTACGGAGTGTCACCTGCCATATGGGATCACACAGTGCTACCTGCCAGGCTGCCACCAGACATCGGTAAACGCACCTTGCCTTAACCCCAGCTAAGCAGGCCAGTATTGAACCCCGGATGAATGGAAGGCTGAGTTGGCCTGAGTGGTTAGCCATATACCGAGACGGTTTTCGTATAGACCCACCCAGGTACTAACCGGGATCGGCGTATGGCAACTATACGTTGATCAGACATATAACGTATTAACCACTAGACAAAGCGACCACCTATAGACGTTGCTCCATATATTTGTATGAGATAGTGACGACGGACTACAAAGCACTACGGACGGCGGCGAAACGACCAGTCTTCTGCACGCCCCCACCATACTGGAGCAGCTGTGCTCAGCGTTGCGTTACGAATGAGCAACAAATGCCGTCGTCTACGCTTCGATTCTCAGCGCTGCAGCTTGGTAATCATTAGTTTGCATCGACCACTGAGACCACCATGCATTCACCAGACCGTCGCCACGCTGCTGCGGGTTGCTCCTTTTCCGAAGCCATCGCGTATCCCTCGCCCGCCCGCCTCTGTGCCCAGAATAGATTGCAGCCGTATTCTTAATGGCAACCAACGCCGTATGGCCACACACAACGACGACGACGACGACCTATTATTCCGTTCCGTATACAGATGAGCATTGCGGCGTGATGGTGGCCGAACTGTCTCGTCGTGGGTCCCACCGGGGCGTTAGTTACATCGACAGAGAGATGAAATTAATGACTACGGGTGATCTGGCTATTGGTCGTGACCTAGCTCCAGGTGATCAAGCCCAGACGCAAAGATCGACTGGGCCCCGAGGGCACGAAAGACCGCTTGCAGCCATGTTTGCAGCCCCACGGGCCGTGGTCGCTGTCATGCGCCCCCGCGATGCCGTCGATTCTATCAGTCAGCAGCGATTGTATCGCGCGGCGTGCTCTACGTCGGCATTGAATGATCCATGTCTATACAGAGCGATGCCATTATCATTCAGCCCTAACCCCGCACGTCCCATCACGCTATACGAACGATTTACGCGCACCGACACCGGCTTCGTTGCAGCACTGATATCATCTGTACCGTCGTCTCACCTATACAGCCTTCAAGTTTGATTTTTATTGTGATTTTAATTATGTTTTGGTTTTGTTCGTCATGTGCCTTTGTTGTCATTGGTTTAGCTGTAAACTGCTTACATCCAGCACTCGCGCGGCACATTTAAATACTTGATTTGATTTATTTATGGAAATTATCCAACACTGTCACGCTTCGGACCACGCAGTCTAAGTGTACGATACGAAAACTCTCGGTACAACTAAAGTCTACATAGCAAGGCCAAAGATTTCAAGCCCCCTTTAAGAGTCTAAACAGTAAGAGTGGCAATATTGGGTTGATCTTCAACAGAGCGCGGCTTACCGGTATACATACGCTTTCGTGACGCGACGCTATTCCTGCGCTACGTATTTTGTTTTGCGTACAAATAGCCCTAATATTATCTTCATCGTTCATTGTTTCGCTTTCACTCAATGTATACACAAATCCAAAAATGTAAGAAGTTACTGTCTTCTTTTAGAAGTTGCGGACACAACTACGCAAGCCTAAGATAATCGCCATACGTAGAATAGAAGTTTGATTGTACGCAAAATCTTTTGCCATCATGTTTGTTCATTAATTACAATGATGTAATGATGATCGCATACATTCACGCTGAAGTTTATCATAGTGTAATCTCATTATTACTGTTATGATTTTATGCTCACTATGCATTTGACAGTAAACCAAAGACTTGTTACGGAAAAATGAAAAAAATACTTGAAAGCATCATGAAATTGCAGCAATAATCATTTTAGTAACTTAAAGCTGGCGACACACAAAAGGCTAACATGTCGATAACATGTGTCGAAAACTTTAAAAAGTTAGAAGATTAGTACAAAGACGAGTTTTACCTTGCATGGTGGAGGCGAGATGAGCCTGCAGGAGTAGACTAACTGCGATGACCGCAATAAACGCGCCGAAACGCCCAGACATGTCGTCGCTATCGTCTTACGATGACAGAAGATGCTATGCGATGTCTTGGAGACGTCATTCGCCGCGGAAACATGATCACTGATTGACTGTTACATTAGGCTAGTTGTTTGTTGTCGGTCCGTCCGTCGCAGCTGAGTGTGCATGGCGTGACGACGTCCGCTGCCAACTACCACTGTAACTGCTCTGCTGTGCCGCGGCCGGCGTGCGCGTTGTCGCCACAGCAAAGTCTCCTCAATGTTCTCCTCCTCAATGATCAGCCACCTTGTCCGTTTAGTGGGTGTGGCTTCGCGTCACGTGACGTGCCAATTGCCGGCCGGCCCGAATTGAGCAGTGATGCGAGTCGCCTGCCTGCTGCAACTGCCAGCTGATTCTATGAGCCATAGAGACAGTTGCTGCTGCTGCAGGCAAGCGTCTGACGTAATGAAAATGTATTACGCTGCGATAAACTGGGGCTGCGCTGCTGACGATCTGCTAATGACGCTATTAAATGTTTTACGATGACCGTGAGCTGGCTGATAAACCGATTATTTATGATGCAGTATAGCTCTAACTCTAAGAAGTTGGCACTGCTTCCTGGCGCAAATGTTATCCGCGATTGCACGGTATAGCCTACGGTACCGTAGTCAATGACGTTTGCCAGTCCACAAACCTTGACTTTAGTCGCTAGTTCTTACTTTCTTGATCGCTAGCGTTGATCAGTCCATCGTTTTATCCTATACTTAAGCTTATTTATTTGTCTAAGTTTATTTGAGTCTCAGTAAAAGATAAATTTTTAAAATTAATAATCGTAATTAATCGACTGAACGGTAATCTTTTATACTTAAAATTACCCAAACTAACTATTAATTAATCACTCATTCCGGTAAAAACCGTGATAACTGTCCGAAAAACAGGGCATGATTTTATTTCATTTATACGCGCGGAAGCGCGTCTTAGCCATCGCAATTCTGTCTGTCCGTCTGTCTGTCCGTCTGTCACACGGGTGGATCAGTCAAAAACGGTGCAAGCTAGGATTACGAAATCTTTACCGTAGCTGCCTGGAAGACTCTTGTTTCAGGAACCGTAAAGCTTTTCCATAAGTTCGAAGGAGCTCACCCCGAACGAGGGCGCTAAATGAGAAGGGGGTGGGAAAAATTTGTGAGTTTTAGCCAATAAGTCGATGTATCTCAATAAGGGTGCAAGATAGGGCCTACGTTACTATTAATCACTAATAGAAAGTCGTACACTGGCTTTCGATTGCCACCGAGATCAATGACCTTGGATGACCTTAAACATAAAAATAGGGTTTTTATGAATTTTTGGCGATTTCGGGCTGCGCAACAAGTCTATATCATTCACAAGGTGGCGCCACGAAACTATCGTTATGCGATTCAGATAGAGAATTTGGTATTTGTATATTAACTTAACGTGAACACTCCAATTTTCAGCTAAACTACTGAATAGGAACTGCTATAGGCTTTCGCGCGTCTCATGAGCATTAGCTCAAATTTCTCGTTAGCTAACAGTAACAGCTATCACAAATGCTCCGATACACAGTTAGCAAGTAAACCCCTAGTTGTTTGTCCACTATTGTGGACAGTTTGAAAATGGTCACGCTCTTTTGTTATTGTTTTGCGAATAGCAATGTTGGATCGCCGTGACTAAAGCTCATAATGCTTTTAGTACGATCCTTTAATCGGAAATTTGATGACAAAAACTACAACCACTAGTGATGTCAGCTAGTACGTTGATGTAAATGTCACATTGTCAGCGACTCAGCGTTTTTCTGCTATCTGTTCGTTACAGCGTGGCGAGACGCTCTATCCTGCACCCTATATCTCATCGTATCGTCGTTATCAGCGCTGAGGCACGTTTCCAGCGCAGAAGGGAAGTGATCACGTCAAGGTGGACCAAGTACATCGATGGACTGCGTGGCGACTGACTGGACGGGGTGGGTTCGACGTCGCGTTCTGCTGCCAGCTCATCTGACGTCACAACTGTCAGTCGAGTGCATCGCAGACAGACAGACCGACAACCAAGCTACGCCACCAGTGCCGCATTCAGAAATGGACAAGTAAGTGAATCAAACGTAAATTTATGTAGCCCCCATATCGTTATGGATAACCTTTAATGCGCACACCGCTTTGCAAACACGGAGCTATCATGTCATATTTCGTGAAAATCTCTAAGAAATAAGATCGCTTCTGGATTTGTTTTAAACAAGCTTACAGGCAACGAAAGTAACAGGTTTAAGATCAGTTTAGACACAGCTTAAAATGTACTGGCGGTTTCGTTTAGCCTATAGAAAACTATAGCTCAGTTGTAGGCCTACCCAAAGAAAAGTCATCTGCATCAATGACTAACTCAAATATATATACATCTTTATTCATCGAAGAAACGATAGATTAATACATACGCACATGCATGCAATTAACAACAGGAAAAGAAAAATAAATAAATAAACACACATGCGTAATAATAATAGCACCAACAAAAACCATTATTTGACATTGGTGCTATAATCTACAAAGTTGCCCCCGCAGGTGGCATATTTAACATCAAGCGACTTAACGCGATTAGACCACAGTGTACTTGGTAATTTAAAATCAAAGTAACATTGACACTGACTAATGACATCCATGTTGCTCGTTCTAAACATTTTCATAAAAAACCTATTGACAACAAAGTCTAAAGAACAGAGTTCTGACTTAACCAGTGGGCATGCCTCAAGACTGTATATGAGGCTAGGTATACATTTCCTATTAATAAGTTGCAAGGTTACTTCCTCTGACGCAACACGACCAACTTTGCCAAAAACAGCATTTGCAGAACGGTATAAAGCTTTTCTATGGTTTGACAAACAACATTTAAACGAACGCGATTTCATAATATAAACACTTAGGTATCTGAGTTCACTGACCCAAGGGATCTGAGTACCGGACGTTGCACAAATACTAGCACAAGGCATAGTCATGCGAGACCCAATACGAAGGCAACACGACTTCTTGAAATTAATGGCCATGTCTAATTGGGTGAGTTCGTGCTCACAAATCTTGAGTAACGCGTCTAACTGACAAACGGACGGCGCTAATAACAGAATA
>Ga0056128_1002351_pt1 | contig 22328 bp, 18 predicted proteins | sample WorMetLIZISLAND2_FD_71113 | JGI IMG/M metagenome (GOLD analysis project Ga0056128, IMG submission 71113) | Marine gutless worms symbiont microbial communities from Max Planck institute for Marine Microbiology, Germany - Olavius geniculatus... ... | reverse complement strand
GGACAACCCTGCAGGAGTTAAGCCACACTGCCCTAGATAGGCAGCGGTGGGCAGCGATAGTAAGAATGGCGTCAGACACCAACGGGCATTGAGCCCACGGTTGTCGATGATGATGATGAGAAGAATGTGCTTTTTTCAACTGAAAACTGTCCGTATCTCAGAAACGGTGAGAGATAAGGACTTTGATTGCTACAGCTAACTAATAGGAAGTTGCATAAATTCTTTTAGATTAGATAAAAATTATCGACCTTGGATGGGTCATTATGCAGTATTATGGGTAAACGGTACGTTGTAGAGGGCGGCAGCGGCAGTTCCTATAGGCAGTTATTCTATTGCTTTTGATCCGTGGTTGGTCGGACGCTAGCTTTCTGACAGCTGAGCTTTTTGCACTTGTTTCACTGATGCCGTATGCCATTAGGCTCGCTGGAGGCATTAAGTTTTAGTATTGTCTTTCCGTGCGTCCGTTTGTGATGTTTGTTTCCGTAATAGTGTGTGTTTGAATTTGTTGTATGAAACATTATACAGACGGACTGGCGGCCCAAGTAAAGTTTTGAAGTAAAACGTGGATTTCTGTAGCGCATACTGTTAGAAGATCTCTATTGTTTTACTGTCTGGTGGTTTGATTGGCTGCTTGTCCCATTTAGGCATATTATGATTTACCATAATTTTTTTATTATCGTTATTACTCATGGTTTTGTTGGTAGTTTTTTGACTGTTTATTTTGCGTTTTGCAGTCCTAACATAGCACTTTACTAATGCGGCGTTAAATACTGCCACAATAAAGTTAGAAAAATGCTAAAGTGGTGGTAAATACCTTTGCCAGTTAAATAAATGCAGGTTGATTTTTACTGAATAAGTGGGAATATCATAACTCTTGGCAGATTCTGCTATAAAAGTTTAATATCGTCAAATCAATGATGAATTTAACCACTAAATTACTTCATATTCGTCATTTACCACCACATTAGCATTTTACCGCTTACTCTGGCAGTATTTACCTTTTGCAATAGATTCATTTCTGAACATAAAATTATGCGTTTGTCAGGATCAGATTCGGAGTTGGATTGCTGCGACGCAGGAGAAGGGAATTCCGTGCTCGAACAATTTCTCTCTGAGCACCACGCTAGGAGATCCAGTTCAGATACGTGGCTGGAACATCTGCGGTCTACCGACTGACAATTTCTCCATTGATAACGCCATCATCATAGCGTTAGTTTTTCTGCAAACTTTTTTCTGTATACATGTGCACATGCATTCTTTAATACGCGTACGCCACATTCGACAGCCGAGAAATATATACAGTTAGTCTTAATATGTATTTTAAGAAGTAACACTTGCAAAATGTAATTATCCGCCTGATTATTGTGACGACGACGACGACGAAGATTATTAGATTTTGATGGCGATATGGATCTGGATCGAGAAAATTTTTAAAAAGTAGTTGTGTTTTTACTGTGAATTTTTGGGGGGGGAGAATTTAAAGAGTGGCCCAAGGAACAAAAATTAATTGCATTTCGGAGTCTTCTGTTTTCGGATTGCGATCAGCTGAGGTTTGCGCTGTCAGTTGGTTTTTACACAGGACAAAGTTATGGAATTATAGATTTGTACTGTAATGAATTTTTTTGTGATGTGTTTGGTAGAAAAACTAGGTTTTCAGATTGCAGTTAGATTGCACGTGTTCCATTTTTCCATAATGTTGTCTTTCTTTATTCACTTTTTGTGTTTTTTGTGTTTACATTACGAGTTTGCACGTTGCTGTTGAACAATAAAGTAGTGATTATTTATTGTTAGTGATTATTAGTGACTGCGGATGTTGTTTGTACAGGAACGCTGGTCGCTGGCCACTACTAATCGACCCTGAAGACCAGGCGAACAGATGGATCAGGAATATGGAGAAATCCAACAACCTGCACGTGGTCAAGTTGTCTGATGCAGACTTTGTGCGCACGCTGGAGAACTGCGTCCAGTTCGGTAGGATACTGAAATGTCCCTTCTCAGTCTTTTAACAATGTCACTGAGCTCTAAAGCGGATTTCCACTCAATGCAAGGCAAGCAACGCGAAGGACATAACGGATGCAACACAACTGATGTAACTAGCGTAACTGATGCGCCCTGATTCTTTCTGAGACTTTGGCGCTTTATAAATCATTTACTTACTTACTTACTTACTTTCTTACTGAGGCAACGGACGGATTTAGGCTAGATGTCATTTGACAGGTACAATCGTGGCGTCCAAAAACACTTTCCTGAAAGCCGACACGAAGGGAAGATTTGAGAGATCCAATTTTCAATCAAAACGTGCAATTGCCTTAGACTTACGAATAAAAGATAATATGTGATTCACCAGGTGGCCGCATCGATCAGCGATTCCACATTTTATCAAATTATTTGTGTCCTTCTTGAATAGACTCATATATTGAAACGTAATTTCATAAGTTATACAAATTCATCGAAATACAACCTTTTATTTTGACACAGATTGTTGACGTTTCGGCAACCGCTGCTGCCTTACTGTCCGCCGCAGCGACGCCTTGCGGACAGTCGTCCCGACGAAGGCAGCAGCAGTTGACGAAACGTCAACAATCTGTGTCAAAATGAAAGGCTGTATTTCGATGAATATGTATAACTCTCCTGTGCCGCTGTTGTTGTTACGATGACGACAGGTACTCCAGTGCTGCTCGAGAACGTCGGCGAAGAGATGGACCCGGTGCTGGAGTCGCTGCTGCTGAAGCAGACGTTTAAACAGCGCGGTTCTCTGTGTCTGAAGTTGGGAGACAGCGTCATCGAGTACTGCACGGACTTCCGTCTCTACATCACCACCAAACTGCGCAATCCACACTACCTGCCCGAGACTGCTGTTAAGGTAAATGAAGATGGTGGTGGTTGGGGTGTTATATCTCTTTATGGGAAACCCATCACAGAGCTACGGAGCGTCACCTGCCGTATGGGTGAACGCGCCCCGCCTTAACCCCAGCCAGATAGGCTGATCTAGGCAGAGTTGATCTAGGCAGTTGGTTACATACTGAGATGGTTTACCTGCCCGCGGGCAGTCACCCATCCAAGTGCTAACCCAGCCCGGTGTGAAGCAACTTCTCGGAGATTTTATCGTATTTTTTGTGGTGGCCCAAACTCCACTACTTCGATTTGTTGTGAATGTCTCGGACAACACGTCGTCATGGCGACGTCATGGGTTAAAAAAGAAGGCGGGTCAATTTTTCGCCAGACACCGAAGATTTCCGACAGGATTCCGGCAAAGTTCTGCAAATTTTCGACAGGTTGCTCAAAATTTTAATTTTGCTCCTAAATTTTTAATGAGTTTTAGCCTTACATTTGCATTTTTGTACGAAAATGTTTTGCCAGAAAGAAGATTTTTTGACAAATTTTTGATAGTCCAAAATTTAGGGAAGGGGTGGGGTAATTGTTTTTTTTGCCTCCCCTAGTTCCTCTGCCATGACGCCGTTGCCCGGCTGTGCAACATTTTGGCGCGATGAGATGCTGTGGATTTGTTATAGGCTTTCAGCCAGTTGTGGGCTTGTGTTGCAAAAAAACTGGTTGTGGATTTGCTGTACAGCACGTTGTACAACTTTAGCGATAAATATTGTTGCTCAAATTGTCTCATATGTAGCGATAATTAGTTTTGTTTCAGACGTATAAGTGATGATTATTTTTCTCAGTTTAATGCTGCCGTTGGCAGTGGTAGTTTTTTTTGTACATGGACGTTTTTTTCTAATAATTAGCTGATCCGAGATATTATTGTACTTACGAGACTTATCTCAAATTTCGTGATAACTATTTTTTGTTTAAACTATTTTAAATTTAGTGATAAATTACCACAGCGTTATATCAGACGTGATTATTTTTCATGTTTCTGTGCTGGCGACGTCTCTAGTAGCATTCTGTGTGCATGCAGGTGACGCTGTTGAACTTCATGATAACACAGGAAGGTCTCGAGGACCAGCTGCTGGGCATCGTGGTGGCGCGAGAACGGCCCGAGCTGGAAGACGAGAGGAATGCCCTCATAATCCAGTCCGCGGACAACCAGCGTCAGCTGAACAACATCGAGGCTAGGATCCTCGAAGTTCTGACGACCTCCGAGGGCAACATCCTCGACGACGAAACTGCCATCAAGATCCTCAACTCGTCTAAGAATGTCGCCAATGAGATCACTCTGAAACAGGTGGGCTGACCGACAAAGAAGAAATCTGATAATTTGCATGCGCCCTTTTTGACTATGTATGAGCTTTTGTCTCCGTGTGGTATTAGCTTATATCGTCTACTTTCTTTTATCGCCATTGAATGTGTATATATTTTTTTGTATAGGCTGTGCGTTTTATTTTACTGTTCCGGTGTTTGTTGTACCATTCTGCGGCTTTCATGTGGCTGCTACTACCAGTACCCGGAACTAGTAGTTCTCCGAGCAGACTAAGAATAATGGTCATGTTTTCGGATTATCATTTTGCAAGTCACTCCAGTCGTAAAATTTTTTATCGAATTATCGTGCGATGAATGAATTTTAACTTTTTTGCAGCTTTAATATATACATATTTTATCTAGCGCAGAAACGAGAAAAACACACGGGATGAAGTGAAAACTGGAACGTCATTGTCGGCTGTTTATGCAGACGGTCGCTGAAGATACCGAGCGTAAGATTGACGATGCTCGCCTCGGCTACAAACCGATAGCACTGCATTCCACGATACTGTTCTTCTCCATTGCTGATCTGGCAAACATCGACCCCATGTACCAGTACTCTCTGGCTTGGTTTATCAACCTGTTCGTCATGTCCATTGACAACGCGGAGGGATCTCGCAAGCTGAAGAAACGACTGACGCACCTTCAGGATCACTTCACCTACTCGCTCTACTGCAACGTCTGCCGATCCCTCTTTGAAAAGGACAAGGTGTGTTCACTGAGGCCCGTCGAGAAGGGAGGATAGGGGGTAAGTTGCCCCGGGCCCCGCGACTTTTGGGGGCCCTGACGTTGCTTAAAAATACAAAGTACACCACAATGCGCCATTTTAAAAAGAAAAATTTATTTTTTTTCTCCAGAGAGGTCCGGCGAGAATGTTTCCCCAGGCCCCGCTGTCTGTCACTCTCGACGCGCCTGGTCAACCGCAGTGCGAAGACAGAATTACACTTCCCAGCGTTAACTTCGTTGAAATAGGCCCAGGTGCATTATAATAATGTTCGTCGTACGTCGGTTTGTTAACGAAGTGTCACAATTTTTTAAGTAAATAAGTAAGTAAGTAAAGTGAAACGTGGACTTCTATGGTGTGCGATGTTTGGAAATACTTCTGAGTCTTTCTATAATCTTCAGTGCTTTAATGCAAAAGTTTGAACGACAAGAATGGCAACCGGCTAGCAAACGAACACGCTGCAACAATTTTTTGGGACCTCATATAATCTTGTACTGATCTTCTCTACTAGAAGTTTTTACATTACCGTTGCTGCATTTTATGAACGTCTGTTATTTTTTCGTGAGATTTTATCTGATTTTACCAACGTATTGATGTTATGTATACGTATTAAACTGTTGTAATTATAGTTGCTGTTCTCGTTCGTTCTTTGCGTCAACATTCTGAAGCAGCAGCAGCAGCAGCGGACCCAGGGCGGCGTCGACGACGACGAGTGGCGGTTTTTGCTGACAGGCGGAGTCGGACTCGCCAACACTCACAGTAACCCGGTCTCGTCGTGGCTGCCGGCTCAGTCCTGGGATCAGCTGTGTCGTCTCGATCAGCTGCCCGCATTCAGGAACATCCGCGCGACGTTCGTCAAGTACAAGCGACAGTGGAAGGCCTTCTACGACAGCACGGTTTGGCACCTTTCTCTGATGTTTACGCGTGCACACTTCGTAACGTTCAAACCGAGTTCACTTTTCCATTATTAATTTCTTTAGTTGTGCAGGCGTGTGATTGCAACTGATATCATATAATTTTAAAAACAACAAGAAATTGTTAGACTGTGACCAATCTAATGTACTCCTCGCATGCATCATTTTCTTTTGTATTCTTCTAAGAGCTTTTTCGTTCCTCTCGGCTTGTATTAGAGACCGAGTGTCTAATTGAGACCCATTTATAACAGTGACTGGCATCGAGATCGTTGTTGGAAATTGTGTCCCCAAAGTTCATAAAATATTGCCCGACTTTAGAAACTCAGATGAAAAAATTTCCAATAATGGTCGATGACGCTGGTTACCATTTGTCTGGTCATACCTCAACGCATGCGTCTATTTGGCGCCATTACGGATATATGGCGCCTCAAAGATAATGGGGTCACGACCTTGACCTTTTAGGGTTACGTGACGTCATCGGTCACGTGATTATTCGACTCCCGGGGGTCGACTTTCTATGGGTGGTCCATAGTGACCATGCATCTATCTGGTGCCGTTAAGGAGATATGGCCGTTTGAAGTTCTTCCAGGAAGGCTCTTCTAGTAACAGAGGCTGGTCGTCGGTCATCGGTCCTCAATATTACACTAATCTCATATACTCCTCTTCGCTACGTTAGGAACGTAGCGAAGAATAATAAAAATTAGGCCGAGGGAAGGCCGACTGTATTTACTTATTTAATATCGAGATAGTAACCTCAGTTAATCATTCATACCTTCATTACTTTCGGTTATAGTAAATAAGTAACTGTGTTCGCGAACATATGGTTTATACAGGGCCTACATGCGGTAACTTACTCGTTGCAAATTGCGGCCAAACTGCTGCAGATAGTGACATTATTGAGGCACCACATGGTAGCGGTCGGGCAACCCTATTTTTCTTCAAACAGCTTTTTGCTAAGACGTACCGTTTGGCCACAATACGTCCGTTACAGCGAACAGACAGACAGAACTGTGTACCAAGCACGTGTCCAAAAATGAATGACCCTACTAAGTGTTGTGTATACGGCGTGCTGCAGGATCCTCATCAGGAGCAGGTTCCCGGTGAGTTGGGTGAGCGTCTGGGTCGGTTTCAGCGACTGCTCATACTGCGAGCACTACGTCCTGACAAAGTCATCCCTGGCGTTGTCGACTTCGTCAGCCACCAGCTCGGCAAGCGGTAGGCCTATATATCAATTTTTATTTAACGAAAAGCACGCTAGATACCACAGACTGAATGACACAACAGAAAAAAAGAGAAAAAAGAAAACATGCAGATGCAACCAAATATCGGCCGATTTGGGATTACCGTACATGCATGAAGATGCCTAGTGTCTAAGTTATTGCTGGACAACAATATCTCGGTTCAAAACGTCTACGTTTAATGGAAATATATTGTACAATACCACACTGATACGTTATCTTTTCTGTTCAACAGCTGAAATTGTACATATTGTCAGGTATGTCGAGCCGCCACCGTTTAACCTGTCAGCGGCTTTCAACGACAGCAACGCGACGTTACCGCTCGTCTTTGTCCTGTCTTCTGGGGCCGACCCCACCGCAGCGCTACTCAAGTTCGCCGACGATCAGGTATAGGCAGCCTATTGGTTTTGCTCTGTGTACTTGAAACATATGCCATCGGCTAGGGGTTTTTTATCCCTAAACCTGGTGGGCGCAGCTTGCACCCAGTGAAAAATAAGGCTAGGCAGCCCCAGTCAGCTGTACTAAGGTCACCATCTTCCGTAACTCATATAAATGAGTTTCTGCTCATTTTACCGTCCCACGGAGGGTAGAAGGCTGAGTTGACCTAACTGGCAGGCTTCGCACCGAGATGGTTTACCTGCCCGCAGGCAGTCACCCATCGCAGTACTAACCGGGCCCGGCGTAGAGTAACTTCGTTTCACCCGAAACGCGTTACCAACTACGCCACGGTGTGGTATGCATGCCACTGAGTAGAGTAGCAGATTTCTTGCAGAGTCTATTGGTGAAAAATTGTGAAAATCGGTCATTATATTTAGTGAAGATATGGTCAAAGTGCAGTAGTGTATGTATATAATAGTGTAGTGTATGTACACCCTGTATGTATTACCTTTAGCGTGAGTGAGATGTAGACTGTATAAAATGAAAAACTGAAATGAACTGTTTCGGGTTATTCTGTGCCACCCTGCTAATTTGCTGTCTGACATACTGTACGTTTAATGCTCTGTGCATTTGCCGTGAATCTGACAGGGCTTCGGTGGACAGAAGTTCGACTCACTGTCATTGGGTCAGGGGCAGGGACCAATAGCGATGAAGATGATTGAGCGCGGCGTCAAAGATGGGACTTGGGTGCTGCTGCAGAACTGCCATCTCGCTCCGTCGTGGATGCCGACACTCAGCAAAATCTGCGAGGTGTTTATTATTATTCAATTTCAAGGCTGTAACAAACTTGATGACGAAGAAAGGTGAGATAACTGTACAAAATAATGCTTTGGTGCAATTGTTACTGAAAAACTGTTGTAGAAACAATGAGTCTTGGACACGATTGTCAAGTGGAACAGGTTTTTGTTCACAGGACCTAATTAATGCTAGCCTTGCTACAGCACTGTAGAATTGTTACATTCATTACAGTTTGTTATTTTTGTATTTGTTTATTTTATTTATTTTGTTAAAACAGTTTCCTTTGGTTTGCATCTTCGATTATAAAGTGGAAGGTTTTGATCAAAAATTACATATTATATTATAGCATTAATCCTCGTCGTGAAGTTTGTTAGCCATATTACCGCTGCTGAAAAGCAAACAAAACTTACTCAGAGGACAGTTTCGCAGTCGTGACAAAAGAAGTTCTGGTTCTGCATTTAAAAGTGAGCAGTTTCCTGAAACCGAAACAAAACCAAAACCGGTTTCAAATTATCGAGTCGGTCTTTATTTTCCGTTGTTGTTGTTGGTAAATTGGCGCTGGCTGAGGACTCGAGCACGTTTACGTGACTGCGTAGTGCTCAGTGTAAAGGTCTGATTTGTTGCTAGGAGTTCAGCTCAGATCGGATGCATCCGGACTTTCGTCTGTGGTTGACCAGCTACCCGTCGACGTCGTTTCCGGTCTCTGTCTTACAGAACGGAGTAAAGATGACCAACGAAGCGCCCACGGGACTGCGCTCTAACATTCTGCGCTCTTACCTTATGGCGCCGATTTCCGACGTGGATTTCTTCTCGTCGGTCAAAAACGAAGTATGCATTTAGTTTTTATGCCTCTTTATTTCGCGTGTAACCACGGACGTACTGCATACTAAGGCGCCTACACAGCGACGTAACTGAACTGAAGAGTTATTGTTGGAATTTGAATTATAGTTATTTTTATTAAAAATCTGAACGTGCTGTTGTAGTGTTTAGTCTTCTTTTTAAAGTTTTTAAAGTTATATTATCTCTAGTCTTTGTTGTTAGTCCACTTCTGGATTCTCTACTTTTTGAACTTGTTCCGGTTCTTGCATTTCAGTTCCGTTAGAGTAGTTTTGGTTCTTTCAAGTTGTATGCTGTATAAAGCCGTAGCTACATGCACTGATTTCCTCGTCCGAGGTGTTGTCTGAGCTTCTCAGACGAGCGTCTTAGACTCGTGAATAAGTATGCACATTCTGTCCGATTTCCTCAGACGAGGTTTTTAAACCACGGAGATATACGCGATTTTGAACAACACCTCAGACGAGGAAATCGGTGCGTGTAGCCACTGCTTAAAACATCATCATCATCATCATTTCTGGCAAGCACCATTAAGAGTGCGTAGCGCCCAACGTAGACATCAATCTTCAGAGTGGACGGTTCTGAGCCAGGTCAACTGCGTCGTCCATATTGAGGTCGCTGGCAGCTGGCGAAATCTATTCGTGTTCGTATGTGGTGTGATGCAGCGCGCGTGGAAACGGATGTTGTTTGGACTGTGTTTCTTCCACGCTTTGGTCCAGGAGAGACGCAAGTACGGCGCGCTTGGTTGGAACATTTCGTACGAGTTCAACGAGACCGATCTGAGGATTTCCGTGCGACAGCTGGCCATGTTCCTCGACCAATACGACGTCAGTGATCCCCGCGTTCTATTCACAGTGTTTTACTCACATCATCTACATCATTATATATGCCATGATCATCAGTCATCAGTCGTCATAAAAGAGGGGTTTAACGTGGCATGTCTAAAAATCATTATTTCTGGGATCGCTGAGTAAATTAAATCACGTGTCTCGACAACTTCCAAAAGCCTATTGAATTTCAAGGTCATATAGGTCAAATGTCATAGTCTGGGTTACTGCGTGTTTTTGCGTGCGTAATATTGCTTAAACTACTTGAACCGGCGGTGCTCGCGGTCAGTACGTAAAACGCGCACAGAGCGATGTAACTGCACTGAACTGGCACAGTTTAGTTTTTGACGAACTGACCAATAGGCAAGCATGGCGAGTCTACTGGTCATCGGTTGACGCGTACTTGAGCGTAGTCACGAGGCCACCGACGCCGTTATGCGGTGCTATATAGAATCATTATTACGACAACAGGTCTGATGGCGCATTTTTTTTGGCTGCGTGCAGGACATTCAGTACGCTGCTCTGACGTATCTGACGGGAGAGTGTAACTACGGCGGTCGAGTGACCGATGACTGGGACCGGCGCACTCTGATGACAATTCTCAGCAAGTTCTACTGCCCGCAGATCGTCAACGACGAGAAATACGACTTCGATGACAGCGGAATCTACTACGCACCGCCAGATGGCGATGTAAGCGCCAGTCCAGATCCCCGAAAACAGCTGTGGACTGTATTTCAAATCAAAATCGAGTTCGCCGTTATTGGTTTGTTCGCTTGTAGGCGAGATAACTCAGAAAATTCTGAGTGGATTGTGCGAGAATTTTTGGAGGGGTTGGGCTTGGCCCAGGTTAGTGGTTAGATTTTGGAGGCGATCCGGATTCTTTGTTGATTTTGGATTATCCCAGATTGGGAGATGGAGCGTAAGCTGAGAGTGTGGTGTGTTAGCCAGGTGGCAGCACCGTTTTCAGCGGAGGGTTGGGAGCGCTGGCAGCTTCTAGTTTGCGTTGTGTGTTTGATCGTGCAGTATGAATCGTATCTGGAGTACATCAGACAGCTGCCGTTCAACGCGCACCCCGACGTGTTTGGGATGAACGCTAATGCAGACATAAACAAGGACCAGGCCGAGACCAAACAACTCTTCACCAGCATTCTACTCACCCAGGTCTGCGGTTTCACACAGAGATGTAATAAACATTTATTACATTTTGTCAGGTCTTTACGTTTTAACGCTTTTTGTTATTTTGCCAGCGGTTTTTTATTGAACAAGACGTTAATTGAAAATTTCATCCAAAACTTCGAGAAGCACTTTTGAAACCACAGAAACGAATTAATAGGCCACAAATTTCATTATCTTTTGTGACGTCATTTGCAGCTTTGTGTTTATGTTTAGATCGTGTTTGGTGTTTATGAACAACGTTTGCTCTTTCTTTCTAGCCTCTAGTTCAGCTGTACTGCGCCTACAGAGTTAGGCATTAGACAAGGGGTTGGACAAACTAGGGCTAAGGTTTTTATGCAATGTTTATAAACGTTTATTATTCCTGTCACGTTGTTGAACTTTTTACTTCTAGAGGTGCGCGATTAGTAAAATTGTCATTGATGTATTGAAATTTTGTTTTATTTTCAAAAACATTCACTTAAACCGGTACTCGTACTCGCACTGGTGTTGCTGCGGCCTGAGTCTGTGTCTCTGCAGGCCAGGGCGTCGTCGGGGAGTGGGAAGTCAGCCGATGAAGAAGTGGACGACGTGACACGTGACATCCTTGCTAAGCTGCCGGTGGACTTCAACACTGAGATCGCTCTGCGCAAGTACCCGACGTCATACCGGCAGAGTATGAACACGGTACTGGTACAGGAGATGGTCCGCTTCAACCGTCTGCTCAGCACCGTTAGAACCAGTCTCTACAACGTGCAGGAAGCCATCAAGGTTTTGATCGTTTATCCTATTGTCATTATAGGGCGGCAGTGGCGAAGCCAAGGCCGAGGCCCAGTTCTCTCAGTCCTCCGGACAAGATAGAAGCCCACGTTTAAACTGCACTAAATCTGCCAATTTGGTCATTTGATTATCAAGATAATAAATACTTAAAACTGTTGCCACGGTGCCACCAGATCTTATATTTTGGGGCGCGTAGAGAAGGGAACGCGGAGTAAAAGGGAAAAAAGGGTTAGGGGTAAGGAGGAGAGAGAAAGGGAGAAAGAAGGGGAAGGGATGAAAGGAGGAAAGAAAGGGAGAAGGGAGGCGATGCCCCCAGTCCACATTTCTGGCTACGTCACTGTAGAGCAATTTTACGCGGCCTAAACGATAAGCTTATTTCTAAAACCACGACAGTGAAATCTCGGAGAAGTAAGTCCGGGCATGAACGACGACAGGGTGTTTTAGAATATTGTTTCTAGATTTGTTTTTCAGACGGCAGTAATTAGACCCATTCTGAAACTGTACTGTACAGGGACAAGTCGTCATGTCGGCTGAACTAGAGGACGTCGTTTTGAGCATCTTGAAGGGAAAGGTTCCTGAAATGTGGATGAGGAAGTCGTACCCGTCGCTCAAACCTCTCGGCAGTTACATCACTGACTTTCTGGCCAGGCTCACCTTCCTCCAGGTAATTATTAGTGATAACGTCGAAATATCGAGCTGTGGTATTACGGCTGTAAATATACAAGTTGGAACAGAAATTTCAAATTTCCCATAGATATGCTGACAATTGCATTTCACGTTTTATTTATTTTGGTCATCTTTGATGCTAACGTATATTTCTAACTTAATTGATTAAATTTTGGCATGTTTTTACAGTATCTGACGTTGGTAATAAAAATTGGGTGACAGATAAAACACTCGGCCGTTGAGTTTTGCTACAACAATTGTCAGAAGATTTTTTGAGGAGGACTTTCGGACCCACTTATTCCTATAATGATCGTCGTGTCTTAGAAAAATAAGCGGGACAGGAAGTTGCAATTTTCCAATATACAGAGGTAGATTATGGTTGCTCAGCATTTTAGTTTTACCCCTAAATTTTGTTGAAATGGGTTTTCAGCCCCAAATTTTCCAACAAGAAGCAAATTATCCAAGAATTTTCTGACAGCCTAAAATTTAGGGGAAGGGCTATTCTCTCCCCCTCTGCCACGGATCGGATCGGCGCTTCTCCAACGATGCTCGTGACATCTGGATGTGCGCGCTGGCCCGCCCCCCCTCTCCCCTCTCTGCCACGATACCACTGTGTTAATGGTAATGATGATGTAATGGTGTGTTAGGACTGGTTTGAGGACGGAGCGCCGAGCGTGTTCTGGCTGTCTGGGTTTTACTTCACTCAGGCGTTCCTCACGGCCGTCCAGCAAAACTACGCCCGCCGATACACGATCCCCATCGACCTGCTCGGCTTTGACTACGAACTGTTGGACGACAACGAATATCCACAACCACCGGACGACGGTGCGCTTTCAGTTTGCCATCAGTTTTCAGATGTAACAATAAGCAATGGAAGGCGTTGATTCTTGAGTCAGTCGCACGTATGTCTGCCGGAAGCTGACTTTTCAGGCCTGAGCTGAAGTCATTCACAGGAAACTGATGTTGCAGGGACGCATCTTGATATTAATTGTACAACGCTGTCTTCGTGATGTGATGTTAATGGAATGTTTAATGATTTATTGCATTGTGTTGAGATACAGGTGCATACATTCGCGGTTTATTTATTGACGGAGCTCGCTGGGATAGGAGCACTCGCCAGCTTAGCGAGAGTCTGCCTAAAGTGCTCTACGATTCTATGCCGGTGGTCAGTGTCTTGCTTATCAAGTCGACCATTCATGTTTTTTATTGTACAAATTGTCATACGGCAACTCATATTACGGCTCCATTAACAGCCAGCGTCTTTAGCCGACTAAGGCAGTATGCCAGCAGTTCTAGTAGAGGGCCTATACTTCGGTCACTTTGTTAAAGCTCGCAGTAATAAAGATTAAATTTAGTACTTGATATAGCACTACTTAAATGCCGGACTCGTGATCAGAAGCGCTTCATAATCTCGGAAGTGGCAGCTGATTGGCATGAGCTAATGATACCGCAGCGCACTATGCGGCCATCCATTGCCCGTGCCAGCAAAGAATTGGATCCGCGGAGCATCCAGCAGACATACCACCGCCAGTCAAACTAGGCTTTCAATTCTGCTACTACTCATTCTCCATCTCACGGAGGGTAGGAGGCTGAGTTGACCTGAACAAACAGTAGATTAGCAACTTGCTCAAGGTTGGTTGCAAATGGCCCGCGGTGACAATCGAACCGCTACCTGAAAATTACGAGTCGACACTCACCACTAGACCACTAACATTTTTCACGAAAGCTTCTCTGTGCCTTTTCTCAGGATAACTAGCATTAGCCTACACAGGCAGGTAGGTGTGAACAACTTGCCCACAGTTGTTACTTGGACCGGCTGGGAGTTGAACCGGGGACCTCTAAGTCTCGAGTCCAACGCCCAACTGCTGAGCCACCAAGAACACTGCTAGTTGCGTGTTTGCGGTGTGTACGGTGTAGATCTGGATAAAGCCTTGTCGTCGTGCTGACCTGCCGGCCGAGCAGACGTACACGGCACCTCTGTACAAGACCAGCGAGAGACGAGGCGTGCTCTCAACCACCGGTCACTCGGCAAACTTCGTGATTGCAGTCCAGATTCCTGGCGGCGGCCTGTCACAGGAGCACTGGATTGCACGCGGCGTCGCGCTGCTGTGTCAGCTCGACAACTGACCAGACAGTCCACCTACTAGCTCCGTCAGCTAGCCTTTCAACGCTGCAGCAGCTGGCTAGCATGGTGTTGGATGAACAAAAATAATAACGTTTTAACTTTGTGCTTTTTGCGCGATTTAGCTTGCATCAATTTTTCGCAGCAATAGTTATCTAAAGCCTATCAAAAGGCAAACCAGGCCGTGCTCATCAGGAGCATAGGCGGGGTGCTCATCTCCCATACGTTGGCCGTTGAGCCGGTAGGTGGATAGAGCATTGAGTCCGTGACGCATGGCCAGTGCGTTGCCAGACCTACGGTTATCTTCCCAGCTGTCGTCGCCCTTTGATCGGTACCAAATTACACTGCTTGGTGAACAGAGGCACATGTGTGTGAACAACTTGCCCAGGGTTGTTAGCTGGCAGTGCACCGTCGGGAGTCGAACCTGCAACCTCGCGGTAACCAGTCCGGCATGTTACCGTTACACCAGCAAGCCACACTAATGTCTATAGCTGTTTTTAACTTTGATTTTAAGTACATGTGTTTATTCAAAAATCGTGTTTATTATATTTTCAGTAGCAACGATGTGTATGTTATATCAATGTTTTACATAGATTTGCATAAAATAACTAAGGGACGCTTTCCTTTCTCTGGAAAAAACTGCGGGCACGGTAACCCCCCCCCCTCGTGTTCCGGCCCCATTCCGCCCTTGCTATAAAATGACTATGTAGTTAACGTTAATTACTTGACGAAACTGGTGCCAGTGAATAATGTGCAGCTAGTATATGTCTCTTAATATTTATTCGAAGTGTTGTGTGTATCAGTGCATATCATAAAATATCTAGTGTAGATTGTGATGTAGCCTATTCGTATAATATTTGTTAGTGTACTTTTGGCCAAAGTTTTGTTGTTTTCGAAACGTTTTTATATATCGATGATTCTTATATTTGTCATTTTATGCATAACGCAAGCCGACGAATTTGAAGCAAAATAAGCTTACGTGAAACAACAGCATGCGATAGTGGCAAGTCAGATAATTCTTGGTTGTAAAATGTTGTTGAACGTTTTCGATTTCGTATATTTGACAGTATTTTGATGCTGCAGTAGCTGTGCCAATAATTATTGTTGTTAATCAAGTATTACAACTGTTTTTATTCTTACTGTCGTTATTTATGCACCGCGTGGTCGATCTATTTAAAGGCTATTGATCTGTGATTTTTTGGTGCCATTATACAGTATATGATTGAGTTCCGCAGTGGTCGTTGTGCCTTTTTTCTGTAGCACTAGCATTAACCAGTTTTCATTTAATTGCGTTAGTTTATGATAAAGAACTAAGGTTGTGTACTCATGCTGCAATGATTGTGCCAATAATTATTGTTGTTGATCAATTATTATTAGTTGTATTTCCACTAACTTAATCCGGAAATATGTGCGTTGATGCTGCTGTATCGAGTGCCAATTAAATAAAAACGTTTTACCTTTGCCGAAGAAACAGGATGCGTTTTGGCCTTGTTTGTCTGCAAGATCACTCTAAAATATTGACTGTTTAACTTTTCCTGTGTACAGCGTGCGTAGCCTACACTACAAAACACGTTTACGTTTTATTTTCGCAAAACAAATTGGGGCCTATGCCACGACTTAGCAAGTAAGCACTGTCTAAAGCGCTAATTTAGAACAAGTAGAAAAAAACTCGTAGCGTCATAGAGTGTTTACACGATCCAGCAAACGTTCAGAATTACATTTGCTGGACGTTTGCTGGATCGTGTAAACACCTCATCACTTTCAGCGTCAAAACCGGCTTTGGAGAAGTTTGATGGGCGCAGGCTAGTGGACCGATAAGTCAGATCAGATGAGCAGCATTTTGTTCTGCGACAGCGCGAAGTGCAGCGCGATTATGAGCACCTTGAGCGGCTCGAAGATGAAGACGTAAACGAGCAGAGCGACGAGAACCGAGAATAGCCAGAGGTGTGCGGTGCTCGGAGGCAGGATAGAGCCGAGCGATAGGCAGCCAGCTATAGCGACAACGCACAGTACGAGCAGCATTACAAACAGTCCGTACGACAGCGCGGTCAGCAGCCACTCGACACACTTGTGATGTCCCAGCCACAGTGCGACCAGCTTGCGCCAGTGATCGAGCGAAGGTTCGACGTTGATAGCTAGTTGGACGTGAGAGCCGATCGATGACTTCCTGTAGCTGCCGCTGCTGACGCTGCCCGTCGACGCGTAGCCGCCACTCGCGTCCGTGTCTGATGCCAACGAGTCACGGAATGCTGCAGCCACAGCATCGTTGTCAGTTTTTATACAGAAGTCGTCGGCAATAAAACTAGTAACTGTATGTTTTGGGAGTTATGCAAATTCCTAGATTGTACGATATCTGTTGTTTTCATAACGTTATACGATTTTGCTAGATAGGCTAGGCTATGCTGTTTTTATCTGTACATATTTGTCTGTCTTTCTAGCTGCCGTTTGTCATTTTTGACGAATAAACCTGCTAATTTTATGACCTGTCTCGTCCTCCTATCTTTCACCACAATATCTGCAGTGTTACGAGCACCCCCACAGTCTCACTGCAGTCGAGCGTGACGATTGAAATGTGTATCAAGTCTGTTTATCACACGCACGTTCCATGCAGAACAATCGTCGATAACAGTCATGAAATAGTAATTAACTAGAAATTTGGGACAAAGCCCAACGTAAGTCCGCCCGGCGCCTTAAGTCCGATTGGGGGAAAAATTAGGGGGGAGGGGTGAAATTTCCCCGGCAGCAAAGTCACGTGGCCCGAACTCAAATGCATTGGCATACGCAGAACGCGCATTGTCGACTTAGGGTAGGTCAACATGAGCGCTTATAACTTTGTTCGTAGTGGACCGAAATTCACAATTTTTTTTTGTTTAACGCCAGAAAAATCGTTCTCGTTAACACCGTTTACATTTTGTCGCTATCTTTATCCGTTCCAGAGATATTTGCGCTCAAACTCGAAAGGCGTCGTAAATCGCACCGATTTTTGAACGTTTTTGCCCTCCCAAATTTTAAGAGGGGGAGGGGCGGTGCCCCTAAAAGCTGTACTTGCGTTAACACTCCAACCTAGAGGCACGTCAATTGCCAAAGTTTCTCTGGGCTACACTTTTTAACTCCGAAGTTATAAGCGCTCCTTTACTACATTTTTAGCCAAGTTTGGACCATCTTTGAAAAAAATTGTAATTCTCTAGCGCGTGTGAAAATGTGGGGGCGCAGCACCCCTTATGGGCCAAAATATGGTCTTCCGAAAAAGGCGCTTTAGGTGAGTACGATTTCACATCGAGATCTCCAAGGTTACTGGACCAAACTTCACCGGACTTGTTTCGCCTAACGCAGGAGGAATCGCAGTAGATAAAATATCCGATTTTGAATATCTTTATCCGTTTCGGAGATATTCGCCGCCGAACTTCGAAGTCGTCCGAGATCGGATCGCGCCAAATTGTGCATGTTTTGTCTCCTAAAATTTTTTTTTGGGTGGGCCCCAAAATTTTGGACCGGCATTAAAAAATTTGACCTAGTACTGACCACCGCGCATCTCGGAGATTTCGCGTTCAAATAAAAAAAAATAACAATAAACATCTGCGGTAAAACTTAAGTCCTCCCGAAAACTATCGTTTCCGGGCGGACTAATAATTATAGTATAGGTACGTTTCAAACGGTTTAGTCTTAATTAAAGTGTACTGTATTATGAATGCGAATGTAATGAGGCGTAAAACAGCAAAACACGATGCTTAACAAATGACGTTTTTGCGCAATTCTGTAGGCTACAATTCCGTGGTGACACGCAAAGAAGGGGCTATTAACAGTTTTGCGCGAATGCTGAAACGGCCACGCGTGAACAGATGTGAAAATGCACAAAACACAAAACATCAGTTTACGAGATATAAAAATTCACGCCTAGCTTTCGCGTGTTTAGGCAAACTGTGATCAGAATATAGCCTACTAAATCTTACCAACATTGTACGCAGGATCGCCGCGGATATATTCATTGCTGTTGTTTACGTTGTAATCATCTTGCGGCTGGAATAATAACACAAAAAGCAACCTTCTAACTGCAAGAGGTTTTAGCGATTAGCGACAATATTTCGTCAGCATTTTAATGATAAAGACGTGTTTAATTGTTTGATTAATGTCTTGTATTATGGAAGAAAAAAATGAGTGAACTGTCACTACACAACAAGGGCCAGATTGTGCACTAATCACATTTTGCGCATAAAGCAGATTTGTTCAAAAGTTAAGGTTCACATGTGCATGAAATGTTTTTCTTTTTCCCCTTTCCGTCCGCTTTCTTTCCTTACTTTGCCCAAAAATCTAGCTATGGGAATATGGGGAGTGCTGCAAGCAGCTATCGGTCGTTGCGAAGAGAAAAATGTTGAAATGAGGTCAAATTATGCATAAAATGTAAAAAACGCGTAAGATATCGTTTTAGCGGGTGGAAAACAACGTAAGCTAATTGAAAATGCGTTAGACTCTGCATGCTTATGCATATGAGGGTACGAATGGGGATCCTAATCCGATAACTAAAGATCCCTATAACAGAAATATTTTTAGGACATGCTTTTTATTTTTCACTCTTAACGGAAGCGGACGCATGCGGAAGCTATCCCTTACCATAAAATCACGACAGCTGACAGACGAACATTTTCTTTCGATGGCCCGGTCAGCACGGAATTAATTACGGTCTTCGTGAGTAGCCGGCCTGAAAGGCGACACACTTAATCTGGACTCCTTTAAGCGTTTTCTTAAGTCCTTTCTGCTTTATATGAATTGGCAGCGCCTCCAGCTCACTAGAGATTTTTCGAAATGATAGTGCGCTATATAAATGTTCATTTATTATTATTATTGGGTATATTATCACTATCACTGATTCTTTATGCGCCCTGATTCTTTCTGAGACTTTGGCGCTTTATAAATCATTTACTTACTTACTTACTTACTTACTATAACCACGCGTCTGGTGCTTACCGTGAATGCGGTAGATCTGCTGTTACTGTTACTGCAGTTAGCTGCCTGCGAGAGATCACTGATCCAGTGTGAGACGCGATGTGAGGCTTCAGACACGGACAGTGTGGAAGAGACGACGACAAGTCGTTTAGAGAGCTGGTGAGAGGATGCGTCCACGGCTGATGTCCATAGCTGGTCGGTGACTCCGTCCAACACGGCGCGATGACGATCCTTGGCCGAATCACCACCACACTGCCGAGTCAAAGCCAAGCCGAACCTGCAACCGAGCGAACTAGCTCGATAATCCCGAAGGTCAACAGTCCGAAGCTTCTATAGTCCGAAAGTCTTACGGTTCTTTCCTATACTCATTCTCCACATTTCCTCTCATCTAAAATAGTGTTAGGGTTAGTTTTAGGATTAGGGTTAGGGTAAGCGTTAGAGTTGGTAAAAATGCATATTGCAGTATACACTTTCGAACTGTCGAAACTTGGGATTATAAACACACAACTTCTGCAACCACAGGCTTAGAGGCCTAGCTCTTCACGAAAAATCCATCCCAGAGATACGGAGCATCACCTGCCATATGGGATCACGCAGTATTACCTGCCACTCGACACAGGTGAACTTGCCCCGCCATAACCCTAGCCAGACAAACCGGCACACGATTTACCTACCCCAGAGGGATGGAAAGATGAGTTGACCTTGGTGTTGGTTATACATGTATACCGAGATGGCAACAGGGGTCGGCAGGCGAGAAATTTAAATGACTCCATCGGATAGTCGGGGCCCGAAAATAGGGGTGTAGGTAAAAACAACGCGCAATTATTTTTCACGGGGGCCGAGTTATAGTCAATTGTCCCAAAATTCTTTGCCATGGCAACAGGGGTCGGCAGCGGAGAATTTAAATGACACATCGAATAGCCTAGGTCCAAAAATAGGCAGTAAGTTCAAACAGCGCGCAATTGTCTTTTACGAGGACCGAGTTATACCGCTGTGAAATCTTCATTGGCTGTAATGCAAAATTCTGCAACACTTGAATGGTTGCTATGGCAACAGGAGTTGAGAGGGGGTAAATTTAAATAACACCGTGAGATTGTCCGACCCCGAAAATAGGGGGTAGGTAAACACAGCGTGCAATTATCTTTTACGGGGACCGAGTTATACCGCTTTGAAGTCCCCTCAGGCCGTGATGCAAATTTTTAAAAATTTGGGGCAAAATAGAGGAAAAGTTATCGGATTTTTATCTCAAACAAACTCGATCTTACTTTTTGGGCCCCGAATCACTGTGCGAAATTTCATCAAAATCGAATCAAAATTGCGGCCGTAGGAGTGCTTACAGACAGACTGACAGACTGACAGAATGACATAAGTGATTTTATAATCTGTCCCATGCTATGCGTGTATGTACATGTATGCGGTGGGATAAGTGAGCGTTAAACGAATTTATACACTCGGGATCGTGATTTAACCGACATTTACCGTATATCACTGTCGCTATTAATTACTAATAGGAAGTCGCATAAGCCCTTTCAAATAAAATGAAAATTATCGACCTTGGATGACCTTGAAAGTCAGTACACGCTATTGTGGCTAAACGGTAAGCGGTGCAACAGTAGATTAGTGAATTGCTACGAAAAGGCTACACATAGACTACGACAACTGGAACAGGAACTGATATAGGGTGTGGCGCATCTCGTGATTGTTAGGTCAAATTTCTTGTTTTCATATCGTATGGAATCGTATTGTAGCTGCTGTTATTGATGCGTGTGAACATTGTGAACCTGGCTAGCGTCAGCAGATCTCGTTGATCGATGTTCTGGCGCACTGTATGAGCGTGCTGCTTTACCACGCGATCTACCTCCTCTGAGATGATCTTCCTGGCTGCAGCCTCGTCTCTGTCCACAAGCCGTCCTGCCAGGATCCACCTAGGCCGCCAGTCAACCACGTCACTGTCCTCCGCCTGAGCCAGTCGAGCCATGAACGCCAGTCTACGCACCTTCAGCACACGTCCTCTGCATCTACTGTATTGCTACTTATCCACACAGTATTATCTACAGATCTGTATCACGAAAGGTTTAAAGATGGTGGTGTTATAGCTTTTTATGAGAAGCCCATCTCAGAACTACAGAGCGTCACCTGCCCTATGGGGTCACACAGTGTTACCTCTGAGTTGTCCATGGGTTGGGTTGACTCACGGGTTGGGTTGGGTTGGTAGTGGATCGGGAATTTGTTTTAGTGGGTTGAGTTCAAGGGTCTAAAATGGCAAAACGTAATTTTTCATGTGTTGGCCACTGACATTAGGTTAAAAAATTTAAAATTGTCGAGCAAGAAAATGGAATCGGTTGAACGAATTCGTTGGGAGTTGCGTGCAGGGCTCATTATGATGACTGTAGGCCAACTGTTATTGCCGATCAGGTGGTGCTTATGATTATAATGATGCTGTCTATGGTGATAATGTGCATTAGCTTATCTTTTTACGTCTGGCCGATTCTTTTTTTCACCGAATTCACCGAAGCCACCAGAACTACTGGTGGCTTCGGTGTAAGCACAGGCAAAAGCCATATAACGCTTACTATCCTAATAACTAGATTAACTGTGTGTTTCCGGTTGCAATTCCCGTTTCAAACAATTTTTAAATTGATCTATTGTATTACTGGTTACACACGCATCAGACAGTGCATTCCAGTGATCAACTACTCTGTTGCTAAATGCATACTTTCTCAAATCCAATCTACTGCGTTTTTTATATAGTTTCTTAGAATG
>Ga0056128_1002347_pt1 | contig 22345 bp, 16 predicted proteins | sample WorMetLIZISLAND2_FD_71113 | JGI IMG/M metagenome (GOLD analysis project Ga0056128, IMG submission 71113) | Marine gutless worms symbiont microbial communities from Max Planck institute for Marine Microbiology, Germany - Olavius geniculatus... ... | reverse complement strand
GCGATAAACATAATGGTTCATGTCTACAGCACTGCAGTTGCAATTCTTTATGATGCAAGCCGTTAATTATTCAGTGATAATTGTCAAAATAAAGTGCAAAAACCCACAATATTACAAATGGAAAGCGCTTACAATGGTGCGAGTTAATTAATCCGTATAATTTTTTTTTCATTGTTAATGTGTTTCCCCATACGTCACGGAAAACGTCTCGGCAAGACATTGAAGCTCCCGACACTCTCGAGAGTCTCGGGAGCTACAAGGTCTCGGCCAGCGTCTCGGAAGCTGCAACATCTCGTCTCGGTCTCGGCTCAAAAGGTCTCGTGCACATTTCTGGGCGTATGACACTTCTTATTAGTGATTAACACATTAGCCGTATCTCTCACCGTTTCCGAGATATGGCCATTTTCCCGTTGAATAACGCACATTTTTTATCGCCGTCCATTCAATCCTGAATTTGAAAATGTTCCCCTTGCACTAAGTTTAGATCGCTGAAATTTTGCATGCTTGGCTTTATGGCACAGGGCTAATTATTTGTATAAAAAAACTTCATTTACCGCTTAGCCACGTATAATACATCTGTTACGGACGACGGACGACAGACGGACAGACGGCCGACAACCGTACCAATAGCATCGACCTTTACTGTCGGCTAATAAGCGCGCGGTCGTCGGCCAGAAATGAAAAAAAATTACCAGTGATGGGACCAAGGGCCAAGACACGAACCCTCACGATTAAGGCATTTGATGCAGCGAGACCTACCAAATAGGTCCAAATAAGCAAATAAACATACAGCTCAGATGTAGGCTTAAAATCCATTTGTTTAATTCAAATAATTAATAACATCACATTATCAAGCACAGAGTTTGACATCTTTGAACGCTGTGGGCACATTGTAATGCTATCCTGTGAGCAGTGGCCTATTACTTTCCCCAAATCTGGAATTGAAATCGGGCGCCCCCACACTTTGCATGGGCTCATGTTTCCGCCCACTTTCAAACTCGTTTTCCATTTCTTTTTGGCTTCTTTCCCTCTCAAGAGAAAGTTTTGTTAAGGGTATAGATTGCCCAGTAGAACATAGGGGAAGTTTTGATTTACACCCTTAACAAAACTTTCCTTCCCTATTTTTCATGCAACTCAATCTCCATGCCAGTCTTTGTAAATTACTGCTGTATTTTTATACTGTTATGGTCATTGAAAAAAAAACGAAATTTAGCACAAAGTCCACGAAAATACGCCATTTTGACCTTAAAATCTAATAATTTTTTTCTGGGGAGGGGGCATTGCCTCCACCCCAGACCCCTCCCCTGTGGGGAGGGGACACCCCCTCCCCAATGCCTCCCTCCTTGGCGCCTTCGGCGCCTCGACTCGGCTCGCGCTTTCGGCGCTCAACTTTGGCCCCCAACTTCAACTGCTGGATCCGCCTATGTAAGAATCTCCAAGTGAACTTTTGTTTTTGTATCAGTGATACAGTGACTATACGTGTGGCATTTTGCCTTGAAGATAGGCCTAGTAATTATAGCTAGTGCCTTAATTAGTCTCAGTTTTGCGACAAGACCGAGACCAAGACACTAACTTCCAAGACCGAGGCCAAGGACAAGGCAGTAAAAATCTGCCTCGAGGCAGCTTCGAGGCGAGACACTTTTATGTTTCGAGGCATCACATCACTGGAAATCATCTGACATCTTTGGAAGAAACAGTGAAATTGAATAAGCTTACCGGTAGCAGGTAAATGTTTGTAAGTAAGAGAATGCAGTTACGATGTTGGCAGATGGTTGGCGCCATTGTAATAGTGGTCAACTGTAGAAGATGCAACATCCGCACCAAACTGTGACAAAACAGTGACAAAAGTGCGCTGTGCTAACCTACGCCCGTCATTTCTGGACCAAATAATCATATCATGTGCACTGTCGACTGCACGGCTCGTTCTGAACGGCACAGAGCCATACGATTTGTTTACTGTTGTTGTTTTGTTATCGAATAATAGTTTTTCAGTTTACTTTTTGCTGCTGTAGTTTGGCTTTTGTTTATATATGTCGTTCGATTTGTCATCATTGATAGTGTAATTGTATATTAACAATGCCGTGGTATTTTCCGTGGTCTGACTCGATAAAGAAGCGCGCAGTTCGCTATCTGCTTCAGCACTATATGGGACATTTTCTCAAAGAGAAACTCGGGCTTGATCAGCTGACTGTCGATTTGTATAGTGGAACTGGAACAGCGAAGGATATCTTGTTAGATGTAGCTGTGAGTATTGGCAGTTGCTTTGTCGTTTGTGGGATATATTAAGAAAAAAGTCTGAATTAGCTGAGCTTGGTACTGGACACCTGGTAGTGGGGATTGAAATATTCCACTGAGAGTTGGCTGAGCGGCATCTGGTTTATTTGCCTATGGTCCTGGCTATTATTAGACTGTTGCAGCTATATTTTAGAAGTCGTATCGTTCATTATAAATTGCGTTATAGTCTGTTTGCTATCAACATGATTCAACATGAACTTGAAGCCGTCTGGATGCAGCCAGACAGCAGAAGGAATGAAGTGTGTTAACACTTATACAAACCTCCTATCTTGCACAAAAATATCCAATCTTTTTTAAATTGCAGAACTGATTTACTGTCAGTTACGTTGTCATTAAAGTTATGGCAGTGATTAATATCTTTTTCAGAAAAAAAACTTTCTTCTCATTGCAGTATTAAATCGGTGTTTGAATAGTTTGACTATGCATACATTGTTTTGAATGACATTTTTATAGCAACTTTATTTTTGTAGTATCTGAATGAAGCACTTGAAGCCAGTGGAGTTCCTCTGGAGATTGTGGATGGTTATATTGGCAGTATAACAGTGACGATACCATGGTCTGCACTCATCAGTGATAATACCATCATTGATATCAGTGATCTCGAGTTGACTATTAAACCAAAGTACAGGGAAGACAATGGAGGTGAGGCAAATTTCGCTCTGGAAAATATGTCAGTAGTGGCAGAAACAGTTCAAGAGATGTCATATGACTAGGGAACACATGCTGGTGCTAATTATCACTTAGCAGTTAGCATTTAATAACATAGTTTTCTTTTATAAGTTTGTTCTCTCTTTGCATCTAGTGTTGGTTTTTTTGGTTTTTAGTCAGTAAAAATTAATGGCTGTTGTCTGTTGTTTCAGCAATTTTCATGCTAACAAAAGGTTTAGCTGTGGATTGAACAGTGCAGTTATGTTTGACTGCAGAAGTGCCAAATTTGTTATTAAATATGTAGTGTGTTGAAATGATAGTTTAAATTATAATTTGTTTGTTCTATTGTATAGCAATAATGGGTACAATCTTGTATCAATGTATTCTCTGGTTTGACTGTAGCTTAAACCTTGTGTAAATTGCTAGTACAAGTATTATAAAGAAATATGAAGGTCTCTGCATTTGCTAATGCCACTTTGGGTTACAGTATCATTTGTAATTTAAGTTTCAGTGAAAGATTTTTGTATTTTTTATCTACTTTAGCATACTATTTTGCAGTTGTCAGTTTTCATAACTTTGCTCTGATCTTATGTGTGACTGCCACTTTTCTAATCTGCTTAACTGGTCTGCCTTTTCAGTCTTAGTGTACATAAGGCTGAGTCTTCAAGGAAGAATTGCTGGGGTTGCTACATCACATTTTCTATAGGATAGATAGGCATAGAAGGGCCATCTATCCTATGCCTCTTTGCCCCAACCCATTCAAGCACCGAATGAAGGATGGTATATGTTGATTGTTAATAGAAGTTAATTGATGTTTCTGCAGTGATTGGTGTTTTATAAATTGTTTTTCTGTGCAGCTGTGCCTCTGGACTCGATGCTTTTCTCCAGTATGACAACTAGCATGCAGTTAGCTGAGGAGTGCTTACGTCAGGAGCCTACAGAAGGCGAACTTCGAGCGAATGATGCTGCACAACCATTTGAAGGACTAGAGCTGTTTGCACAGACTATTGATGCTGGTATGTTCTACCATATTTTGTGTAGTTTATTTTTGAAAAAATATCTGTTGGCCGCTGCGTCACTTTTTCGGAAGTGATATGTGATGTCAGAAGTAGAGCTGTGAAAATTAGCAGTTGATTAGTCGATTCATTGTTATTCGTTTATGTCCTGTTTTTCCATGCACATTTGATGGCCAATCAAATTGTCTCTGATCATCTTTGGGACTTGATTGGAGATCATCTCAATGACCATTTTTCCATCGCCAGTTAGCAACTAATCGTCTATCAAATCTCTCATCAAGTTGATGGTCGAATATTGGCTGATTAAGTCAGATAATTGACGATTAAACAGGGCGATCTGCAATTTGTTGCTTATTTGCGCCAGAAACATCAATTCACTTCGCCGGTCAGATCAGCAGTTCATGCATTAAAATGTAGTTCCAAGCATGGCAATCAATCACTGCTGATCTATTTATACTGTGTATGTATTATAGTTTTGTGAAGAAATAAAATGGATAGATTCTCTCGCATTGATTTGCGGTAGAACAGTTTTTTGACAGCAGACGATATGGACAATATCATTGATATAGTTGCTGTGATGACATTTACTGGCTATGGCATTCATTCGCAGTGCATGCTGGGTAATTTAGCATAACACTGCAAATCGAGGTCACTGTCAGCCAATCGGTTTGGCATAAAGTAGGCTCAGTTGATGGTGAATCAACAAATTGTGGATCATGTAACTGGATATCAAAAATGTATGGAAAAATGAAACACAGTTGATCGATGATTAAGTTAGAACATCAAGTTGATTGGAGATCAGTAAATCGGTGGTCAAATTTGATTTTATTGGCGATGGAAAAACCGGACCTAAAACATTGTTTGATTCAAAATTTCTGACCTGTTAAAATTTGAACATAATTTTTGATTTCTTAACATCAGTAACATCACTATGCTGTGTATTCTCACAGAACATGTGCAGATTTGTAGTTTTGTATTGCTTGTATGTTCTCAGGTTTGCAGTTTGCATTTTTTATTGTAATTCCTCAAGATCAGACAATTAATTTGATATGCAGAGTTCCTAACAAAAAGCTAAGTTAAGGTTGGCCAGCAATTAGGTTTGGACAGACGTTTTTAAACTGCATTTATAGCCACATGTCACAGTATGATAAATAAAAAAATACAGGTGTGGGACTGACTCATGCACAAGTGTATCGTGTAGTTAAATAACAACTGTTTGTTGAATGCTGTAGTTTTATCAAAGATCAAAGTATCATTCAATGCAACAGTGATACGGCTAGAACATGTGCCTAAAGACTGTGAGACAGGCATGTCACTGGAAGTACACATAGCACGGTATTCAGCTTGAATATCATTGCATCAGTACTCAGTAGACAGATATTTTTTGCATGTTATTCATGTTTTCACTTTTTGTCTTTCACTCAAGACATGCATTTTTCTTTGTTTAAGTTAAGTCTTCTGCATACTTTGCCATTTGTTTACTGTTTTACTCAAGTTGTATTTTTTGTTTGTAATCAATGTTGGCATGTTACTCAGTATTTTGTTACAAAACAAACTTTTTGTTATTCGACTGTTGTAATTTGCATGTTACTGTGCGAAGTTGTATTATGAAATGATTTTAAACTTATATCATGTGGTTTTTTGGATGATATTTTGAACTATCTTGCAGCTCATTATCTTTGATTTTAATAATGATTATGTATTATATTTTTCCAGCTAGTGTTGCATGGAACTGTATGTGTGCATTTTTAATGTATTATATTTTATATAGGATGGAGTACTTTGACGACCTTGCATCAGACCAGTGTGCGGATCAGCCACCTGTGACTGGTCTGCCAGCCATTGCAGTAAAAAACATTCATCTGACTGGTGTAAAGGCTTACTGCGATGAGTTTCCGTCCAGCGCGTGCCGAACAACGCCCTTTATGTTTAGCGGTGAATCAGTGAGTCAGTTGCAGATTATTTATTCACATTACAGTCTGCTTGAGATGTTCATGGCATGTCGGTATAGACAGTGTTTTAATAAAGAATGGACTGAACTCTAAAACAAATACTTTAGCTGTCCATTTAACAAATACTCATAGTGTAATAACCTCTCGTGATTGTTAAATGAGATCATTTAATAAAAGCTGATGTTACTAGCCATCACATAATTTTAGTTTACTTTTGAAAAAAGCAATTTATGTCTGCATATTCGTACAGCTGGGCTATTATGAATGTGCTAAGAAAAGTGATTATTGCTCATTATTATTGTTGAAGGTTCCCAGTTGACTGCAGGAACAGGAAAAGGATAGTTAACAAGTTGTGAACAGAAGCTGTTAGCGGATTATACTTCAAAGTATTGCAGTTTGCTATATCTCCACTGCATGCTAAAAAGTTACAGTATATTGTGCAGCCGTGCGACGGTGCTATGTCTTGTCTGTTCATCTTGTACAGGATTCTAGCAAAAACAGATGTGCAGAAAAATCAACATTGGTGTGAACGTGTTCCAGGGCAGGAGTAACTGGTGTGCCAATGTTTAGTTCAAACAAAGCCGTTGAATATTCATTGCTAGACCAGCAGGCTCCGCCTTCCGCAGGGGCATTGCCGGCCAATGCCCACAATGCTGTCGTCACGTGACCAGCCAAATATGTATCAGTTTGTAAAAATTTTTGATTTTCGTATATTCGGCCTATACATCAAATTTCGCTCAACATCGTCAGGTTTTATATTATTTCAGTTTATCTTACGGTTACTCGAACGATGTTTACTGTGGTCACGTGACTACAGTGCGCAGATGACAGCCTGAAATGAATATGCAAATCCGTGTGACAGCCTAAGTCACGTGACGACAGTATCTTCCGGTTAGGCGGCCAGTGTGCTGTGGCCGGATTAGGCGCTAGCTCATAGTCTGACAGTCTCGGTAATTAATAGAACATCATTGAGTTCAAAGATTAAAGGTTAGGCGGATGGCTGCACATTATGTCAACATTGGGTTGATGCATGAGCATGTATTTCTAGTTTTTTGTTGATTGTAGCTATCCTTTGATGCCTTCTCAGCAGGGCAGCCAAGCAAACAAGAGCAGCTGTTCTGCTCGGCAGTGTACACTGGCGATGGTTCTATATCTACCGAGCCGAGCTGCAGTCCTTCACCCCCAGTGACCAGTCAGCCGGTGCCAGGACATCAGAAACTGTTCAGTGAGCAGCATGCGAAGCCGAGCAAAGAGCTGGAGTTAGTGCTTATAGCCGAGTTGACCAGTCGTCAGGAGATCAAGTTGCGTATCAAACAGAATGATGACATTCCCGGTGCTAAGGTTGGTTGGTTTTTCATCAGAAACTCACATGCAGTTGCACTGTTAACAGTTTTCAGTTCGGTTGTTACTTACTACATGGCAAATTATTGACAGATGCAACTGTGTCACATTGTTGTAAGGCATCTCTGATTGACCTGGCCATGTCTTACATAAATGTACAAAACATAAGTTTATACACTTGTTAACAGCAACATTTAAGGACTTGCACATCAAAAACAGCAAAAATTACAAAAGGTGATATTATTCAGCAGCACATTGACACACAGTCAGTGTGTCAATGTGCTGCTGAATAATAATGTTTTGTACATTTATATTTGCCGTTTTATTAGTAAAATAACATTTTCCTACAGTTGATCAGTTACAGAGATATCTGGCCATAGATGTTATACAATCACGATCTTGACCATTTGGGATCACGTGACATTCAAATGGCAACAAGGCTGTTGTGGTGGAATTAGATTGGCATCGAGCATTAAATAGCCCATCTCCCAAATCCTCCCATTAGACGCAAAGATCTTGGAGATATCTCTTACAGAATTTGAATTATAGCTCTTTTGTCTCAAATTTCATTGCCATGGCAACCAGGGAGGGTCGGGGCAAAATTTCATTGGCAGCATTCGATGAATTAACCCTGAAAACCCCTCCATAGATGCAACAATCTCGCAAATATCTTTAGCAAATATCTTTTGCCATGGCGACCAGGGAGAGTCCGGGGTAAATTTTAATGTCACTGTTAGATTGGCCATCCTTGAAAACTATACCCTGAAACCAAAAATTACGACTCTGTCTTATACACAGCCAACGTTATGACCGTTTAAAGATTTTTTTTCCCATAGGTGCCTTTGTAATTTTTTGGAATTTTTTGAATAGATACTTTAAGTATTAATTTCAAATTTTTAACTTCCAAATGGCACATCCTTGTGCGAGACTGCGTTGTTTGAGCCATCACACGCAAAAATTTGCCGAAGGGTTCGACCTGTAGGTGAGTTTCTGAAAAAAGGTATATGTACAGCTAGAAAAATTTTTGCGTATATTTCACCTATTTGTTGAGAAGACCCCCTTGTGCAGATTTACATGAAATTTTGCATAAGGGGTCATCTAGCCGACGTAATCAACCGTGCCAAATTTTATTTCAATCAGATCAGGGGTTTTGATTCTGTGGAGGTCGAATTTTTGGCTTTCTCATAGGAAAGAGAAGTCGCCGTTAACACATGGTGAATCATTGGCATTGTCATTTTTAAATGCATTCATCTGAAGTCTTTCAGTGGCACTGGCACACCAGAAAACGTGGCCGGACTTGAGTACATCAGTGCGTGTTTAGTAGCAGCTCACTTACTTCGCTAAATTGCTAATTTTATATCTATCCTTGCAGTAAATATCAATATGCTGACTGCTAAGCTATCTGCACAGATATTTTAATGAACATTGACTTTTGAGTTTGAGTTGGTTGTACCTTGACGCATTTGGAGCAGTTTTTAAAGTTGATGTGAGTGAACTGTTACACTAGAACTCTAGGTACGGTGTGCGTAGCATGTGATAGAGCATGTCAGGCACATGATGTCAGTACCCTCTCTTATCCAATAGACAGCATTATGAGGTTGATGACTGTCTGAAGGATAACAGGGAAGATTATTAGAACTGCCATTATTGTTCTTAAAATTTTAGGTTTAGGTCGTTTTTTGTGTTTTGTGTTTCATAAAGGTACATCATTTACTGTAAAGGTTAAACTTCTTGTTTCGTTAGTATGTGTACGTGCAATTTTGCCTGCAAAGGCCATCCCCGAAATGACCTATACTGTACTATGTCGTGCAGGATGTTAAACCCTACTCACTTACTCATGATGTTGGTGTGTAGCTGGAGCTAGACTGCAGTATTGGTTGTGTCAACATTCACCTGTCTCCGCATCTTGTTCACCTGCTGCTCGAGATTGCTGCCGGCCTCTCATCTCCAGGTTGATGCTTAATTGGGTGTTCACATGATCCAGCAAACGTCCAGCAATTCACCTGTATTTTGAATACAGTTGCTGGAAGTTTGCTGGATCATGTAAACACCCTATAATAATGACAACAACAATAATGATCAAATGTTGCTCTATAGATAGATAGAGTTAAAAAGAAACTACAAAGTGATATTATAGTTACATGTTGAAATGTCATTCATGCTGAATGTGTAGGACAGTTAGTGAGCGCCTGTGTAGCTTCAGCTTCAGGCTTGTCAGATGCAAAATGTCTAGTGCTCACTGTAAATTTTGTGGCAGTAGAATTGTCTTTTATCATGACAAGTTGTTGATGTGGAAAGCTTTTAGTGTTTAGTTTAATCCAAATTTCATTACGACGATTTTGCGACAAAGTCTGGGACAAGTTCCAACAAAGTCACGGACTTGTCGCGGACACAAATCATGAAAGTCAGCGACACAAATCACGTCACCGACTTTCATGATTTGTGTCCGCCACAAGTCCGCGACTTTGTTATAAACTTGTCGACGACTTTGTCGCTGACTTTCCTTGTGCATTGTAACGGGCTAAATTCTATTAGAGCGATACAAACGAGTTTGTCGCGGACTTGTCACGGACTTTGTCGCAAACGTCTCAACATGTCAAGATGGTTTGTGTTTGCGACTTTCATGATTTGTGTCCACGACTTTCCTTGCGGGGAAGTTTTCGGGAAAGTCGGCATAATGGAATTTGGGCTTTTCTAGTTTAGCATCTTGTTACAAGCGATTGCGTGACATGTTACATGTTTGTCAGGACTATTTAGTGCAGTGTATATCCACGGAATGCATTTACTGATGATTTTTTATTGTCATATGTAGTAACTATTTTTTGTGGGAAAAATAATTTTTGGCACTTAATTTGAAAACGTGTTAAATGAAAATACTGGCTGTTGAAAGGAAATATTAAAGAAACATATTTTGGATAGGATTGGGTTGGAGTGAGTGAGTACTACCCACTCAACTAATTATGGGTCATTTCGGCGACATTCGCTCAAAGCACTCTACTTGCACTGGTGCTGACAACAAAAATCAGCAGCCAAAAATAAAGCAAACTAGCAGGAAAACTAACAGGAAAAAACTGGTAAACTACTTACATATGAATATGAAATGTGATGTTAACTGATAAAAGCTCTCACACACACAATACCAAACTGTACCTGTTACCTGTACAAGTGAAAAACCTAGTTTAGGAGCTGTCGTCTGGCCAGGAAATGCATCGGGCTTATTCCACAGCTGCTGGGACCTACGACAGATACATGGTGTCAGAAGTTACATTCACTGGTGTTTGCAATATTGCTAGAAACAGTTGCAAGTGTGCACGTGTGCTTGTAGTGATGTCGGATGAGCGAGATGTGAGGCGGAGTGTGAACAAGCCGATGACAGGGAGTGAGATGGAACAGCAGCTGCTGAAACAACTACAGCATGAGTGTAACGTGACTCAGCAGCGGCGGCCGATGACATCACGTGATGAAAGAGCTTCCAGCAACTCCAGTGAAACTATGACCACTCAACCACTTGGTGTGTTCACTTACGTATGATGTGCCGTCTAACTGTTGGATGAGTATTAGTGTTGTTTGTGTAAACCGGGGGAGTATGGTACAGAATCCGTCACTGTTAATCCAATACCATTACTGTAGTGCTATTTTAAATTCTTTTTTCGTGTGATTAGCACTGTCTGTTTTGATGTGAAAAATAATGTCATTTGATCATGTCATGTCATGTCATGTTGCCGTGCTGTCATTAGCAATGTTGGCGATCATCCACTGCCAGAGCAGTCTGCAGCTGCTCATAATGAAATGTTGCACTTATGTGCATGCATCTGCTGTTAGTAATGTACAACTAAGACATGGTACCTTTTCAGAATAGTTGATGTGCTATTCTTATAAAACTGAGAAGCACGTTTGACTGCAACTTAGAAAGAAATTGTTGAAAATTTATATGCCTTACAATATTGCTGCTTGTAGCTACAGTCTTAGAAGTAAGAGTATAAAACAAAACAGGTCTCTGGTCAGTGAAACTTTATAATTCAGTTTTACCAGTTTTTGTTTTTAAAAATTCTGACTGTGATAAAATTTTGAAAAGCTGTTTCTCAGGCAGATGAGCAGCTATCAACATGCAGTTTGTTTTGTCCAGTCAAGCTCTTTTTACTCTGTATGGAAATGGGAATAGCTGATTCTAAGACTAGGCTGGTTACTGGATTGATTGAGATCACCGTAGTTTATGATGCAGAAAACCGTTTGTGTTATTGCAGATGATTCAGATGATGAGGTTTACTTGTCAATAGCAAATATCGACTCAACAACTGGCAGTACATTAGACACATCGACGTGCAGCTTATCGACAAGCCAGACTTCCAGCACTGCAGGTTATATCAGCTAGTACTCATATTGAATGAACATGAGAGCAAATTATACACTTTCAGTGCTGGTAGACATTACTGAACTGCAGCTGCCCTTGCTGTCCTGCAGCTGCCCTTGCTGTCCTGCTCTGTTATATACTAACTGACTTTTCTGTTGACATATGTTGTGGTTTTAGAATTTGTATTGTGACAAGTATACAGTGTAGTAAGCTAAAGAGTAGTTATTTCTATCTGGCTTGGAAAAATTGTCTTCATAATGTGTTTCAGCGCAGTTGGGAAGTTGTGTGGGTCACTGGGCAGAGGGCACTGGAATTTATACATTTTTGTTTCCAGCACATTATTGTCCCGCAAATTGGGAGTTTTCTACTGTTTGCTTTTTTGTGAGTATTTCTGATGTGTCAGTTTAGAGTTTAACTACAATTGGAGCTGTCAAAGCATTAATTTTTTAAACGCGTTAATGCATTGCATTAATTAACTCGCTAATAATGCACTGTTAATATTGCTGAACTACATCGAGAGGGTAGGTGGCATGATGACTGACAAACTCATGGCTGTGTCACAGGAACGTGACAGTAGTGATGGAAAGGCAACTAAACAATTTCTAATTACTTGAATAACTGCGGTTTAATGGAATATTGGAACTTTTCCATCACAGAATTTTGTAAATTCACATTATGTGCGTTGATGTTTTTAACGTGCATAAATTTTTTAAATGTGTGTTAATTTACTAATGCATTAACACGTTAAGTTAATGCATTGATAATTTGACAGCTCAAGTAGTAACACATGTAGAATAATAGTAATGTACATACATACATGCAATTTTTACTGATGAGTTGACATTAAATCAGCAGAAGAATGTGAATGGCAGGTTCCAGTGTTGGATTTCGCAAACAAAGACCATCTCAGTCAGGACTACCTAAATGTCGACCCAAGCCAGCCAGACATAAAGGTATTGCAGCGTTACTGTTTGTCCCGTTGCATTTTCTTGCTGGTTTGTCCTAATTGCTTCTAAGCTGTTGGAGTACTCTTTGTGAAATAGTGCCGGCCATCTGCACAACTGGATTTTTGTCTGATAGATTTAGCAATTATACAACATGAAGACCATTAAGTGTGATAATTGTTTTTTTATCCGCAGATGTGTGTGTTGGTAGGAGAGTGGCTTGCGTGGGATAAACCTGGGCTGTTAAACACAGTAGTGTATTGGCCTTATAAGCAATTTCATCTCATCTGTCTTCACATCAAGGCGTAGGCAGGGTGCTCATCTCTCTTTCTGTGGCCATTGAGCCCGTAGGTGGATAGACCATGGAGTCTATGACACATGGCCAGTGCGACATCAGACCTACGGTTACCTACCCAGCCACAGAGCATCACCACCCTTTGACCGGTATAAAATTATACTGCTTGGTGAACAGAGGCACGTGTGTGAACAACTTGCCCGAGGTCATTACTTGGCATAGCATATGCATGTGCCATATTAACAGACATTTTTTGAGTAATACTAAATTTAGTCAATATTCATGAAAGGGCAGAAATTAAGCAGTAAGTCTTGCTCAGTAAAGGTTTTTTTATCTAATGCATGCAATGTATGATATCCAATGAAACAACTTAGTGCTTGTTATAGATGCTGTGTCTGGTCGCCATCATCATGCCATCGACGACACTTCATCAGAATTCACACGATTCAAGTTTAAAGTTGCTTTTCTCTCGGTGGTCATATTGCATGAAGATCCAACAGGTGTCCCTCAAGATAGTTCCATGCCTGCTTCAACGTCCGTCGATCGATTACGTGATATGGCCGACAAGTATTTTGACTCCGTTCGACGAGAAATTTCCATTGTTGGAGTCTCAACACCGGACGGTCTTGCCCAACTGCGCAAGGGCTACTCAAAAGCATGCCCTCTTGATCATCTTGGGTACTGCCTGATTCACTAATTAACATTTTTGCAAGTGCTGTTTTTCATAGCTGTGGTGTTTGTTAGTAAAAAGTTACATTTTTTAGATGGTTGTTAATGTGGAACAATTTGTATGCATGGATACTGGATAGTGGTAGTGTTAGAAGATCGCATTAATAGATGACTCTGTTTCTAATATTGAAGTACCACATTGGCTTATTATAATTCATTGTTAATGCTTGCTGTGATCAGCACATTCTTTGGTTACTTTAAAGAGTTTATTTTATGATTAAATATTTATGGCTGAATTTCTCTTCTTTTTCGGAGTATGGTCAAACTTCAACAAGTTGAAGACTCCACACCAGTAGTGGTTGTGGAGATGCCAGCAGTGCTGAATGCAGAAAAACAAAAATTGTCCAGGTGCAGAACTGACTGCTGATTAAAATCGAGATTTATCTCTGGCTCCTCGCAGAAGGGTCGCAACTCTTTTTCACCAGAATCGATGCACTACCATACCTCATAATGTGTAATATAGAATATCATGTGGTTAGTACAGATACTGCTATTAACAGATTTATTTGTTCATTAGAGTGAACTGTAGTAATGAGAGTTGAAGTAAAAATGCCAGTAGAAAGAGTGATCGCTTTTATGTTGAGTCATTCTAAAGTTTTTGTCTTTGAGGACTGATGTGCAGTCAAGCAGTTGGAAGTTATGGCTTTACTGTATTTGCAAAGATTGTAATGCTGCTTGCTGTCAGGAGGAAGGAAGTTGTAGATCTAGCAAACACAACTTGATATTCTGACACGTTGCAGTTGCTGTTTTTTGTGCGTGATTTGTAGGTTGTTATGTAAGCCGATCAATGCCGAGGTTACAAAGCACAGTGGACTTTCATTGAATTCTGTGACGGCTGATGTTAGTATTGGTGTATTTGAGCTGGTTGAGGCTGTATTTGATCAGCGCCATTCGACTGCTTCTCTCTATGGCTTCCATCTTCCTATTGAAAATGTGCTTCCTGAATACACCGAGGTCAGTCCAGTTGCTTTATTGTTTTTGCTTTCCTGCCCAGCTCTGTATTTTTACTTGACTTGTCATTTAGTATGTTATTATAGTGTTCGACAGTAGCAGTTGGATTACCTGAAATAAATCAACGAAGTAAACCAGTAGAGGTTAATCGTAGTATTACATACATACATAAAAGTTATTTAAAGTGGCCTAATGTTGGTGGTGTGGTGGTAGTTGTATAATAGTTGTAGAAGTATATGCTGCTGTTAGTATTAATTGTATTTTTTGGCAGTGTGTTGGTTGGAATAGGTTTAATTCTTAAATACTGTTGTCGATATATTGACTGAATCAGAATCTATGATGGTCTTATTACACATGTGCAGTAGGGGTAGAGATTGCAATCCCGGGATGCCGAATCCCGGGATCCCGGCCGTTTTCGTCAATCCTGAATCCCGGGATCGGCAGCGTCTCAATCCCGGGATTTCAGGATTACAAAAATTAGCTATAATTGTACTTTTTTGCGTATTAAATGACAAAAATAAAAATTTTAGCCATCTGGTGAATAGAATATTTTATGAGCGCTAGAGTACTACTTCGTGCTGTTGCCGGAAATTTGTATTTTGGCAGTCACTGTCACTCTCTACAGCTCAGATATACCTTTCGTAGGGGTCCTGTGCATAAAATAAGTCAATTGGGGATACCAAAATAACGACCAATCTGTAAGCCTAACCTCGAAACGGGATTCCGGGATTACAAATTTCTTAATCTCGGATCTTGGGATTGAAAATCCAATCCCGGGATTGCAATCGCTAAGTAGGGGTAATTCTTTGCATTTGCATTTTGAGGGCTGCTTACATCTTAACATAAACGTACTTTGTTTTGTTTGTTTCTCTGAACTTTTTTTGTGATTTTTTTGTGATTGTAGATTGGTTTAGTACATTTCTGAAGTTAAATCTACTCAGCTTTTAGTTGATGAGATGATGTTTGGGTCAACGGTCAAGATGTTGGTTGATGTTGTTGATGCTGCAGATAATTACGTTTGCCGAGAGTGAAAAGGCTGCTGCCAAGTTGATGTCCACGTCCATGTATGCCAGCCTGGTCAATGTGTCACCATGCACCAGACTGCATATCAAGTCTGATGAATCAGTCGCTGGGGTTTGTAGATCTTGCCTCATCAGCAGCACTTAAGATACACGAGTCAGTTGAGTGGCATATTGAGCATTGGTCCCCATTTTCTCATATACTGTAACTCACATAATAAGTTTGTATTGTAGCATTTTGAGATAGAGTAATTGAAATGTTTGTCTTGTCTTGTTATGAAAAAGAAAGAAAGTGATTAAGGTAACCGAACTAGTTTTGTATACTTGGTCTGGACTAGTGAATAGCACTGCATGAATGCTGATACTTGTCATTTCAGTCGTAAATTTGCTAGTGACATCGGTGAGTGATGTTTATGACTTGAAATGTGAACTAGAGCTGTCAAATTAACGCCTTAATTAGCGTGTTAATGAGTTAATAAATTAACGTGCATTAAAAAAATTAATGCACGTTAAAAAAATTAATGCACATACATAAATTATGTTAATTTACTAAATTCTGTGAAGCAAAAGTTCCAATATTCCATTAAACTGCGGTTATTTGATAATCGCATGAATTCAAGTAACTAAACTATAGTTGTCTTTCCATTACTACTGTAAATAAATAATTATTCTGACGACAGGCTAATAAATTTCCATGCTAGCTATGATGCCAGATATTGCTGATTATATGTTTAAGATGTTCCTAACTTTCTATATTCTATAGGCGGAGTCCCCCAAACGTCGTGGGCTCAGGTTAACTTACCCCTCCTACTCTCCCTCTCGACGGGCCTGGGTGCATTAATAACATGTTAATTAATCTGTTAAAAAATTAACGCAGTGTGATAATACGTAAAACAAGTAATGTCCTTCCTGAGCCTTTAGGCCCATTGGACAGCGCTGATCTCCGTTTCCTTAGCCCTCAGCCAGACACCAGTTTTTACACTGCGCGACCACAGATACGGGGCCAGTGTATCGCACGGTGAGCCTGTTTATGTCTCAGCTTTCGCTGGTACTCATTGTGCCTACCCACGGAGGTATGGCCAGGCTGAGTTGATCTGGGTGGCTGGTTACATATTGGGATGGTCACCCATCCATGTACTAACCGGGCTAGGTGTTGATTAACTTCATGGATGCGATCAACGACGCTACCAACTGAGCCAAACCACCTGTGTTGATGCATTAAAAATTAACGCTTCAACAGCTATGATGTGAACCGTTAATTTTTGTTAGTAAGCTATCAGACAGCGATCGGATATCCCAAGGAAGGCAGCAGTGGTTGCAATAACGTCAACAAGTTGGTCGTTAAAGGTTGTAATTTGATGAAACAATGTAGCTTATTAGTTACTGTTTCATCAGTTCGTGCTGTTTATGTGCATAGACGTCTAAGAGAAGTCTAAGTGTTCCGAGGATTGATGTTGAGGTGGAGTTGACACATTGTCGATGTGAGGTTGACATCACTCTTGTGGATCGGGTCCATGCATTGCTAAATCCACGATCATTTTCTACCAGACCTGCAAACAATATATATCGATCATTCCAATACAGTGCTCCGATACAGGTCAGTTGCCCAGGATTTTAGTTTTTTACATGTTCTGTTAAGTGGAAGTGTTGATAGTGTTTTTGTTAGGTAAGACTTGATGTAAGGAAGTTAAAGCTTTGCATTTGACTGATCCACCCATGTAACAGACGGACGGACAGACAGACGGACAGAAGTGCGATGGCTAAGACGCGCTGAAAGCAGTAGCTGCTTTTGCTCGTAATAAAGAGTTTTCGTGAATTTTTCGCGATTTTGGGCTGCGACACACATTTCAAGAGTGAATTACACTGAAATGGCTGGAGATAGACCGAGACAACCTGCATATGAAATTTTCAGCCTTGAATGTAGAGTTTAGCAATGCAAGCTGGACCCTCTAGGTTCAAGGAGGCCTGCGCACGCAGATGTCAAAGAGTGGTATCTCTCTAAAAATTGGTTATTTTTCTGCTTTTGACTTGTCTAACGTGAAAATGGTTGCAGATAGGCACAGACATGCTGCTTAACATAACAAGCACTGGTGACGAGCTTTTTAGGATGGTCAACATTGATGAGCTTGAATGACTTTGAACTCTATAATAAGTGTTCTTACTAATGTTTTGGCGATTTTTGGCTGCAAAAGCGTGAATTGCGACAAAATGGATGGAGATCGACCAAGATTATTTGCTAACAGGAACTGCTATAGGCTCTCGTGTGTCTCATGAGCATTAGCTCAGATTTCTTGTATACAGCAGTAATACAGCCAGTAAAACTCACTGACTGTGCATGTTTCATAGTGAATTCCAACTGGTATGATATTCATAACTTTGGAAAGCATATTTTATCAAATCACTTACCCAATGATCTTAAAAGACAACTGGAAAAATATAGAAAATAACTAAAAATATATTCAGACAACTCGTAAATGGAAATGTGTTGTCGGGCTGAGTTGTAATGCTTGTCAACCGTTTCATGTAAGCACTAACTGGCTGGAACAAGTCTGTCAGAACTTTGGTACTCCTCCAGCTGATTTATGCATGATTTATGATTTTTTGCATGGGTTCTGATCAGTTTGTTACTGATTGTTGTTTGTTTGCAGTCAAAACAATCACTTTTCACACAAGCAATAGATGAAGACTCGTTGTCAGTTGGCAGAAAATTAGACCTGCAGATCGACTGCTCACAAATCACTTTTCAATTGCAGTATGTTGTTTGCTATCTGTTTGTAATGTTGCTGATCATTACTGTAAGTCATAGGCTTGTTGTAGATGATTGCATCATTAGTGGTATTTAGTGGACTTTGAAAATGGTTGTTGAGTTTTAGTGCGCATGTGTGTGTATGTGTGTCTTGTATGTGTTACAGTACTGGTAATATTATACTGACAGCTGCTGTGCACTGCAGTTTGTATTGAATGTTTATACCAGCATTATTTTTTCGCACGAAAGCAGCTAATGTTTTAGCGTGTCTTAGCCATCGCAATTCTGTCTGTCCATTCATCTGTCTGTCTGTCTGTTGCGCAGATGGATCAGTCATAAATGATGCAAGCTAGGATCACAAAATCTTGACCATCAGCTGCTTGGAAGACTCTAGTTTCAGGATCCATAAAGCTTTTCCATAAATTCGAAAGGGGTCACCCCGAATGAGGGCGCTAAATGAGAGGGGGTGGGATTTTTAGCCAATAAGTCGCTGTATCTCAGTAATGGTGCGAGATAGGGCCTAGGTTACTATTAATCACTAATAAGAAGTCATACACTGGCTCTCGTTTGGCATCAAATTTAACGACCTTGGATGACCTTGAACGCCAAAGTAAGGGGTTTTATGGATTTTTTGGCATTTTCGGGCTGTGAGACACATTTCAAGAGTGTATTGCAGCAAAATCAACAGAGATATATATGGACAAGCTCCATATGAAATTTTCAGCATTGAACGTAGATTTTGATAGTCCAAGTATCGATTTTCTAGGTTCAAGGAAACCTGCACACGAGGGCATCAGAGAGCGGTACCCCGTAAAAGTCGTTATACTACCGTTGTTGGCCAGTCTTTCGTGAAAATGGTTGCAGATCACCAGTGGCATGCTGCCTATTACAACAAGCACTAGTGACGAGCTTTTTAGTCATATCAACATTGATGACTATGAAAGACCCTGAACTTCCAAAATAAGGGGTTTTATTGATTTTTGCAATTTTTTGCTGCAGCGCACACTTCAAGAATGAATTGCGACGAAACAGCTGGAGATAGACTGACAGTTTGCAACAGGAACTGCTATAGGCTATCGCGTGTCTCGTCAGCATTAGCTCAGATTTCTTGTTAAAATTGTTTTCTGATTGTTGATTCAATTGTTACTATTCATAGACACTAGATATAGCCATACAATTCACAATGTTGCAGTTTGTTGTATTGTTCTACAAAGCAACTTGCATGTGTTAGTTGTTTACTTTGTCATACAGAAGATCAGTGTATCTAGAATAGGTGTCTTTTGAATAAGAAGTAAGTTAGTCTGTTTACCATGATGTCAAGAATATAAACCTTGTTTAGTGCAGATGTGAATTTCGCATTAATTGACACATTGCCTCAAGACGTAACATGATTGCAGCTTTATTTTACAATTTATGAACAAGATAAAGATGGTTATTTTGTAAATGTACGTAAGTTTGATGAAGTGAAGTTAGAATTTGATCTACAATTTGGAGAGTATCATGAACCACTGTTTTGCCAGTTGTCAGCAGGTGATCTTATGACTGTGTCCTGTAAAGGTTTCCTAAAGTAGATCTGAGGGTCGGTGTTGATAAGCCGTGGTGGAGGAGAAGTCTTCACCCGGAACAGTTGAGTCTGGAGCTGGACAGCGCAAAATTCAAGACAAGTCTTGACAACTCTTCATCACTGACACAGCTTGAACTTAGGTGCAGAAGTGGACGAGGTAAGCTGATTATGTATCTACTGAAGACTTTCAGTTTGTATCGTGACCATATAATCCCGGTTTATCAAAGATATAAGTCAGCTAGAGGGAGAAAATGGTAGTTGAATAAAACCAACATGAGTACTGTATATAGTCATGACAGATGCAGTATTAACTGAACATGCTGTATGATGTCATGTGATCTATTTCTTTGATTTTGTTTTTGCAGGTTTGTTTCAAAAATGTTCCAGTGCAACTGCAATGTCATTTCTACAGTTTTCTGGTGGTAGTACTTTATCCTCAGAGCAAGAGGCTGGCTTCGACTGGCCACGGTATCACTTCCTTGTTTTTTGTCTTTTTTCTTAGTACAGTCTGCTGTGTGTTTAGCATTTGTGAAATGAGTGTTTTCTGTTTAGTTAACTTTTCTGGCATGTTTCTGACCAGTACATGGCTGGGGGAATTATTTTGTAAGCAACTTGATTTTTAGGTGTGTCATAATCTGTTTTATTCCTTGGCTTATCCCAACCAGTTGTCTGCTGAAATTTTGGGTGTGGCCATGCCCTGCCCATTTAGCTGAATTCATATAAGCTGGTTATTTATTTCCATTCTCTTGACCATATCTAGCAAACAAAACCAGTCAGATAGCCATTGATCTATTCAAGCTTAAAGGTGCTTTTTTGGCAAACTCAGGTACTTGAAATTATTCGGATGTATCATGTTTTTGCTCAGCTTTGTCATGTTAAGCACCTGTCCATTTCTGGCAAATCTGGCTCTGTCTGGATTTTGAAAATTGAAATCTAGCACATCTGTAGAAATTTTGAAGTCTCACCATATAGCCTCTGATTGGTTTGTCCCAGCTAGGTCTTTGGGCCACATGGCACATGAAACTGGCATTTTCACTACTGTTTAAGTTGTTTAAAGGTGTCGTGGGCAAGAGGACACTGTAGTTCGAGTGTTGGCTTGGTGTAGGCTGGTTGTGAAGCAGTATGCGTCAAAGCAGTCAGCACTGGAGGATGTGATGGAGGAATCTGTCACACCATCAGCAGCAGCAGCAGCCAACGATGCTCTGAATGGCGCATGTCAGCTGGGCAAGACACAACCATCTCCATTCTCATCACGCAAAGTGATGTATGAAAATGAAGAGGTTGATTGTTGACTTTTGATACTCTTGATATTCTTTATCATCTGATGTATTCGCAGCAGTTTTTGAGAAAATGGGTGGAAATGTTTGACATTGTCGAACAGTTTAAAGTGTTGAAAAGTTATTTGAAAAATCTGTGTGTAATGTTGTCTGTCTATTTTGTACAACGCTGTATAATGTATATTGATTGATTTGATTGATTGATTAAACTGCCACTGTTTTTCCATCCCACTGAGGGTAGAAGGCTGAGTTGACCTGTACAGTTGGTGTGTTTGCTGCTGGCTGTCAGCTGCTGATGCCTGGAGACAAGCAAGATGTCGCTGAGTTCCAGGAGTCTGCCATCGGCAACACACAGCTGCACCTCGATCTCACCGTTCATGATGTCAGCGTCTTTCTGCCTGACAGAGATTTCTTTGAAGTCATCTACAACCGGTATCACTAGCGTTATTATGTGAAGTTGCTTGCTGCTGTTGCAAGCGATTTCAACTGTCATTACACATTTCTCCATAGCGTTGTCTGTCTGTCTGTCACAAGCATGCCGCCTAATCAAACCATTTGACAGATTTAGATGCTATTTGTCAAGTGCACTTGTGATACATTGTGTCAAATGGAGGTTCCTCACCCCCAGAGAAGGGAATATTTTGTTGGTTGAATCTCCAGCCAAAATAGACTTATGAAAAAGATGATTTGTGATTTATCATTCAGCTAGATTCAGCAGCTGGACGTCTTTCACCAGCGCAACTTATGGAAGATTCTGGGCATTACACGGAAGGACCACATGACTAACATGGAGGTGCTAAGCCGGACTGGGCAGCGAAGATTACAGGACATTGTAGCTGAGAGACGACTTCGGATGGCAGGCCATATCATCAGGATGCCACCTGGACGACCAGCCAATCACGCCATGTTATGGACCTCTTGTGGTAGTGGCAGACGACGAGGTCATCCAACGAAGACTTGGTGGTCTACATTTAAAGAAGACCTGGTGGACCGAGGAGTCGATTGGAACAGCGTCTGGACTGTGGCTACAAACAGAAGCAGATGGTGAACTCTTGCTGCCCATTGTCCTGTCAAGGACTGTAGGATCTAAGTCAGTGCTGTCCAACCTTTTTGACACCGCGGGCCACTTAGTCAATTTTCCACTAGCTGGCGGGCCGCAATCAAGGGGGGGCCATGGCGAGCGCGCGGAGCACGAGCCTATAAGGGGGGTCTGGGGG
>Ga0056128_1002344_pt1 | contig 22352 bp, 11 predicted proteins | sample WorMetLIZISLAND2_FD_71113 | JGI IMG/M metagenome (GOLD analysis project Ga0056128, IMG submission 71113) | Marine gutless worms symbiont microbial communities from Max Planck institute for Marine Microbiology, Germany - Olavius geniculatus... ... | reverse complement strand
TTTTTTTTACCTGACGACACCATTGACTCCATTCACATGTTCGTTTGTCTGTTTGTGCAAAGATAACATTTATCTCTGATTTTTTTATCTTTTAGCTATATAATAGCAGAAAACAATGACTTGGCAATTGCTGCAGCATTTTGCTTTTTGAGTTGCACTTACAGCAATAATGGGCTTTGAAGTTTGTTATTATAAGACAAATGTAGTTCTTTTATGATAAATGTAGGCTTATATGCATCTGATCATTTGGTTAAAGTTCAGATCTGAGTGATTTTTGAGTTTTCAATATCTATTTTTGCGTCTGTTGTCATCTGAAAACGTCTCTGTCAAACATTTTCTGTTATAAACCTCACTTCTTGACTTACTGCTTTTGTACAAACAACTATAACTTAAAAAAAAATAATGATGATGATGATGATAAATTCAGGTCGTGGTCACATGACAAGGAGAGGCCGGTTTACGCGGAGAGTGACACAGAGGTCGAGTATAGCCGTAGACTCAACGTGAGGTCCATTTCACCTTCCGTCACCAGGTCATCAGAGGTCGTTCAAGGTCGTTCAAGGACACTTCAGAGACCACCTGCTGCTGCTGCTATTATCTCTACACCTGTTGCTGCTGCTGCTGCTGGTCGTCATGGTGATGACGCTGAATTACGTCGTCAGTATCATCGTAGACAGACGTCACTACCTCACACACCGACCTCCGGTTTGTTTACGCCGCCATTTGGTTAATAGTTAATATAGTTTAATGGTATAGCTCTTCATAGGAAAACCGCTTTAGAGCTACGGAGCGTCAACTGCCATATGAGATCACACAGACGAGTGACGACTGGCAGACCACCTGTTAGACGACACCATTTATTACTGCCCGCGAAAGCAACTTGTGCTACTTGCGCGTAGCATTTAACCTTGAGCAAGGTTTGACGAGCTTGTTTTGCTAAATGAACACTGCTGGTGTACGTTACTGTTGTTGTGATGCTGCAGCGCTGACACCTAGCGACTACGCTCGACATCGTGATCATCGCGGCTACGCGACGCTCGACTACAGGCGACATCTGCCGAACATCGACCTCAACATTTCGGTAAATGCGCTACATTGTGTGAGGCTAGGTGGGGTTCCTGACCCCGAAAAGAAGGAAAGATTTGGGGGCCGAACCCGCACCCAAAACATTCAACTGCAAATTGCTGCTGCCGTGGCGAGTGGAAACTAAAAGTTGCTTGGACTGGTAACAGCGATTTCGCCTCTTACCAAATTAATTTGAACTTGTTGCTGTAGTAGGTTTATAATGGTGCCTGGATGAACTAAATGACACGCATCTGGGCCGTGGCACATACGTCTGAGTAACCGTGGTGTAATCTGCACCTGAACATTCGGTAGTGTTGAAGCATGACTAATTATAATAACAAACACAAAAGTAATTTGGTAAAAGGCGAAATCGTTTTTCGTTTTTATTTGCCTGATAGAAGAAACCTCCAATTTTGGAGAAATTTAAGGCAACGTTGGAATTTTGAACATCAATAATTTGCTTTGTCGGAAGTTTGCAACTGTCTGTGTGAATTCTGTCGAAAATTGCACTTTTCTGCTCTGTCTATTTTTTTTATCCAAGGCGTCAGTGATCTTTCTTTCAGACGCAGGTAAAAGATGACTTCCTTTCATTTTTCTGAATTCATACCAATACTGTTGTAGCACAAAATGTCGATCGATTGTGATACTAAATCGTTTGTTGCTGATGGTGTGTAGAATAGTGGTTACAGCAGCACGTTACCTCATCAGTCAAAACAACGGACTCAGCGCCATCTACCGAATACGTACGTCAACAGCTATCTTTACAACATGCAGATCAGTCGTGTTTTACTCGCTAATTATTATAGGCCTACGTTACATTAGGACTAACTCAACGAGTTTTCACATTATCTTGATTGGGGAGATTTACTTGTAAATGAGTTCTGCAATTGCTGTTAGTAGTTAACGTGTAGTTTTCTTAGTTCTAAGAGTCGCAAATTTGCGTCGCCTGACGTATTTTTACCATATATTCGGCTGCTATGTTACATACGAACTTGTTTTCAGTTGACCGTGCTAAGGAAATTATGATCAGCGCCGATCAGGGAAGGGGAAAAGGGACGGGAGGGAAGGAAAGGGAAAGGCAAGAGAAAAGGAAGTAAAGTTTCGCCATTTCTTCACTCTTACTTACTTACTCTTACTTTGACCTGTGGTCGGTCAGTGGTAGGCCTAATGCGAGTGTCTGTTGTGACTGTTGTTCAGGGCGGCGGAGTCACGTGATGATTATACGAGCTGGTCACGTGACGACTGGCTGAGGCTTATCAACAGTGCCGCGGACCAGCTGCCGTATAAAGTCACGGACAGGTACTTGCTGTGACGTCATCATTATCTGACGTCATCGCCGACATCGTCGTGTAGCCTGAATGATAATCATTTTCACGGGTCAACGAGTACGTGGCAGTTCAGAAAAAAATGCATAAAGTTTGCGGCGCTATAATGTCAGAAGATTGCCGATGTTGATCATGTGCAGCAATGTTTGAACATTTGCTGGGACATGATCAGTCAAGAACTAATCAACGGTGCTATTGAACCATGGTCTAAACTATCGTCGGTTGTTTGTTAATTTTTTTCTAACTAATGAATGTACGGAGCGTCATTTGCCATACGTGTGCTATTATACCTACCACTCGACAGAGGTGAACAGCTGAACGCCCCCGCCTCAGCGTTAGCCAGACAGAACGGTAATCGATTTACTTATCCCGGAGGGATGGAAGGCTGAGTTGACCTTCGTGTTGATTATATACCGAGATGGTTTACCTGTCCGCAGAAACTCACCCATCCAAGTGGTACTGTATAACCACTTAAGAGCGTTTCGACTGGGAGTCGAACCAAGGACCTTGCGATTGCAAGTCCGACGTCTTAACCGTTACACTAGGGGATTTGTGTGTTCCTGTGTCTGTTTGTATCAGTGTGGGCAAGAAGCGGTCAGCATCAGCATCCGCCGCAGCGAGTAGCACCAGCACGAGTGCGACCACCAGCGCTAGTAGTAGTTACAGCAGTCAAGCCTCGCACGACCTCGGAATCAGTCAGACCTCTGAGTCGCTGGTCAGACCGGACAATGTCAAACGTACAGAGGTTTACGGCAAAGCACACGCACTCTACTCCTTCCACGCCGACCGCTCTAACTCCAGGTAGTACATTGATAATTGTTTTCAATTAATATAATTATAATAGATTAATAAATTCATATGCCACACGATATCAAACGCACAGGTAGTAAATAAATTAATTGTTAATTAATAAAAGTACGGTCGTTGTTGTCTACTTGCTTAGTCTTCAATAGGCTTGTCTTTCTTCGAAAACTGCGTAGGCTCTATTGAAAGGCAAAACTAAGTATGAAGTAATAAAATAGAACTGTTTTACGTGAATTCGTTTGTCTATGTTGTTTTTCCGTTGTACTTTTTGCTGCTGAATTATTCTGAGTTTATCCTAACAATTTGCTAAGCGTGTGCTACGTTTGAATGTGTGAGTGTACGGTACTATCATTATCAGCGTGATGACATTTTGCACAGGTGTGGAGAATTGTTGATCTTTAATGGGCCATTTTTAATCCTTGCGTAAAATTTAATTATGCCATTGATGACGATGATGATGATGATGATGTTGATGATGTTGGTTGCTGAAGTAGGGAGCTTTCGTTCCGGCGCGGAGATGTTTTGCATCTGATGCGGCGACTGGACAAGAACTGGTTTGAGGCCCGACTCCACGGTCGTGTTGGCATTGTGCCGGCCAACTATCTACAGGTAGACCTGTATGTCTGTTACTGGATCTGTCATCATCATTTCAGTCAAGACTGTATGTGTGTTAATGGCGATAAATTGATAATGAAAGAACTGGGTTGAAGCTGAAAAAATTGGCACGAACGTTTCCCCAGCTAAGAGCATCTGATGTGCCATTTTTTTTGGTTTAGAAAGTGAGAGTCAGCGAACGTCAAATAACTCACCAAAATGACTCATATCTCGCGATATATAGTCACAGTTGTATTGTGATCTTATTCGCAGTCTGTGGACGATTCATAATGACGTCATGCGTCCGTGTGCACATAAGGTGATGAGGTCAGTGGAAGAAGCTCACACATTGGCTACGTCACGGCTAGGACAAGCAAGAGCAAAGTACAACTTCACCGGTCAGACCGAACTGGAGTTGTCATTTCGCAAGGTCTGTGGTAATAGGCTACGACAACATGTAGTAGTCATTCACATAATACACTGTGTCTGGAAAAACAAGTAATTTGAGCAAAGCTCACGTGACGCGCGATAGCAGCGTTCCTGCCATCTTGGCAATCAGTGTAGGCCTACAACAATAAAATAATAATGCGTCTGGGAAAATTACTCAAATTTGAGGCCTCAGTACGGCAGACTCTTTGAATTTAAGAAATCAAAACTTAGATTGTTAAAAATGTACGTTCTATGCTAAAAATTTTATACGCAGGTTGTCCATGTCTACCTCCAGCCGCTTTGCCGCAATTTACTTTTTAAATGTGTGTCACAGCCCGAAATTGCGAAAAATTCACGAAAAACCACTATTTTGGAGGTTCAAGGTCATTCAAAGTCATTGATGTTGACACTCCTAAGAAACTCGTCACCAGTGCTTGTTATGATATGCAGCATGTCTGTGCTATCTGCAACTGTTTTCATGCTAGACGAGCCAATATCAGTAAAATGACCACTTTTTAGAGGGGTACCCTTTTTGACGCTCGCGTGAGCAGACCTCCTTGAACCTTGGGGGTCGGCACTTGGACTGCTAAAATCTGCGTTTAATGCTCAAAATTTCATACGCAGGTCGTCCAGGTCTATCTTCAGACATTTCGTTGCAATTCACTTTTGAAATGTGCGCTCAGCCAGAAATTGCAAAAAATTTACTAAAGACCCTTTTAGGGGCTCAAGGTCGTTTAAGGTCATCGTTGTTGATAGATCTAAAAAGCTTGTCAACAATGCTTGTTATGATAAGCAGCATGTGTGTACCTATCTGCAACCGTTTTCACGCTACACGAGCCAATAGCGGTGAAATAACGTCTTTTAGAGGGGGTACCCCCTTTTGACGCTCTCGTTCGAGGGAACCCCCTCACCCAGCGGCATGAAATTTTGTCACAAAAAACTAGAGTCCTTACAGCAGCTCACATTGAAGATTTTGTGATCCTAGCTTGCACCGTTTTGACACAATACAGCAGTATGACGGACGGACGGACGCCCAGGCTGTGGCTAAGACGCGCGAAGCATTCTGCTATCGCGCGTAAAAAGTAATCCGCTAGGCATCGTTCAATAGAAATGTCAAATATGAATGAAACTGAATAAAATACTTCAGTTTTAAGCTATCGCCAGTTTATGTTTTCATAAATAGGCCAAGCGGCATTTAATATTGTTTTGCTGTTTAAAGTTACAATTTTTGCAAGAGTACCTCGTGATTTTGCACATTCACAATCTTATAGTGCTGTAACGAGTTACGAGTACTGGAAACAACCAAGTCCATCTTGTTGTTTGTGACATCGAGATGACCTAAACTTTATAAGCAAAGTCTGTAGTTTTTTTTTTAATTCGTGATAGTATTAATTACAGGGCGAGATGTTGGAGGTGATTCGTCGAGTAGACAGTAACTGGTACGAAGGTCGTCGGAGTGGCGGCAGCAGTGACGATAGGGCTCAGGGAATATTTCCCATCAGTTACGTCGACACGCTGGTCGAGCCGCAGTCTGCCATGTCCACTCCGATGTCTTCACTAGCCGCCAGCCCTCTACCAGGTCAGACACTGATACTGGCGTCATCATCGCCATCACAGAAAAGTTGGCGAAAAAGTGAAAAATGTTCACTGGCAGTTTCTGCTATGACAGTAACGATCTCTCTCCCCCCCTCTCTCTCTCTTGCTGCATGGGCTCACTGCCCGTTGGTGTCCACGACACATTTCACGAAATTAGTCTATTTCATCCTGTCCAAGGTGGCAATCGTCGTCCGTTTATCCGTTTTTGTTTTATTACAGTAGCTGTAGGCTGTGTAATTTGCGACTTTCAAAATGTCACAGAAATACTGAATTGTTCGGCATCCATCTCGGCGCCCCGATTGATGGTGCTGCCACTTCGTTCACTACAAACTTAAGCACTGCTCACAGTTGCAGTGGTAGTACTTTTTTGCTTGTCTGTCTGTCTGTCTGCAATTCTGTCTGTCTGTCTGTGTAGGTTCGTCGGGGCAGGTTTCGCCAGTGAGTACAATCAGCGGTCCAACGCGTCCCTCACCGATACACTTCGATGACGTCGACGTACCCGATGACGTCATGCGTGACCTCACCGCCGCCATCCAGTCCACCTACGGACGTCACGTGACCTCACAGGCGTCACGTGACTATCACGTGACCTCTGACCTCGACCCGCACCAAGGTCAGCGCAACGTCCTCGAAGAGCTGAGCAACAAACTGAGGTCACGTGACCACCACACAGCCGGAGCGGTGACGTCACATGCTGACAATGACGTCATTAAGCCGCAAACTTCTGGTCACCGCGACGACGGCGTCCGCAGCGCGGCCAAGTATCCGCTGTCAGTGGTTGTTTTGCATCTAATTTGCATTTGTTAGTTTATCTTTTAGCAAGCTTACGTTCAAGCGTCTGTAATAGGCCAAATGCAATTTTTTAGGATGGCGGTAAGTAAAAATAAACTTTTAATATGCGTACAAAGCAACAAAAATAAAACGAAATACAATGAAATGAAAGCCCGAGCGTGCAGCTTTTATTTTATTTTATTTGAGTTTATTTTATTTTTTTTATTTTTGTCTCTCCGTACGCATCTCAAGAAGCCTCCTTTAAAATTCAGATGAGAAAACTAGCCTAGTTTACCAGTCCTATTGCAATGTCGCTATAGTACAGGTAATAACCGAGTATCGAGAGGTCATAGTCGGATCAATTGTAGAAAATAATTACAGTTCGTAGGAAACTTCGCCAGATAGGAGCCGAATGAAAGTGTCGTTAACAGTATCATTATGTGCTTCTTAGATCACAACGGGTTTGGAACCCTGAAGAGTACTATAATGTCGTTGTTGTCGTCGTTGTTGTAGTTACCGGGCGGTATACGACTACAGTCCACAGAACGACGACGAGATGCGTCTACGCGAGGACGATGTGATTGAAGTGATGGAGCAGTGTGATGACGGGTGGTATGTTGGCCTGAATCAACGCAGCACCGAGTTTGGCACCTTCCCTGGCAACTACGTCGAAAAAGTCTGCTGGTCAGTTGTAGCAGTAGTAGTTGTTGTTGTTTTACATGTTGTTGTTGTACTTTTACTAGGCCTACTACTACCATTAGTAGTAGTAGCAACAGCAGCAGTATTGTGGATAGCTCTGTATAACTAAATTCCAAAATGCGAGGTCTTCCTCCACACAATTGAGAGCTGGGTAAAAAATCTAAAAAAAAATTGGTGCAATTTCGGTTAATTTTTGACTTCGATCGCGAATATCTGCAAAGTGGAATAAGTTATCGGTAATTGGAAAAGGTGTTCCAAACCACAATTTCGGCTCCCGCGTAATACTTTATTATGTAAACTTCGATCCACAGACGGCGAAACGTTGTTGTTGTTGTTTAAACAGTATGAAACAAACGAGTTTTCGGTTTGTGTTTGTGCACAGAGATTGGTCACGTGGTTAGTCACGTGGCTGATGGGCGGAGTCTTAGCGAGGACATCATTGTGACGACTACAACCATACTCTGTTGGTTGTCATCGGCAGCAAATAAAGATAACATTCGACTGAAATCAACAGAGAGCGAGCTATAAGCGAAATGCAGCGATTGTTTGCAGCGCGAACCTGCAGTGTCAATCATCATTGTTCGTTGCAAGCGCATTGCGGCTTGAAACTTTGCTAGAAAACACGCGCATAAAGACGGACTGACCTAATGAAGTCACATATACGAGGGGCGCTCAAAAATTTCGTAGCTTGACAGCGATATCGTAAGTAGAAAAGTAAACGGGGCGAAAAGTTACAATTTTCCAGCAGACGCTGCAAATTTTTGACAGAATTTCCGCAGACAGTTAAACATTTCCGACACAAGAGATTATGGGTGCTCAGCTTTTTGCTTTTGTCCCAAAACTGCCCCAAAAGTGAGGTTTTCAGCTCTAAAGTTTGCATTTTTAGACAACATTTTTTCGAGATTTGTCTTGTCTCCCTTTCCCACTTGACACGACTCCGCTGTAGCATGCATATGTGACCTAAAAGATACGTAAGCCGACGTCATATCTTGTCACTTTTCAACATAGTATCCTGTAGACCTAACTAAAATGCACTTGAACCCGGATTCTGCTGTAGAAGTAGCGTTGATATTTGTCTTTTAGCCAGCCATTTGTCTTGCAGATTACGAGGGGCAACGGACGTGAGCAGCACAAAAATTATTGTCCACGCAGTTATATTAGCTACGAACTTTTTGAACGTTTCTCCTATCCAAGGTAGCTGCCAGTTGAACACGTCAAATCTGAGTTTAAACAATTTACTGTTAATTGTTATGCCTATAATATAAGAAAATATGTGTCACACATTGGCGCTAACAATATCTTATAATATAAGTTTAACTGCGGTAATTAAAGGAGTTGTTGTTTTTTTTTTATTTTTACTTTGGATGTTTTATTATGCGGCCGTTATATATGCTGCGTATTTTTTTTGTTTTAACTAAGTGCAATAATATTTCTTTGTTTGCGGGTTATACTTATCAACAAGTGAATTAATTATATATTTAAGTGTCGTTTTTGAATTGTATTTGTTAATCTCACTTTCGTACGCTAACAGGTAGTCTGATAACAGAATAATAAACACATTTTGTAGTTTTTCTATTCTGTACGCGCATAATCGTTTAGCGGTAATTGCTTTTCGGCATTTTTGTTGTAAGTGTTGTGTCGCCTTTATTGATGTTGTCAGACTGTGTTTCACGTGACTTATCAAAGACATCTTCTCACCCGTCGCTGTCTTTATTTTATTGGCTCGTGACGCCGCAAGCTGTAAGCGACCCTTATTGTCGGTCACGGCGTATAGGTCCGTCTGTCTGTAGACAACGTCCGCGCTACGCTGCAAAGCTTGCATTTTCGCGAGTTACGTCGCATACCCGTTTATTATTGTAGCACTAACTACTGAGTATAATCCGATATACAGTAATAAATCTGCAGCAAAGATCTAATCATATTTTAGCAACAAACGTTGGCGCAGTTGTACACTATAGTTGGCACTAGCTACTGTTATTCGCTGATTAATCTAAGGTTGTTAAGCGGCCATCCAAGTAAATCGCAATACAAGTCTTGCCTTGCCCGTCTTTCCGTCCGTACCGGCGCCTAACTGTAGACGGCATAGAAAAAAACAACTTTGGTGTGAACGTTTCCAAGGGCAGGATTAGTTGGTGTGTAAATTTTAGTTGAAAAAATCAGGGTCAGGGTTAAGATTATAGACTGCGCAACAGTGTACATTATTTCTGTGCTATATCGTTTATACATACGTTAAGTCATTCACTGTTACAGTGAAGAATCACAAGGACGGCCGCACAGTGAGCTTATGTCAGCACTGGGCTGACATATTTTATGTAGTTTTAACCAGCGTCACACGTGGCGTGCATATACCGCGGTTGCTATCAATACAATACAACACGTTGTCATAAATTTATCCCGACAATGCGTTGGGCGCTTTATTGATCCATACACGTCTGCACATGCGTTGTTATTTTAGACCTCTTGATGTATTCATTGATAATCGATATACCACTACAGCTACCAGTTATAACTGTTCATAATTCTGTTAACGACAGTCTGTTATCGTTAAATAGTGGTGGCACTTTAGGTCATGGTCCCGATCCAGGCATGTTTTTTCAGGATTCCCTATTTTCAGTCGTGCTTTCTGTGGACAACCAAAAACAGAACTTTCTGACCACTTTTCGGTTTGTAGCGATATATGCAGTCAAGAGATTATCATTGCAACTAGCCAGGCCTAATAACTATCGTGTAATGATACAAATAGCTAATTTTTAGAATAAACAACTGAGCAGAGAAAAAAAACCATTTTATTGGTGACAAAGCGCTTTAATCAATTTATACCGTCAGCAGAACGATGGAAGTAAGTAAGACAAGATGAGTTTGCGAATGTTATGAACACGATAATTAGTGGGCTTCAAGATGAAGCCGCAAGCTTTAAAATAAGCTTACCTTTATATATTTACGCATCACAAGCAGCGGCTTTTGACGCTATGGGGAACGTGAAATAACATTTAACTGTAGGCCCATACAACCTGTTGGCATGACTGCTTTGTAAAACCAATCACGTGCCTTTCAGCTGTGCCCTGCTTTCCTGCAGGTGCTAAAATACGCTATACGCAGTCTACTCGTTACCTATATTATAATACCTGAAATACCTGCAAATAAAAAGCGCAGGTAAGCTAGATGAACTTGATGATTAAAGTGGATAACATTGGTGACAATGCATGTTTTCTAGGTCTATGTGATAAATAAATGAGCATTAACTAAAATGGTAAATACCAGTGTTAGGCATGAGTTAACTCAAATGAGTTTAAACTCACGAGTTAACTTAGTTACTGTGAGTTGTGAGTTTGATTTAATTCAGTATGTGTGTGAGTTGTGAGTTTATTAAGTGTCTAAAATCAACTCACTGCAAGTTGGCAGTTTATGGTTAAATTTACAGATCCACCAAGGCAACAAAAGTCTAACTGGACTGAACCGATTATTTCCGATTATTGTTGCCGATACAGAATTGTTCTCATATCTCGCAGATCCAGATCTGTTGTTAGCAATACTACACATATCCCGCAGTTTAACCCACTACGGTGGGTTACTGCGGGATATCTGTCCCAAAGGGACACCTACTTTGACGGTACATCACAAAATAAGTCATTGATTAATTAATAGGGGCCTACAATAGTGCCATCATCCACTTTAGCAGAAAGACTCAAGCGGACAGATTGAAACTTTGAGATGCAACTAACTTTTGTATGCAAACTTTAAGAAATTTCTGTTGCTGAAAGCAAATATGAAACACCACAGAAAATAGACTGTTATTAGAAAAAGTATAAGTTTAAGATTTTTGTTTATTGACTAAGTGGTTGGTTAACTGAGAAAGGAATATTTTGTGGACCACCGACAAAATTTTAGTACAGTCTAATTAGCTTACTGATTTATTGCTTGAGTTAATTTGTTTTTGGTGAATTTGATTTAACTCACTACAAAGTAGGTGAGTTAAGTTTGAGTTTAAACGCATTTGGTCTGCATGATTTGAGAGTTTCATTTAATTCATTTTCTATCTGAGTTATCGCAACACTGGTAAATACCGAATAACTATGACCGGTATAGGTTCAAATTTTAGTTGAAAATATGCCATGCAGAACTTGCTCATTAATCTAAAAACTGTAAATAAGCATTAAACATTAAAATGCTGAAAACTACAAAAAGAACACCAGCAATCGTAAAAAACATCTGAGTCAAGAAAATGTCCAGTAGACCTTGACGTGCCTTGGCATTTTTTTGCAAATAACAGCCTATACGCGGCTATCTCCAGTCACATTTTCGTGATGGGCGCTAAAAACACGTGTATTGTTGTATTGTAAAGCAAAGTAAACCTAGCTTACGTAATAGCAAGGTCATTCAAGGTCGCTGATTTTGGTACAATCGAAATGCACATGCAACTGAATTTCTATGAGTGATTGCAAGTTGATCCGTCTCAACGATGATGCACTTTTTGCACATTTGCAGATTTTATTTCACTCGTCCATCTCATATTATATCCTAAATTTGGGTATGTTTTTTTCTTGGATTACAAGGTCAATGTTGGGGATCCAATGAGCGAAAGTTTTAAGCTGTGTACTTACAGCGTAGGCCTAATCTAAAGTATTTCAACCTGCACAATCACAAATCATCAACGTTAAAGCTAGACACAGAAAAAAAAACAAAAATCCCAGCTGTCGGTAGGGTGGAGCCGACCGCACTGGTTGTCACTGACCTTGGACGTCATTTAAAGTCGATGATTTTTATTTTATCTGAAAGGGCGTATGCAACTTCCTATTAATGATTAATGGTAACCTAAGGTGTATCATACCGTTTCCGAGATACGACCAGTTTTCCGTTACCATAGTGCATTATGACGCTTCAAGGTCATCCAAAGTCATCGATTTATATGTCATTTAAAAGCCAGTGTGCAACTTTTTATTAGTGATCAATAGCAACCTAGGCCATATCTTGCACCATTTAGCCAAAATACATCCGTTACAGACGGACGACAGACGGGCGGACGACAATCATGATAAATGACCGACTTTTAAACTTACACTTGAGCGGTCGGCCCAAAAACGGACGGATAATTTAGCGTAGCATATTGTGCGTTAAAACTTGTTTGCTTACTTGTAGATTAGCATGTTAACAACATTTTCATTGCGTTTCTGGTTAATTTGCAATATATGGCGCTAAACGTGCTTTGATCAATCGTTTGATTTTTAGGTTGTATGTTATGATTCAGCAGCAAAGCGGTGAGATGAAAGAGAATAGCATTCGTGAAGACGTTGACGTAGCTGATGATACAGACGCTGACAGTGTACTCTGGCATTTATTCGTCTACATCGTTTACTCGTCGTTCCTGGGTCTTCTCGTCTACGTCATCGTTATGCGCTTGCTGAACGTCGTCGCTGGAACAGAGGTTGTTGAGTGCGTTTGCGTCTGGGATAGAGTGATCAGTGATGGGCAAACAATCAAATACTTTTATTCGAACTTCACTATTATCAGTGACAATGTCATGGTAATTTTGCAACCCTTTGCTGGCAGCAAAAGCTCGCGTTAACGGAAAACGGCGAACTTTCGTACCCTATGAACACATTTTTATTCGGGAAACGGACAATCGCCTGCACGGACATCCGCCCGCACTGTCAATTGGCCGTATGAACTATGGCCTGCTTCCGACGGGGAAGACGCAGAATAGGACAATGGCCCGTAGGGCGTAGACAAACCAACGCGATGCTTGCGTTTTGTATTGTAAACTTAATTCACTGCTGTCACAGAACCTATATGAAATACGCAAAAGTGCATTAACCTAATAGTTTTTAAAGCATAATGACGAAGTATGTTCATTGCGTTATCGTAGAGTAATCGTATTTATATTTTAACACAGTATTTAAAAAATTGTCTCAATTTTTTCAACAGAAAAGACGACTTTCTTACCGTAAATCTATAGCAAAAGAGTTAAAGGCTACTGCGAGAAAATGTAAACCACAGTCTACTTAGCCTATATACCGTGTAAGTTTATCGTGCGTGTACTTAGCCGCGTTGATTTATCTCACCACACGCGCCACACGTATGTATTGCGTGACGGGTAACTTAAATATATAATTCTAGCAGAATAATCATTTAGAATGGCCACTTCTAAGAAATGAACTCTGTCCAAAAGTCAAATTCTAAGGCGACTAGACCTTGCGTAAGCCTAGACTATGAAGTCGGCTGTTTTCGAGGCGGGCGTCTGTCCGCCCCTGCAGCAGCAGGTCATAGTTCATACGGAAATATGTCCGTGCGGGCGGATGTCCGTGTGGGCGACTGTCCGACACCCTTTTATTTCACCACAAAATAAAAACACAGTCAAATATCGGATGCACATATAAACTGAAACAAAAATTGACTACCGTATTCATGTAGTCAAACAATATCAGATTTGTCTGTGTGTTCTGGACGCAAACCTGTATTTAGAAACAATCGAACGAAAATGATTATTACTGGCCTGAGCCAAATCAGATAAAGCTAGTTGCACAATACGCACTCAGGAGTTTGACTCTGACAACACAGCAACACCACTGCCTGACTCAGTGCAAGCACACACTGCTCATCACAATGTGCGCAGAACATGTCGTTTGCGACGAAGACCACGTTATCTTGTCGACTATGTTTAGCTGAATACTATTACATGTTACCTAGTATTATTTTTTATTACCAAATTAAATGTCAGTCACCTAATCGTGATGACCAAAATTTGGGGATATAAAATTCAGGGGTTAAAATTGTGGGCACTGGTAGATTACTTACTGCATTTAGTTTTCGGTAGTCTAGTGGTTAGGATTCGGCGCTCTCATCGCCGCGGCCGGGGTTCAATTCCCCGTCAGGGAACCAATGTAGAAATCTGCTTAGTAACGTGTAACGTTTATGTCGCAGATTTTTGTTAGTTTTTAGCCATTTTAAAGACCAACTATTAGTGCAGTGTATCGCTTTGTTGTCTTGTCACTGCTGTTTACTGCATTCACCCTGCTTTGTCTGTACTTCTTGGCGATTATAAAACGATAACGATATGACAGACTATGATTATGATAACAATAATAAATATTTCTGTGGCGTGTAATATAGTGGCACAACAACGAGAAAGAAGCAATCAGCAAAGCAGACGAAGATGAGACGAAAGAAGACTCGACACTGCAAAGGAACAGGCTGGACGAACACTCCGCTCAATCCACAGACATGATAGACAAACGTCGGTCTACTGACAGTCTGATTAAACGTAATGTAAATACTGCGACACTCGATAGTTGCAAACCTGTATCTAGAGACAGTCTAGTTGTAGACGAAACTGATTATTGCGCGCCCGAACCCAAATCTATTGACATTTTGGAAGATTATTTTGCGCCTAAATGTGGAGACGTTATCGTTGAACGTTTAGTCTACAGTATCCCTGCAGCTAAAGCCACGAAAAACGTTCTCAGGTCTGAATTTGAAGATATTCAGAACGCAGAAGCTAGCTCTAACCCTGAACCTGAAAACTTTCAAAATGTGAAAGATGGTTGTAAATCTGAATCCGGAGACGTCCTTGTCGAACGCTTGGTCTACAGTGGGCTTGAATCCAGCGCCAAAGATTACAGGTCTCAACCGGAAGAAATGCAGACTGTGGGAGAAAATTTTAGGCCTGAAGAAATTTCGGCTGAACATGCTGCAAAGATGACACTTGCTGGTTGCGTGTTTGAACCGAGAGAGAATCAGAATGTAAACGCGGATGCAGATTTCAGGCGTCAGCCTGCAGACATTGAGAACGTGGAAACTGATCAGAGGTTGAAATCTAAGGACGCTCGGGCTGTTGAACGACTAGACTGCAGTTGGTCTGATCCAGAACGTATGATGTCGGATTCCAAGTTCGAACCTGCAGACAGTCGAAATGTGAAATGTGATTTCAGGCCTGAATACGGAGACATCGTGTTCGAACATCTGGATCGCAGTTCGCCTGAATCTAGCCTCATGGTGACAGATTTTATGCCAGAAGTTGGAAATAACCAACATGAGGAAGCTGACTGCCGGCGTGAAACTAGCGACGTCCTTGTCGGATGTGGGCATGACAGTATTTCTGAATCTAATGCCGTGATGTATCACAGACCTGGACCTGGGGACAATCAGTGTGTCGAATATAAGGATGGGCCTGGTGATAAACTGGTTAAACGTGATATGGAACGTTGCCACACTGAATTTATAGAACTTTCGGCAGTAAATATGGATGTTCATTTCATGCCTCAACATGGTGACGTTCAAAATGTGGAAATTGCTGACAGGTCAGTATCTAGAGATGTTGCAATTAAACGTCTGGACTACAGTATGCCCGAAATTGTAAGCACCACAACGGATTTTACCGCTGATTCCAAAGACATTCAGAATGGACAAGCTATTTGTATGCATGAACCTCAAGACGTTCTTCTTGATCGTTTGGACTACACTGGGCCTGAACCTGGAGCCATACTGGCAGACTATAGGCCTGAACCCACGAACATTATGCACGTGAAAACTGATGAGCAACCCGCATCTAAAGACGTTCTGGTTGAAAGTCTAGACTACAGTATGCACAAATCAGAAGTTGTGATGGCAGATTTTAGTCCTGAGTTTGCTGATATTCAAAATATCGAAGCTAATTGTATACCCGACTCCATTAAAGATGTTCATATCAAATGTCTGGACTACCGTATGCCCGAATCTGACATCGTGACAACAGATTTTAACTGTAAATCTGGAGACAATCAAAACGTTCGAGATGATTTCACGCCTGAATTTGATGACGTTATTCCTGAACGCATGGAATACAACAGTCCTAAATCGGAAACCACAATAGCGGATTGCAGGCCTGAGCCAGCAAACCCCATTAAAAATCTGAAAGACAGTAGCAAGCCCACCCACAACAATGTTGTTGAACGTTTGGACTACAGCAAGCCTGCAGCAGAAGTTATGATGTCGGAGTTTTGGACTGCATCTGAGGACTTTCACAACGTGGAGGTCAATTATAGACCGGAATATAAGGACATCCCGGTTGAACATGTGGACAACAGCAAGACTGTATCGGAAGTTACGGTGACGGATTCTAGGCCTGGATTTAAAAACATTCAGCAAGTAGAAAAACCTGAAAAATCTTGCGAAGTCTTTAATAAACATCTGGACTATAATGGGCCCAAAGCAGAAAACATACTAGCAGATTGCAAACCGCCTCAACCGGCAGATATTTTAAACATGGAAACTGATAACAAACCAGAGGTTCTTGTTGAACGACTAGACTATAGTATGGCTGAGCCTACAGTTATAACAGCGGATTTTAAACCTGAATTTGACGACGTTTTGATTGAGCATTTGAACTCCAGTATGCCAGAATCGGAGGTAGTAATAATAGCAAATTTTAGTTCAGAATCTGCAGATATACAACCTTGTGAACCCGAGTCTAAAGACGTTTACATTGAATCTCTGGACTACAATGTGCCCGAATCTAACGCCACGACAATAGATTTTAGTCGTGAGTCTAGAGACAACCAAAGTGTGGAATTTAAAGATGGCCTGGTTGAACGTCCGAAATATAGAATGCATGAACAGGAAATGGCGGCAGCAAATGGTAGTATTGAAAGTGAAGTCGTTCAGAACTTGAAAGCCAATCGTAGTTCTGAGCCTAAAAAAAAGCCGGTTGAACGAGTGAACTACGGTAGGCCTAAATGGACGGTGACAACAACGGATTTCAGCCGTAAACCTGGTGATAATCAGAACGTAGAAGATGATTCCAGTAATGGATCTAAAAACGTTGTTTCTGCACGTACCGACTACAGCTGTTCTGAGTTGGAAACCACAATAACGGATCGTAGGTCTGAGCCAGCAGGCATTCAGAATGTGGAAGCCAATTGCAAGCCTACCCCCGACGACGTCGTTGAACGTTTGGACTACAGCAAGCCTGCAGCAAACGTTGCGTTGGCGGAGTTTTCGAGTGCACCTGAGCATATTCACAACATGGAGGTAAATTATCAATCTGAGTATAAAGACATTCTGGTCGACCGTGTGGACTATAGTGGGACTGAATCAGGAGTGGCGGATTCTGGACTTGAATTTCAAGACGCTGAGCATGTAAAAGCTAATCGTGGGCCTGAAGTCAAAGAAGTCGCTACTGAACATCACGAGTACAGTGTGCCTGAAGTTAGTCCAGTGACAACTGACTTTATGCCCAAACCTGCAGATAGTCGGAATGTAAAAGTTGATAGCGGGCCTGAAGCTAAAGAAATCCTTGTCGAATGCCTAGACTACAGTATGCCTATGCCTGAACTCACAGCCATGCCGACTGATATTAAGCCTGAATTTGAAAACACTCAAAACGTAGAAGCTAACTGTACTCCTGAAACTGAAAATATTTTGCTTGAACATCTGGACTACACAGAGCCTCAACCGGGAGTTTTGATTGCAGACTACAGACTTGAATCTGAGGAAAATAATGTGGAAGACAATCGCAGGCCTAGATCTGGAGACGCCCTTGTTGAATGCCTGGGTTACAGTATGTCTCAATCTAGCGCAGTAGCAACGGACTCTAGCCCGGAACCGGAAGACAATCGGAGTGGGGAAGCCGATTCCATGCCTGAATCCGAAGAGGTTATTGTTAAACGTTTGGACTACAGTTGTCCTGAATTAGAAGTTATAATAGCGGATTCGATGTCTGATCATGCAGACATTCAGAATGCGGCAACTGTTTGCAGGTTCGAATCCAAAGATGTGTTGGTTGAACACATGGACTACAGTGCGCCCGAATCCGCCGCCATAGAAATTAACCCTGACGAAATTCAAAATGTGAAAGCTGACTGGACGCCTGAATCTAATGACCACTTTGGAGAACGTCCGGACTACAGTACGCCTGAACCTATAACAAATACAACGGATTTTCGACCTGCATCTAAAGACATTAAGAATGTAGAAGCTGATTATATGCTTGAATTTAAAGACATTTTGACGAAACGTCCGGATGCCCATATACTTGAATCTGGATTCACGGTAGCGGACAGTAGCCTTCAATCTGGAGACGTCCAGAATATGGAAATCAATCTTAGGCCTGGACACATTCCGGTTGAACATGATATAGAAAGCACACTTCCTAACGGCGTGCCTAAACCTAACGACATTCAGATTGTAAACATGGATGCTCTGGACGCGGAAGCTGTTAAATGGCCTAAATCTAATGACATTCTGCTTGAAACTGTACCCTTCACATTGAACTTGACGCCTAAATCTGAAGGCGAACTGAATGCGGAAGCCAATCGTGAGATTGAGTCTGAAAAAGTCGTTATTGAACCACTGAACCGCAGCACGCTTGACGCTAGCGCCATAGCGACGGGTTGCCGGTCTTCATTCGAAGACATTCAAAATGTAGAAGTTAATTATAAGCCTGAGTCTATAGATGCTCTTGTCGAACGTCCGGACTTTGGTATGTCTGAACCGGCTACTACCATCACGGTGAATCTTACGCCTGAATTTGAATCGGTAGACATATTCGCTGATGGTATGCTTGAACGTGGAGAAGTAAAACATTTGGACTACGGTTTGCATAAATCCGGAGCCAGAACAATAGATTGTATGTCTCAGTTTACAGACATCCCGGTAGTAAACACGGATGCTAATTCCAAGCTTCAACTTGCAAGCACACAAAACATAAAAGCTGTTACAAAACCTAGAGACATTCAGGTTAATCAAGGTGTGAAGACAGCACCTAATAATTGCGTGCCTGAATCTAAAGACATTTCGCTAGGAAACATTGATGATCACTCCACGGCTGGATGCGAAGACATTCAGAATGTCAAAGCCAAATCTACAGACGACTTTGTCGAATGTGAGGATAACAGTATGGCTGAATATAGAGCTATGATGACGGATTTTAGGCCTAAACTGCAGGACATTCTGGCTGAACCTCTAAACCCAAGTATGCCTGAATCGGGATCCGTAACAGAAGATAATAGGCATGAATCCGTAGACAGTCAAAATGTCAAACTAGACGCTGATTTTATGGCTAAATCTGCAGACGTCCTTTGTGATCGTCTGGACTATACAAAGCCTAAATCGGAAGTCATATTGACACATGACAAAACTAAAACTGTAAACGTTGAGAAAATGGCATCTAACTTTATTCCAGCACCAACAGACGTTCTTGTCGAACGTTTGAGCTACAAAATGCCTGAATCTAGCGCCATTAGAACAGATAACAAACTTGAACTTCAAGACACTGCGAATTTGGGCGCTAATTTTAATCCTAGATCCAGCGACTTCCTGGCGGTAGGTTTGGGCGACAATGAACCTAAATCGATAGCCATGATGGCGGATGAAAAACGTGAACTTGCAAATATTCAAAATGTAGAAGTTGAGATTAGAAACGGTTTGGGTGAACGTTTTGATTCCAGTAGGCCTAAATCTGATGACAATCAAAATACGGAAGCAGCATCTACGCCCGGAGATATTCTAGTTGGACATGGCACAGAAATTGCACTTGCTAGCGGCGTGCCTCAACCTTTAAATGTTCAGACTGTAAACATCGATGTTCGTTCCAAGAATCAACTTGAAGACAATCAGAATAAACAAGCTGGTCGATTGCTAGCATCTGGAGCCATGGCAACTGATTATCGGCTTGAACCCCAAGACACACAAAATTTGAACGCTGATTTTAATCCTGAATTTAGTGATGTCCTGACGGAGCGCCTGGGCTACGCTGAACCTGAATTGACAACCACGATGGCGGATAACAAGCCTAAACTTACAAATGTTCAGAATAAAAAAGTAAGAAGTAAAGACGTTCTGGGCGAACATCTGGATTCTAGTAGGCCTGAACGTAGAAACAATCAGAATATCGCAGCTGATTTTACGGCTAGAGACACTTCAGTTGAATCCAGTATAGAAATGACATTTGATAGCAGCGAACCTCAACCTTTAGACGCCGAGATTGTAAACATCGATGCGCGTTCCAGGAATCAACCTAGAGAGAGTCAGAATAAAGAGGCTGATTGGACGATTGAATTTAGAGTCACGGCAGCCGATTATCAACTTGGACCTCAAAACACTAAGAATTTGGACGCTGCTGTCAATCTTGAATTTAAAGATGTACTGACGGAATGCCTGGACTTTTGTAAACCTGAATCGACAGACATGCTGGCGGATGACAAGCCTGAACTTGCAGATATACAGAATGTGAAACTTAAAATTAAAGACGTTCTGGGTGAACGCCTGGATTTCAGTGGACCTGAATCTGATGATGATCAGAGTACGGAACCTGATTCTGGAGATATTTCTGTTCGATATGGCACAGAGATGACACTTGCTAGCGACGTGCCTCAACCTTCAAACGCTGAGATTGTAAACATCGATACAAGTTCCAAGGATCCACCTGCACACAATCAGAATAAAGGGGCTGATTGGACGTTTAATTCTACAGCCATGGCAACTGATTATCGGCTTAAACCTCAAAACAGTCAGATTTTAAAGGACGCTGGTTTCAATCCTGAATTTAGAGATGTCCTGACGGAACGTCTGGGCTACGGTGAACCTGAATCGACAGCAATGGCGGATAACAAGCTTAAACTTGCAGATATTCATAATGTGAAAGATGAAATTAAAGATGTTCTGGGTGAACATCTGGAATTCAGTAAGCCTGAACCTGATGACAATCAGAGTATAAAAACTGCTTTTGCGCCTGCAGACATTCCAGTTGAACATGGCACTGGGATGACGCTTGCTAGCGGCGAACATCTACTTTTAGACGATCAGATTGCAATCGATGCTCGTTCCAATAATCAACCTGGAAAGAATCCAAATAAAATGGCCGATTGGACACCTAAATATATGGATCGAGACATTCCAGTTCAACGTCTGGACAACAGTACGCCTGAATCTGCAGCCATCACGACAACGAACGGTAGACTTGAACCTGGAGACGTTCAGAATGGCAAAGCTGATTTTATTCCTCAATCCGGAAAAGTAAAAACTTCTCTTCTGGACTCCGGATCAATAACGATGGACAGTAGGCCTGAACTAGCAGACACTCGGAATGAGAAAGATGACTTTGATCTTGTCTCTGCTAACACTGTGGACTACCGTAATCCTGAATTGGGAGCCATCGTGATGGAAGGTAAACCCGGAAAACCTACCGACATTCAGGATACGGATGCTACGTGCATGCCTGAATCTACGGATATACTTGTTGAAAGTCGGGACTACAGTAACTCTGAATTTGAAGCCATGACAACAGGTCATAGGCTCGAACCTGGAGACAATCGTGTGGAACAAAGTTTCATGGTAGAGTTTAAACCTGTATCCAAGGACAGTTCTAGTTTAGAAAGTCAAGTGGCGAAAGGTGAGCCTGCGCTTAGATACGTTTTGGATGAGAATGATACAGTGATAACTGGTGATATGGCAAACGGTGAGCCTGTACACAGAAACAACGTTGTTGGCCATGACATACCGACAGCAGGTGACATGGCAGGTTACACAGATCTACCTGAATCTAGATGCATGCCGATTCTATCTTCTGGTAACATTTTAAATGAAGACGTGAAAGAACCTTGCTCATCTGACCTCGCTGTAAACGGCATGCAAGTCTCAAAAAAATCTTGCACTCTGACACCTAAAGTGATGGCCCTTCGACTAACTGCAACGCGGGAAACAAACGTCACTGCCATCACAGAAGAACGTCGAACTGGTAGGCCTACTAAAATCACACCGAACCCTGCAGATGGCGCCAGTAAACCTGATACAGCTGGAAATTCGCCAGCGTGCTGTGAGCGTGGTAACTGTATTTGTAAATGCATTATTTACCGCAAGGCTTGCTGACTTCGTTGACAAATCACAGGCAGAACGGTAGTTCAAGACCTGTGTTAACGGCGACTTCTCTTTCTTATGGGAAAGCCAAAAATTCGACCCCCCACAGAATCAAAACCCCTCACCCGATTGAGATAAAATTTGGCAGGATTGATTATGTCGGCGAGGGGACCCGTCATGCAAAATTTTATGCAAATCCCTCCAAGGGGGGCTTCCCGGCAAATGGGTGAAATATACGCAAAA
>Ga0056128_1002338_pt1 | contig 22367 bp, 10 predicted proteins | sample WorMetLIZISLAND2_FD_71113 | JGI IMG/M metagenome (GOLD analysis project Ga0056128, IMG submission 71113) | Marine gutless worms symbiont microbial communities from Max Planck institute for Marine Microbiology, Germany - Olavius geniculatus... ... | reverse complement strand
GACGCCATATGCATAGCCCCGTCTAAGGTTATTCAAATGATTTTTGCTGTTTTAGAGGACTGATATCATCACATCGTCCTTACACACAGTTGTAAACTGGTAAGTTTTTTACATATATGATTCATAACTTCGCAATACGAACATGTACGCTAAGAGTAAGGCAAACCAACAATCAGAAATTTAGAATTCCCAGATTAAAACAAAACGCAGTCCGCGAGAATTCAGAGTCAGACACTCAAATACTAAACACAATAGCTGATATAACAATCAATCAGTAGCTCGTTATGAAAAAATAATGAATGTTCCACAACAATTAACCAGTATTTCGGGTCGCACAAATGCAATATGCTTGGGGCCTACAAGTCTTCAACTGCAATACACATTAATATTTTCTCTTGCAGAACATGCATGCAATCTTGCAACTGTATTGCACTTGTGGGAACCCCTTTACTGCAATACAAACTTGCAGAAAAGTTGTCAATATAATTATGCAAACTTGTACGAAAACTGATAGTAGGGGCCTATGCAAGGTTTTGCATGACTGCATGCAATACAACTGCAATACGAAAAAATATTTTAACGAAGTTGGACTGCAATCTATTTCTGCGAACCCCATAAGATTATCGACAAAAATTTCGAAAGAATGAAGAACGATGAGTTAATAAAACAGTAACTTTCACTTTATTACAGTCAATAATACATTTTTAAATGAAAGAAAAAAACAGCTGAGACAGCATTCACAAACATCTACAGCTTACCCGGACGTTAGGGGATACATGATCTGAGAAAAATGACGAAAATCTGATGACAAAATTCGGAAAAGGCAGGGCATGACGACACCCTACGAGTGATCGTGCAAACTGCTGGATAAACGACCAACATCACCGGACACGGCTAATTAACATCACCAGTAAACTGTAAGGTCAACGCATGCTGAAAATGACACGAAAGCTGCTAAAATGAGACAATGCTGCAGCTCGCTACGAACTGCAAGTGCGTGAAAGTCCAACACACACGCCGCACGCACGAACACGAATAATCCGCGAAGTCTACATTTATTATCGTACACAGACCACAATATTAACCGTAGGCAAATGTTTTCCAGAAAAGTTCCGTAATAGCTGTCGGCGATGCACGCACACAGCAATTAAAGCTGCAGAGGACGTGAGCAGCGTATAGGTAGGTAAGCCGTTTTCTGCAGTCGTAAACGGCGCATCCGCTAATGATGCCGTTGGCGGCGTCCGTCACACGTCGACATCGTCTGAGTGATGTAGGGGGCCTATCTATGGGCTACATGCAATCTGTGCACGTACAGGATGCGCGACCGTCGGGCTGCGGTCACGTACTCCGTGGTCAAACTACGCGACGTGAATGCATCCATTCACAAAACCGATCGACTGCCATGCAGTGACGACCTGTAGCTCGTTCATTCATAAAATTATTCGACGTCGTAAAAGTACGGTGCGCGTCTGCAGGCCACCAAGATTGGCGCCGCCGGCTGTGTTGGCGATCTGCATTTCACTGTTAAACTTTGCTTTGTGCATTATTATGCCCACGAAACTAGTCATCAATCACTGAGATCTATACAAATGCTTTCGCAGTTTGGCTAATGTACAGGAGACCGAAAATGTGACATTAGGTTAATTTGCGGCTCACATATATTAGAAGGAAATCACGACTGACAAAAGCCATCAATTTTTGTTTTATAAATACCGACATATAGGGCCTTTTTCAAATCGTAGGCCTATCTCACGTTCAGCTGTGAATTTGCAATAGTCATAAGCGCGCTAATAGGGGTCTTTAACGGAGGTTGCCACTGCGTCCTTGTTTTTCAACAGAACTGAAAGTTGAGAAGTTGTGTTCCAGTGACAATTTTCTTACGTCAAACCTAACTGAACTACAGCAACAAAATGTTCCATTTTAAGGTCAAATAATAAAAAAAATTCTGGGAGGGGGTTGCCCATTGCCCAGACCACTCCCCCGGCGAAGGTGCAGCCCCGCAGCGCCACTGTGTCTTTAAAAACGTCCCAACTTTGTTTTTGTCCATTTCTTCCCCAAGTGTTAGACCTATATCCGACTTTCAAAGTTATTTCATTAGCGAATTCAGCGAAATATAATAAAAAAAACACAGCAAGATAAAACAACATACTGCAAACAACTTCTGTTTTATCGAAGTGCAGGCGAACCCCTGCGACGGATAACAATAACTTTTCTGCAAAGTTGCACAACACTTAGACCTACATGTAATTGCAAGGGTTCGCAAAAGATAGCCGGTCGCCGTCTATTCCGTCACACCTTTAATGTCACGGAGGAGTTATTACAAAGGATTTTTTTATCGCTGGCGTTCGCCGTTTTTTAGTGTGAAAAAGAAACAAAATAAATGTTTACAGTTGTTTTCGGTTGGTTTTATTTTGTCGCATCGCACACGTGCGAGTGTCCTTAAGGCGCATACAGAGCGACGTAACAGAACTGAACTGAACTGACATGGTTTATACCCCGTTTACACGATCAAGCTGGCTCGACGAGCTGGCTATATGTTAGCTGGAGAGCCAGCTCGATGTTTGCTATGCTTTATACCCCGTTTACACGATCGAGCAAACATCGAGCAGACATCGAGCAAACGTCCAGCAAATATCGAGCAAATATGGAGCATGCATAAAGCACAGCAAACATCGAGTAGACATCGATCAAAAGTCGAGCAAACATCGAGCAAACATCGATCTGGCTCGTCGAGCTAACACATAGCCAGCTCGTCGAGCCAACTTGATCGTGTAAACGGGGTATTATGAATGCTTCGTATTTGGTCGATGTTTGCTGGACATTTGCTCAATGTCTGCTCGATGTTTGCTCGATCGTGTAAACGGAGTATTAGTTTTCGACGAACTGACCAATGGGCAAGCAGTAACGCATTACAGTAGGCACTGTCTAACGACGTCGGCGACCTATGTGACTACGCTCACGTATGCGTCAACCAATGACCAATGGGCTCGCCCTGCTTGCCCACTGGTCAGTTCATTAGGCCTACGTCACTCTGTACGCGTCTTTACAGTCAATTATTACCGCGTGGAGCATAAAAAAGTGGAGTATACAATGCTTTACACCACAGATATAAAAAAACACTTTTTAAATAAAAGTTTAAAGAATGTTCTTTTTATGTTTTTTAAAATTTTTTAAAATGTTTTCTTGTGCTTTTTAATGTCGTATTTTTTGTTCTTGTTAAAACATAAACGTACAAAATTACAAACGTGATTAATTTCTCATGGGCAAATTGCGTTCAGCTAGTTGTTGGTCTGTACATTCAGTACATTACGGTTTATAATCTTTACAAATGGTAGGTTTTTCGTTTTTAATTATCTGAGTTAGATATTCTTTGCGTGTATAATGGCGAAAAAAGTAGCGATTGGAAACATCTGCAGTTTAATGTTTTTATGCATTTTTTAATAATATTTTTATAAAAGTGCAAAAACATATTTTTTAATGTTTTTATTTGGAAATCAATGTTTTTAACATCCATATGCTTTACACAGATCGAGCGATCGGACAGTCTCAGAAACGTCCATCGCTGCAGTGAACGGCGGTCACGTTGAACATCGTGTTTAAGTGTTCAACACGATCACCCTTCACAGCAGTGCTTGACGCTAATCGCTGCGATCGCTCGATCTGCGTATACGTATGGACAACAAGTAATTTGAGCACAGCTCATGAGACGCGCGACAGCCTTAGCAGTTCCTGTTCGCAGACTGTCTTGGTCTTATTTCCAGCCATTTCGTCCCATTTACCCTCGCAATTTACCTTGAAGTGTGCACCGCAGCCGAAAATCGCAAAAAACACTTAAAGCCACTATTTTTTGGTGTTCAAGGCCATTCAAGGTCATCGATGTTCTACCCTTAAAAAGCCTCTTAAGATATGCAGCATGTCTATGCCTATCTGCAACTGTTTTCACGCTAGACGAGCCAATATCGGTAGGCCTAAAAAAGAAAGGGTATGGACCCTTTCTTTCCCTATCGCTCCTTTTACGCGCGAGAGCTAGCATAGCTAGTAGCTATAGCGCGTATTAGCTGTGGTAATTCTGTCTTGGTGTCTTGTTGTCTGTCTGTCACGTCCCACATCGGAGCCCAGGTGAGATAGAGATTTCGGGTTTTCACCGTATGATAGCTTAGAGGTTCTAGTAATCTAGTATTTCGTGACCAAATTTCATGCCGCTGAGTGAAGGGCGTTCCCACGAACGAGGAGGAGAAAGAGCACCCCCTAAAAGACGTTATTTTACCGCTATTGGCTCGTCTAGCGTAAACAAGAAATCTAAGCTAATGCTCATGAGACGCGCAAGAGCCTATAGCAGTTCCCGTGCGCAGGTTGTCTTGGCCTATCTCCACCCATTTCGTGATAAATCACTCTTCTGCAGCCAAAAATTGCAAACAAAATTATTATAACGCCTATTTTTGAAATTCAAGGTCATTCAAGGTCATCGATGTTGATACCACTGAATATTACGTCACCAGTGCTTGTTATGATTAGCAGCATAGATGTTAAAACATTAGTTTGCAATAAAAAAACATTTTTAAAAACTTTTTTTCACATTTATAAAAAAGAAAAGGAAGGAAAAGGGAGCGAAAGTCCCCAATTCATATTTCTGGCTACGCCACTGACGGTGCAAAAACTGAAATAGAAGAATTTTGTAAATGGTTGGCTAAAACAAAGAATTTTCGTTTCAGTTTCATGTCTGTTACACGGCCACGTACATGTAGACCCATGTTCGGCTTCTACACCATGTCCCCAAAAACTTTAGCTCCGTAAAACACTGGCCCATTTTCTCAAGGTAGTGTAGCGACAGTATTGAGGTAAGATGGGCAAAACTGCAGTCATTTACGTCAAGTTTCTGCTTGTGTGCCAAATATTATTTAAATCGGTCAATGTTTCACGCAGCTGGAGCTATTCCAAAAAAAATAAAAGTGGCTTAGTTTTTTGAAACACGGTGTATAGGCCGTTCCATAAAGCTGGCCAACTCAGCCTTCTATTGTCAGCGGACGAGGAATGAACAATGGCTAATTAGGGACTACAAAGTGCACGCAGGCAGGGATATGCATACGGACGAAGGCAGAGTGTACATGGTGCGGCAAAAAAGTACCCCCCTAGTTTTACGCTGCTTTCTCAGCAACCGTTTAGCAATTTAATCTGAAATTTTACAGATTTATTTTCTGAACTGTTGTACATCTACATGCCAAGCTGAATGTGCTTTTGTTGAAAAATGATGTAAGTTATAGAATTGTTTAACATGACCGCCTACCGAATTTTCAGCGTTAGAAATGTTCAAGTTGCAACACCAATTCAATAACATCGTTGAAACCACCAAGTCAACTAATGACCAGATGCCAAAATTCGATTGTCACTGTGAATGTTTGAAGTGTCCACCGCCAGCTCCAAGCTCCAACACAAGCCTTCAGTCGCTCAGTTTGATAAGTCTTTTACAGCCTTGTCGATCGGTCCTTGTGGCAGGTTGCCCCAGATAACCCGAAGCGCTTCCTTGAGTTTAGCGCTTGTTTTCAGCTTTGTTTTAAGCTTGCAGTAAGCCTCCAACATTGCACCCAATACGTGATAGTCCATTGGGTTTATATATGGCGAATTTGGAGGCCACTATGTATGCTGGCGCGCCGTTCTGCTGGAAGAGGAATCCGGTGGGCAGCCTGCGATTGCTTTAAAAGAACGATAATTTAGTGATAATTTATAAACAAAATAAATTACAGTTTATCAAAACGTCATTGCGACGTCATGGCATCAACGTGGTAAGCGGTTTTGGAAAATTAAATAGCATTTTTAGCTAAATCGGTGTTAAAAAGTCTATAACTTCGATGTAATTTCAATTTAAAGTTCTAAACGGTTGCTGAGAAAACAGCGAAAAACTTTAGGGGGCTACTTTTTTGCCGCACCCTGCATGTGACTGGGGCAGCGGTGTGTAAGCTATCTTATAGCTAAATATCAGATCCAATGGTTCGTTTATAAGACAGGCAACGGGTCACGATATAACATTAGCTCAATCACGCCGCCTACTCCAAAATAAAAAGTGCTGTTGGTCACCAGTCGGACTCAAGCAGGTGTCCAGAGCTTGAGCGCTGGTATAAGACGCTTCACGGTTTCAGGACACCACTTCAGACGCAATTCACACCTACGACGCCGACGCAGCTAAACTTTTCAGTCGAGTCGCGTCGGCAGTGTGAAATGAACTGACGACGAGACGCAACTCAACTGGATAAATTCTAAAATATTATTGTACAGTTTCCAAATTTTCGACCGAAATCCGTCGGCAGTCGTGGGCAATTCAAATTCAATTCATACTGCCGACGCGAACTCAACACGACAGCGGAGTCGCGTCGGCGTCGCACGTGTCAATTGGGCAGAAGGGAGCAAAGTCGTTGAACTGATGACGTGGGTGTCCTAGGTTAGGTACAGGGTGCAGCGAAGATAATCAAACACAAAAATGTGACCTATTTGCAATTCTTTTCTGCATATATTATGCAAACCAGTGGCGGTTTTAGGCCCGGGCCGCCCCGTTTTGCTCCAGCCCCCCCAGTTTCATGGCCGCCCATGATTTTTTTTTGCAAAAATAACACACAATTTTTTTGATTTTTTTGCCTTTCCAAATTTTAGAAAAGCGGCCAAATTTGCAGCTTCCATTAAACGTCCAAAAAACAAAAGTGCTTCAGCTTCAGGGGGGGCGAAGCCCCCCTGACGAGGGGCCCTGCCCCTGGACCCCGCTGGAAGCTCTGCCTCCAGACCCTCGTTATAGGCGCGCGCTACCGCGCTCGCCATCGGGCCCCCCAGATACTGCGGGCTAGAACCGCCACTGCTGCAAACATTATTCTCAGTCACGCTGTAGTTGTTTTACCAGACATCTATACAAATTTACTGCAAAATGGCATAAAATGTCAAAGTTTGACTATACGCAACAGAACCGCTAGGCCTATATGCATCAGTGACGTCGTGGGCTCGTGGCAAGGGACAAGGTGGCAATTGCCAACCCACATCTCGTGCAGTAATTAAAACGATCCATCGGCTCGCGTGGTTCAGACATAACCTTGTTCGTTCTCTATGCTACGCAGTTTCCGCAATACTGCCAGAACTGATGGTCCATCTAACGGGCTGCTGTCGAAGATGGAGGCAAGGCAACTGTGAAGACGAAGACATCTAGAGAGTACGGTATTGACACGGGCTGAGTCGGTGAGAGTATGGCCTTGAATGGGTCTTGATGTGTTGCAGTTATAGGCCTAACAAGGCGTCTGAAAGTACTTGAGTACCGCTGCGTTACATTGGCTGAGCCGTTCAGAATCGCTTGTAGACAGTCGGACCCGACGTGATTAAAGAACACCGGCATAGGTACAGGCCGACTCGCTATAGCTTATAGGTAGTTCCCCAGATCCGGCTGTAAAATACTGCGAAGACCATGAGAACAAAGAAGGCAACAGAATTGCAGCAGACGATAGGGCAGAAGGGCGCAGTGATGTTGTTAACAAAAAACTCGAATGCCAAGAACCAGGCATGTAGCATCTCTGGAAGCCAGACGTTATGTGAGAAAAGTACGGGCGCCGGAGTGAAATGGCGGCAGCAAAACCAGCACGGTATAGGACCTCGCTATATCCAGTCAGAGCAACCTATAGGCCAAAAGTACACGTGACCATCGCCATGGTTGGTGGTCCAGAGACGACTTGACACTTTTCAAGCTGATAAAACGTTCTGCATGGGAATTGTCTCAACAAGTGCACCATTTGACAAGGCAACAGTCGCCGTCGGTGTAAGTATGGCAGCAGAGTTGATCTGCAGTTTCACTTGTCCACTGAATAGGCCCTAGCCAGGGAACTGGCCCAGCTCCATCAAGGCGTCGCATCGTCTGCCACATTTCGCATCTATTTACAGTGCGAATCAGAAATTTCTACCCCCTAACTTGTTCAAATTTTTTTTTTCAAATACTTAACAATTTTAAGCGATATTTCATACACACAGGCCTACTCTGTGTTCAAATCTACCTCAAACTACAACGTGTCTCTGAAATTATCCTTAAATTTGATAAACTTACGCCATGTTATGCACGATCACCCAAAGAATTTTTGCACTTCACAATGCATTTACCACAACACACAAACTTTTGCTATTTGGCAATAAACAAAAGATTGAAACAAACAAATTACTGGGGTGTAACAGTCTCTGAAACATGTAACAAAATTCAGTGGAAATATTTCTTTAAAAAGTTCATATATATCTGATGTTCAAAATCTCCACCACTGGCCAAAACACATGCATTCAAATTGCGAAATTTTGCGGCAAGTCATCCCATAAACTACTGCAGTGCACTTTTTAGCTCCAGAATGGTCTTTAACATTGCACCCAACACACGGTGGTCGTACAAGTGAAATGCAAAATTCTCCAGTTCATCATGCTTAACACGGCATAACTTTGTCAAATTGAAAAATAATTGAATAAAACTTCGTAGTTTGCAGTAGATTTAGACACTTAATATGCACGTGAAATATTGCTTAACAATTTTCATTCTTTGAAAAATAAATTTCAGAACAGGCCAGGGGGGGGGTAAAATTGTCTGACACACACCGTACAAGCGTAAAGAGAAATTTTCACTGATCTGAAATCCAAACACGCAACAGTCTGAACTTGTGAGATTTGTTGAACTTAAAATATCATAACAACTTGAGTAAACATTGCAGAGACAAGGGTTTATGTCTTTCTTATTCACAGGTTGACGTACAAAAAAGTGAAACATACAATGCTTCACGTGCCGGCATACTGTGTATCAAAAAAAACTGGACCCCAGTTACACTTTCAAGTAACTTTAACAACCCTGGTTCAATATCAACAATTTCTGGTACAAAGAATCGTCATACAATCAGCACTTAATAGCACTTGTTAATTTGTGAAACAAGTTAAGAATGAGTACCAACATTTGTTGATATTGAACCAGTATTGTTAGAATTACTTGTAAATGTAACACGGGTCCAGTTTTTAGACACAGTGTAGATCAAGTATATGGCAATTTAGAAACGATTTTTCTCGACCATTGCAGTGAAGGGTAGTCCTGTTAAGTTTGAACAATTCAACAATGTTAAACATGACCGTCCATCAATGCAATGATCAACGCTAATCGTTTTCAAAACTGTCCAACTGCTCAATCGCCATAAAATATTGTACGCTCACTTTTTTGTGCACCACCCGGTGATTTTCGGAAAGACACAAAAAAACTGCCAAAAAATTCAACCAGATTATACTTTTAGTCTCGGAAATAAAAAATAGCACTGTTTCTGCTGCACCCTGCAGAGAATTTACATTAAAATGAATCCAGAAATTGTCCTTATTTTCCATCCACCAAGCGTGTTACCGTTCCTGGATTTTAAACTTCCACATAAAGATCAGAGATGAGTCTCAACTAATACGTCAACTTCCAGAGCCAGTCACCATTCTCTAAACTATATCGGACTATAATCTCACTCAAGTTCTAACTTCATTCCTGTCTTCTCACCAAGATCAACCAATCACTTCAGCCTGCTGCTGGTGATTGACACTACTTATGGTCTATCTTCAAGTCACGCCTGATGTAGCATGCCATTTCGATATTCGCTTCGTGCTATTCTTTCTAATTTTCTCCGAAATAATACACACATGTTGCAAGGCGTTTACATACATACTTGTAATAATTACTTTGCGGCAGTCTTTATGGCATTTTAGTGGCAGCCAGTTAAACGAACATAGCTCCGATTATTAGGTATTTGAAACTTTTATTTCTGCACCACAATTTTACAGGATCAACACTAAATGGTCAAACGACAAATGCGGAAGGACACATTACCGGTCAGGACAAAACTTTACCCATACGGCAATGTCGAACGTTTGAGGTCAATGTATGGGCCCGATACACAGCTGAAATGTTTTGCATGCTGGCCATTGGACAATTACAACCGAACTATTTACTGTAAATGTAAACAAACATTGTATTTTTTACCGAGTTCAATAAAGCAGTAGGGACGTTCCGCTTGTTCAGTGTGCCGCAGCTCTCAGTATCTGAAACATATCTTAAACAATTACTCACAGCCAATGAAGTACTGGACTGCATCGGGACTGGACAGCATTCACAATTTGTTTTAATCCATGACTAATCTACCGAATTTATTGTTACATTTTCCTTCTTTTTGTGAGTACTTTGTGCACGACTTCGTAATAAATAAACAAAGTGCTAGATGGTGACAGTGTGGCAAAAAAACGTTTTTTAAAAAAAAGCCAAACCTAGTGGGTGTTTTGGGCTCCGAGTTTTGGGATTTTTTTAGGTTAAACCGGTTTTTGTAAAAATGCCCGACTTGAAGGGTTTTGGGATTTGTAGGGGTTTTCATTTCGTTGATACGTCTGAGTTTCTGTTTGCTTGTCACAGCATAAAATATACCAATATTTGCAAATTGGTAAGTTTAAATGTTTCAAAAACTTAGCTATAATAGAATATTCCATCATTAGTGGAACCAAAAACTAAAATCAGATTGTAGTCCCGGGGCTGATTTTGAAAAATGAGGTTTTGCTGCATCCCCCATCATTATAGGTTTGGCCAAATTACCAGATATCGTAATTTTCGCGTTAATATCAAAAATATACATTTTTTTTAAATTTCAGAAAAAAACACTTTTTGAAAAGGGTAATGTTTTGAAATTATCATCTTATAGACCAAACAACAAGAAAAATCATCAAACCTACGATGGCAGGTGGGGGGGTTCAGCAAACTTCAAATTTAAGGGCTTTTTGAAAGCAGCCCCAGGACTATAAGTTTCGTGCGGGCTTTTTTGGGTAGTGGGTTTTTAGTGCAGTTTTAGGTGGATTTGCCAAAATGGTGAGTTTTTTGGTATCTCTCCGGGTGTCTCAAGTTCTTAACCCTGAATGGCAATGGTGGGTTGATATGACACCAGTCTACAGGTGATATGTTGTCCTTAACGGATGGGCCGGTTGATTGGCCAGAGGGTCAGCAGTAGTTATAAAACCTCGAGTTCTACGGTGTGAGTCAGAAAATTTTACACTCCCAAAGTTTTTTTGAACTTTATTTTTCAAAGAATGAAAATTTTAAAGTCATATTTTACGTGCATATTCGGCGTTGAAATCTACACGAAATTGCAAATTTTCATTCAGTTAGTCTCAAATTTAATGAAGTTATGTCATATTATGCATGCTCACTAAGAGAATTTTCCATTTTCACAATGCATTTACCATAAAACACAAACCTTTGATATCTGACAACAAATAAATGGTTAAAATGAACAAATTGCTGGGATATTACATTAACAAAAACAGCTAAACATATTTAATAAAAATTTTTTGGAAAAAGTTCATATTTGATGTTCAAAATGTTTACCACCGGCCAAAACACATGCATTCAGACGATATTGCGAAAGTCTGCGGCAAGTCGTCCCGTATCTGCTGCAGCGCACATTTTAGCTTTAGAATGGTCTTTGGCTTAGAGTTAAGTTTGTAAAATGTCTGCAAAATTGCACCCCACACACCAAAGATCAAGTGATTAAAATCTGCTGAATTTGGCGGCCATTTTTACTGAGGTCATTACAGTGGACATGCAACTGAAAATGTAAAAATTCGCTGGATGAATGTGCATAATATGGCATAGCTTCATCAAATTTAGGAATAATTGAACAAAGCTTTGTAATTTGGCGTAGATTTGAATGCCATATATGCATCATCATCAAAGTTCAAAAACTTTTACAAGTGTAAATTTTTTTTGACTCACACTGTCTATTTACTGCTGACAAAAGCTTTGCATTAATCTATATTTTGGAATATACTGGGTGAACTCTTGCAAATGCCCCAAGCAAAAAATTTGGGCCCAAATGCCAAAATCTATAACTAGACCTAGCAGCTATGAAAACTGCACTGAACGCGTCGTCATTTGCAACTTTTTTCTTTCAGTGTGTGTGGCAAACAGTCAATGTTTTTAAGGTGCACATCCAGTGATCTGGGGCATTGGAGCTGAGGCAGAAATTTTTGGTCACCAACCCTGAATACTGTTAGCTCTAGTTGTTGACATTTTAGGCAAAAAATTTTGGCTTTCGGCCTTTGCAAGAGCTTGCACAGAACAATAAGCCTAACGTCATTGACAAGGGACGATAAGAGGGTAGAAAACAGTGAATTGTTTTTATTGGAATACATTTAATGCTGAGGGTGTGACAATAAAAACTGGACTGTTTTTGACCACCCGTAGCTCTGTTAACTAGCGCAATAACAATGAATATTAAAAAATGTTTCATTTTCAGCAGGCCTAGTTGTGCAATGTTAACAGCACCCGACCGTAATAAAATTGTTAAGTCCACTACTGTTGCTATTATTTAATTTCCAAGTTCTTTCTGTTACAAGGACAAAAACAGCTACGACTGTTCAGGAACATACTGTCTTATATTGGCACACCCTGTAGTACATGTCAATGCACAGTTGTACTGCATGGATTCGCGCATGTTCAATAAAAATGCAACACAACAAAATAACTGGAGACGATCACCGTCGACCCCATTTAGCAGACAATGGGTTATCCGACACTGTATTGGTAAAGTTGGCATTATTGCAGCAAAACGGCAATAAAAAAACTGATTATTTCACTGCAGTTTCATTTCAACCTTTGGACTGCTGACATACGACAAAATTGCAAATGGAGTTGACGGCAACCCTCTCGGGTTATTTTATTACGAGACTAGGTTCTGGGTTTTGGGGGTTTTTATAGGTTAAACCAGATTAGTAAAAACCCAACTTTATGGGTTTTGGGATTTCTAAGGGTTTTCAGCTATAACAGTAAGAACTGTTTAAAACCTTAACTGAAAAGTCTTATGAGTTTCTGTTTGCTCCACACAGCATGGAATATACCAATATTTGCAAATTTGTAGGTTTAAATGTTTCAAAAACCTAGCCATAATGAAATATTTCATTATTAGTTGAACAATAAACTAAAATGGAAGTCAGTTTGGGATGGTTTTTTTGGATGGGATTAAGCAGTTTTTAGATGGGTAGACCCCAAAAAACCACCAGATTTTTGGGGGTATCTGCCTGGGTGTTTTAACCCAGTTTTATTCCGTTTCTTGTAGTTTTACACCAGTCTGTGTGAAACCATAAGCGATCACACAACTACACCATGTCCGGAAAAAATATCCCTGACATTATCGACTGTTAATTGAAGAAGGGTTATCCAATTTTAATAACTTTGGTAAGAAAATTTCTGGCACAACTGGCCATCAAAATGATTGGTTAATATTCCACCTGACCCATGTCTGCTTTGCATTACCTGGGGAAAAATGGACCAACAAAGTATGCGTTGAAATAAGCAGAAACATGTCAAAAAACATCCCAAACATTGTCGATTGTGACTTTAAGAAGGATTGATGGATTTTAAAAATATTTTTGGTGCACATATTTTTGACACAACAGGCCATCAAACGACCATGCTAGTTTCCACCTCACCTAAGGTCTACTTCTGCGCTACCTGGGAAAAACAGAACAGGTGAAATAAGCACTGAAATGAACAAAAAAAAACTTCAATAAATTTCAAGTCTTCAAACCTGTGGCCCGTCTTCAAACCTGTGGCCCCTAACAACAACGTGGTTTGACTGTCATGCAGCAGCGTATCCACCAGATGACGTTTAGGAAGATTAATAAATTTAAGAAGTGACTGTTAAAGTCTGTATTGGTCTAAAGCAAAACATTATTGAACTGCTGACAGAAATATGGACAACATGTGTTTTATGTGCTATTTTGATTAAGTAATAAATAATAATATTTGCTTGGACAAAAATGCAATATTTTGTTGGTTCTGTTTTCCCCAGGTAGTGCAGAAGCAGATATTGAGTGAGATGGGAAATTAAATCGTCATTTGATGGCCAGTTGTGTCAGAAATATTCATGTAAAGACTTATTAAAATCTGTTAATCCTTGTTCAAGTTACAACTGAAAATGTCTCTTGGTTTTTTTCCGGACACGGTGTAGATCAGCTGGCTTTTGCATTTACATCTGATAGGTCGGTCTTTGCTGTAGATGCAATGGATACTGTGGTTCAAGGTTATTTTCGCCCACTGCTATGACGAAATGGGCAGAATTCATTAGTTAAAAATATACAATATACCACCGATAAAAGGTATATGAACCTTTATGTTATAATGTCACCAACATCTTTTACTTATCATACATGTAGATAGGTAGCCAGATAAAAAAAAATCTCACAAAGGTTCACAAATCGTTTATCAGAGATACAGACGTACAGAGTGAGCTGCATAATTCAACCCGAATTTGACAAGAACTTAAGAGGCTCACTTTTTAGTAAGCTTCTGAGTTTTTGTCAAATATTGACCGATTTTCAAAATTCTTTCACTGACATACTCTGCAGCGAATTTGCTATGAAGTGACCATTGTAGTTCCCATCACACCTCAAATGCATTGCTTCATTATCTTGTGGAATATCGTCAGCTCTGGAATAAATAAGTTACAAGATAAGCCTATTCAAAAGCTGGCTGCACCCCATTTCACAATGCATTTAAAATGTGACGAGATCTTTAACAATTGCCGGTAATGTTTTTTTCAAGTTTACCACTCGCATGGCCAAAGAAAGAATTTTGAAATTTGGTCAATGTTTTATGAAGCTACAAGCGTATGAAAGTTGGGTGAAGGGGATTCCTTCTTTATGGACCACCCAGTATATCAGCCATCACAGCTATAGGCTACGTATAACCCAAAATTCTCTTAGAAACTCTAACATCATCCATTATGTAAAAACCAAGCCTTTCTATTTACTCCTCCATTTCTTTCAAAAATGGTCAAACAAATGGCTTCAGTTGTATCTGCTTTCCATTAGCTGTTCTCGTTATTCACCTACTCCTTCAAGCGACAATGTTGTGTATGTTTATCCATTACTTTCGTGTACGATCTAAACTGCAGTGCCAACAAATTAATTAACTCCGCCAAGTGTAAATGTAGTGAACATAGAAGGAGATTATGAGATTGGTCGTTCTGTGTGTCCGTGTTGTGTCTGTGTGTCCGTCGTTCTATCATCAACTCGCTTCGACCGAGAGACAAAACGATGGCGCCCTCCTGTAAATACTTCTACATTTAACAGTAGTAATGTTTAAATCACTTCACTTGGCGAAGATGTGCATTCTCACGAGCGCCTTCTAGTTTCATTTTGCGATCTTGACTGCAGTCTGTAGATTGTTGCTTGCTCGCACACTACTCCATTCTTCAGCCCTGTCTCTTACCATTGGCAACGATAAACTGTGCAATATCGTATTCTTTTCAAAGATGTCATGCAGCCTTCAACATGTATCCGATTCTTCCAGTAGCATTCACTCATCAGCAACACAAGGTGCCAGCATTTTCAGTTTTCATCCTGCTTCAATTCACTTGCTTTGCTTTCAGAAACTATCATCAGCACATAAAATGATCAGGGCCCACAGTTTTCCGCCCCCCGTGGAATTTCGAGCTGAGCAGCAAAATCTGCCATTTTCCGCAAAATTTTGATATTGCCGCAGAATTTTGCAGAATTTAAGAAATGACCAACGATTAGTACAATTGTCGACTTGATAACGTAAATAGACTAACTATATCATGGAGAAAAATCAAACTGAACTGCCTGAAATGTGTCCCTATTAATAACTACCATCGTAATACGACACAGTCGTAAATAAACACTATGTGACTAGTTAACAAACTGCACTTTAAAAAAAGATCCATAATTTTCTTTTTATGCTGCTAGCATAACTGAGCGCCATGCCAGCCTCTAAAAACTGAAGTTTTTTTACAGAATAAAGCTTAGTTCACGCACGAATGAAAAGCCGCAGTAAGCCACGGAATTTGAACGATTTTGCCGCAGTGAGCTGCAAAATTTTGCGAACTGGCCCACGAAATTTGGCAAAATTTTCCGCGGAAAACTGTGGGGTGGGCCCTAAAAATGATCGTAACACTGATAAAAGTGATAACGATGTAAATAAGGAAAATGACAGTCTTTTCCTTATTCACATGGTAAACACTATTATCACTATTATGGTCATTTGGCTGACAGATATGGGGCATTATCTGCAATTTCGTTTGATGCAAAAGTTATAAACAGTATTTTTTGTAACACAAAGGTCCACAATACAGTGACATTTCGTTCAGAGTGTATTCTTCATAAAAAAGTGCTAACTCTTTGCCATTACGTGAATACAATTTCACTCAACTTCGAACACCGGAAAACTTTTTCTGTGTTAATAACACAAACTTATTTTGCAAAAAAATGCTGATCTGTAACGTGTACAGCGGGACATGTTACTTGATTAACATGTGTTTAAAATCTGCTGACTGCTTTGGTCCCAGCCAACGCTCCGTGTCCTGTCCAACTTCTGACGGCAGCATTTTCCATAATCGCAAACCTCTTCAGCGTGGGGAGCTAAACAGCATATCACAGGCGGAATGAATGATACCTGATGTTAGAGTAAGGGATTAAAAATAGACCACGGAACCACGAGGGAAGAGGGAAGCACCTGCTCTCTTACTTTTTCAAGTAGGGATCCAACGTTTGCCCCCCTGTCCTCCTGCACTTTATCACACGTAAATAATTTGTTACTGTTTGCGTCACCATGGTGTGCCCCAAACTCCCATGGTGTGTGTCAGCATAGGATGAGGCAATTTTCCTCTGCCTATGCTTAAAGTGACTTCAGCATACACAAAATTAGCAATGCTGTCGAGCATGCTGGACAACAAATTACCGTAGTCAAACAACCACAGTTGTTTTTTTACGATATGCCTTGCCAACTGTAGTTATCAAATACAATATTTTCAGTCTAAAATGCCCTAAAAACTGTCTGGTGGCCGAGATCTGCTGAGACCCGCTGGGGAGCCTAAGCACTCCCCCAAATCAAAACCCAGGCCATTATGGACTGGAATTTAGTATTAATATAATACTGGTATATATTATTACAGAATTATACAGTACACACTTTAGAATTTGTGGCGCCACTACTGCCCCTTACTTTCAGACACGTTCCGCAGTCTATTGGGCTCGAAAGACGGGACGATGTTGGTTTGTCGAACTACAAACTACAAGAAGTTTACAAGGACAGATGAAACGGGTGAACATGTCAACGACACTGACACCTGGCAGCGCAGTAAGTGTGAGATTGCGAGATAAGATCCGATCATTACAGACACCGCAGACACCACAGTTGTACTGCTCGCCCACTGCCGACACAGATTATCAGTACACAGACGTCATGTATAGTACAACAGCTTTGATCCATTGCCGCCCCAACAACGAAGAATACGTTTGTGAGATTGATGAATCGCTTCAGCTCATTCTGTATATACAGCAAATGCAATCCACTAGTAAGTAATTAAGTAAGTAAAATGTGAATTTATATGGCGCATATCATTAAGTTAACCTCTAGTTTAGTGCAGTGAGTTTTTCTGCAAAGTCTGTAACGACAACAACTATCGCCAGAACAATTTTTGTCAAGAGTTTTTCCGCAATAAGCAGAATCTCACAAAAAGTGGAGTTTCAGAAACTGCTGAAGCAGAACTTTTTAGAGGCCAGATGCTCATCTTGTCATTCAATTAACAGCCATAAAACCAATCACATGAAGTAATACATGCGCTCAGACAAAATTAAAAGTGCAGCAATATTTTTCATAATGCAATATTGTTGATGCAATATTGTTGATGCAAATAAGTAGCACGACACAATTCGAAAACACAGTTTACTATCACAAAAGCTTCAAGTTCACCCCGTGCCCCTCCAAAACAAATGCAAGTTCAAACTAAAATACATACTATATAATACATTAATGCTACAATGTCTTACCAAGCAACTGAGGGCAATCATCTAAATATATTTAGTACGATTCAGAGCACGATCAGCATAGCTGTCATCTGTCATCTTGGCCCAGTCGGTCTGACCAATGACAAATCCCAACTCTCGTCTCCGCATCTGATCTTTGCGCTCTTCAATGTCTGCCCAACGCACCTGTCGACAGACCACACCCACGCCCGGATTAAAACCCAATCAAACCCCATTCCATAAAACTGTAGGGCCTTTGCATAAATTTTCTGTCCACGAAATGAATAAGTTACGTAGTAGAGTTCAGGTTTTGCAATACATTGCACTACAAACGTTAAGCAAACGTTAAACATCGCAACACGCCACAAAGATTACAGACTAGTAAATGTCACACTACTGTCCATTATTCTCTGGCCCATGGGACCCTTTTTGTAGAGGCACCTGTTCAGCAAAACATCAGACGACATCTCATCAACATCAAAAATTCCCCAAGCTGGAAAATGGAATAAAATGGATTCTCCCAAAGAGACAACAATCAGAATTATGCAACACATCAAAAAAACCAATAGCACAAAACAGCTACAAATCAACAACTCTTCTAACAAGTAATCTGAGCAAGGCTCATGAGACGCGCGACAGCCTAGCAGTTACTGTTCGCAGGTTGTCTTGGTCTATCTTCAATTCTCCATCCATTTCATTGCAATTCACTCTTAAAATCTGCACCAGAGCCAAAAATTGAAAAAAAACACTAAAACCCCCCATTTTGGGGGTTCAAAGTCATTTGAGGTCATTGATGTTGACACCACTAAAGAGCTTGTAACTATTGCTTGTTATGATAAGCAGCATGTCTGTACCTATCTGCAACCATTTTCACAATCCACGAGCCAATAGCAGTAAAATAACCACTTTTTAGGGGGATAGCCATCTTTGACGTCCGCCTGCACAGGCCTCCTTGAACTTACGGGGTAGGGACTTGAACTGCTAAAATCTACGTTTAATGCTAAAAATTTTATATGCAGGTTGTCTTGATCTTCTCCAGCCATTTCGTCACAAATTACAACGTAAAACCGACAGCAGTAAAAGCCATGTAAGGCAGGCAAGAGCTAGTGAGCTAAAGCATTAAATGTCTTCCTACAAATGTTTTTTCAGACAGTTAATCAATAAACGATGCTTCAAATTAAACCTTTAGACTTGGCTTTTTGATCGCGCCTACTCGTGACAGACGCCTTTGAGAACTCTGCGTAAAGTGCGCTTTAAAAATATAGAGATGGACCGATTCACTGATTGACTGAGTAAATATTGTCATTGTTACCCTCTTCTTCCCAGGCTCGGACGTTCTCGTTTCATAGTCGTCCGGGAGCTGAAGATAATCTTCCATCCTCTGAGGCTCCGATTCCGCCTTCCGCTTGTTCAGTCGAATGCCGTCCAGTTTATCTAACAGTTTGACAGCAGTCACATTACTGCTACATGAAACTCACATTTCTTGTCTCTAAAAAGCACTTATGTGTAAAAATCAGGGTTAGGGTTAGGAGTTAGAGCTTTTACAGGTAAGGGCCCATAATTTTTACAGATAAGGACTAAAGGCCATATGCACATTACTGCAATGTGAAATGACTACAGGCTATCTGTAGCTGCTGCACATCTCTGACACAGTTACCACAACAATTCATGCATCATTGGTCTTCAAACATTAATGGCTTGATGAGACATCTACTGAAAGTGCTAAAATGCACATTTTAACATCCTGCTTCGGGCTGAACAAGAGCGAAGTGATTTAAAAGGCAAAGACAAAACAAAATGGCTCAAGAATCGACAACGATGCTTTTAAGGACACACAAAAACAAAAATAACAGCTACATATGCAAATATACCATCGGAACTAACTGCACTACAACATAGCATACACTGTGATCCATTAACTACATGGCAGCTGACATCTGCTAACAGCTCAAACAAATCTCAGTCACTGTGAATAATTTCTGCACCATTTTTATCAAAAAAAGAAATTCTTTACACATCCGCACTAATTTGTTTCACTTTACCTTTTACGCATACTGTACGAACTACTGAGTAAAGACAGAAAATAAATGAAACTGAAGTTAAAAATATCCACAGTTGACAAACGCATTGGTGCTAAATGAGAATTGGCAATTTTCAGTATAAAAAGGTGCACTTAATAACATCATTTCAAGCCTTTCTTAAAGCAAAGGTCTTCTGCACCAAGTGATAATGAGACTATCAGTCTATAACACCAATAATCCTGACATGCTGCTTAGAACAACTGCTGCACATTTTACGGACTTTTTAGCCATATGTGACATATCATGCCACATGGGAAATTCATTCCTGATTGAAATCAGTCACTATTCAGTAGAGCTGTTACTGAAATAAGCCGCCATGTGGTTGACGAATCACAATGTATGTCACAAAGGCCAGCATGCACGGGATTTCAGCTGTGTATAATCACACGTGGCTTTCAGTAATTATTATCAAGATGCGTCATATTTCGAAAATATGTGATCTATCAGTACTGACACTCCAGATTTCATTTTTGTGCAGGTTCCATTTACTGGGAGATTATAACAATTTACAGGACAGGGGACAAAAAAGAAGATGATTCATGGATACAAGTATCCAGAGAGGTCAGTGGCCAATGGGGGAAAAGACTAGGAGTCTATTCCCCACGGAATATAGAGGTTAGAGGCATGGATTCATGGAGGAGGCAAACAAAATACAACCCAGTATCCGGTCCCATATCATCCCGAGGTTACACTTTCTCCTCCACATAATCAGTGTTATCACTTTAATGGGCAGTAAACTGCACTTCATTCTAGCAGAACCTAAAAATCTAAGAGGTCCCAAAAATACTGCGAATATTTGACTGAGCACATTACATAAATACAACTCGAATTTCCGCTGCTGCATTACTTGGTTTATGTTCAGCAAAGTGCAAATTACCCACTAATTTACTTTGCACACTTTGGGTAATTTGCACACTGCTGAAAGGGATCACAAAAAAACACTGTCAGTGATATTAGACTTTGACTTCTTTATACATGAAAATCATTCAACTTAAACTTTGACTTGAACTTAAAGGTCCCATTTTTCCATGTGGACTTGATTGGAGATCATCTCAATGACCGTTTTTCCGTTGCCAATTAGCGATTGATTGTCCATCAAATCTCTCATCAAGTTGATGGCTGATTATTGGCCGATCAAATCAGATAACTAACAATTAAACATGTGATCTGCAGTTCATTGCTATTTGCGCCAGAAACATTGCTTCACTTTGCCGGTCAGAACGGCAGTTCACACATTAAAATGAAGTTGTAGGCATGGCGATTAATCACTACTGATCAGTTTACACTGTACATAGTGTTTTGTAAAGAAATAAAACAGATAGACGCCCTCATGTTGATTTACGATAGAACGTATTTTTGACAGCAGACGATATGGACAATATTGTTGCTATGATGATGATTACTGGCTAGCATCCACTCGCAATGCATGCTGGGTAATTTAGCACAACACTGCAAATTGAGGTCAATGTCAGCCAATCAGACTGGCATAAAGAAGTTGACGGTGAATCAACATATCGTGCATCACATAATTAAAGATCAAAAATGTATGGAAAAACAAAACAAACACAGTTGATCGACGATCAATTCAGAGCATCAAGTTGATCAAAGATCAGAGAATCAAAGATCAAATTTGATTTGATTGGTGATGGAAAAACCAGATCAAATAATTTATTTGACTTGAAATTGACTGAAGTCAGTCAAAGCTAGCTCAAGTTAAATGATTTTCATGTACAAAAAGTCAAAGTCAAATATTTCACTTCGACTTCTCAAGTGTGTCAGACTTTAAAACAACTGAAATGCAGTTGAAGCCTAAGCCAAAAGATTTATTTAAAACGCGAACAATTCTGCACTTACGCACGTACTGTGCCAGTTGACTTGTTTAAAGTGTCATAATAGTATGAAATTAAAAATTTTTTAAAAATCAGTTGTATAAAACTGATCCTGATTTCTCCACAGGCACGGTCAAGTTACTCATGATGTATTAGTCTCTGGATATTGACCTACTTGAAATCTGTCGAAATTAACTGACGAGTGTTGACGATAAGTACCATGAAATATCGCACTTAAAATTGTATGCATGTAATTCTGCTATATTAAAGTAAACATTAGTGACTTAATAACCTAAAAGTATATCATACAAAAAGTAAAATGATTACAAATACTAAATAAAACAAAAAATTTGAGCTAATGCTCACGGGACGTGCGAAAGCCTATAGCAGTTCCTGCCAGCAGGCAGTCACCCATCGCAGCACTAACCGGGCCCGGCGTAGAGTAACTTCGTTTCAGCCGCAACGCGTTACCAACGACGCCACGCCATCAATGCCAGCACCGTAGCGCCGCCTTGTGAATGACTTTGTGTCGAAGTCCGAAATCACCCGAAAAATCCATAAAAAATCCCTATTTTGGCGTTCAAGGTCATCCAAGGTCATTGAATTCGGCGCCAATCGAAAGCCAGTATACGAT
>Ga0056128_1002334_pt1 | contig 22377 bp, 16 predicted proteins | sample WorMetLIZISLAND2_FD_71113 | JGI IMG/M metagenome (GOLD analysis project Ga0056128, IMG submission 71113) | Marine gutless worms symbiont microbial communities from Max Planck institute for Marine Microbiology, Germany - Olavius geniculatus... ... | reverse complement strand
TGCACCCAGTGGGATGAAATTTTGTCACGATAAACTAGAGACCTTAGGGCAGCCCACAGTAAAGATTTCGTGATCCTGGCTTGCACTGTTTTGATACAGATCACGAGTGTGACAGACAGATGGACGGACAGACGGACGGACGGACGGACAGATGCCCAGACGACGGCAAAGACGTGCGAAGCATTCTGCTGTCGCACGTAAAAACTGACGATTAGAAATCTGGCAAATGCACAAATATGGCACAAGCTAGTACTAGTCAGTTCAAAAACTAAAACAAAAAATGCGTCTATAACATACCACATAGACACACATGTATCACAGGTTAACGACCACTTAAAGAAAACTGACTTAGCTGATGTCCGATTTCCCACTGACTCTCATATAAAGGGTTCTTAAGCAAAAAGCTGTTACAGACCAGACATGCTTCTTATCACCGTGCCAAATGTTGAAGAGCTTAAAGATATATAAATTTGGCCCATCCGTTACACAATCATGTGTTTACATTTCCTTCAAATTCAGCCTCTTTGTAAAAAAATAACGTTCATACCACCAATGTAGAACTGTGAACCAGAAGTAAAAGTCAGCCGGCGTTCTGAGATATCCGGCAGGCCATCAACAGTCACACGGACATAACCATTCTTTGAGCCTTGAGTCTCCAGTATGTCAATATCCACGGAATGCCACAAACCATCGGTGAACGACTCGAGACCATAGCTCAGATCTGTGTGCACATACATCTATGTTCTCAAGCGCGTGTTCAATTAAACATGGATTCGATCAAGTTGGCAAGTAGAAATTGTGTAGGAATGGTGCAAAAGTTGGGACGATCAAGCAGAGACCGGGTTGTTTGTCAGCTTAAAGTCATGGAGGAGTCGTGCAACTTCATGTATGGTTAAGTAGCAGTTGGAAACAAATCATGCACAAGCCTGATCAGCCAAAGAATGTGGGTGACTGGGATACTCAAATTGATGATTGATTGGCAATGAGCCTTTACCTACTTTATTTACTAAACACAAGTTAGCTCAGTGCTCAAAACTCTCTCTCGGGTTCTCATTATGCAATCACAGCATCTTTTTAGAATCAGTTAATTGCAACTCTATTGCAAAGTATGACAGTAAAGAAATTTGAAAACCACAGAGCCACAAAAGCATATAACATTACATATTCCATAATCGTCACATTGTACAAAAATTATTAAAACAATTTGCATACAACTAAATGCTATAATGTGAATAACATGTATTAATACATATAGCAACATTAAAAATAGTGGGTAGATTTTTGATTATGTAATCAATTATATTACTGCTTATGCTGCAAAACTGACAGCATAACTGAAATCATATACAACATGCAAAAATTTAAAATTCTGCAAAGAAAAAAGACAAAATTACTGATAACCTTTATATTTTACTATGACATTGCAGTAATTAAAAAAAGTTATGATTCTTACGATTTGTTATGGTATTTGTGACAGCAGGATCATTTGGTGTCTTTATGCTGTATTCTAGGAAGCCTTCATCATTCAATTTCAACTACAAAAACAAACAAACATAGTCATGAATTCCATAATTATATGCAATTAGCACAAGGTTCCATTCAGTTTCCTTCAGAAGCACTGAAAAGATGCTGATGGCAAAAAAAAACAAATAAAGCAACAACAAAATAAAAATATTAGAAAATGCTTTGCAAGTTATTTAAACCTCAGAAATTCAAGAATACCAGAAAGTTGTCAACACGGAACCTAAATCAATGCCCAGAATTTTGTTTCGCAGACGAAACTCATCATTACTCCTAATTTGACACGTCAGCCAATTTTCATATGTTACACCTGATATAATCTACAAAAAAATTGCTAAAAACATACATAATTAACTTACTTAACGCAATTTGTGTAAAAGCATTATTACACAACATCCTAATTGCAATTTTATTTACACACTTCAATGACATGGCCTACTAATAGTTAGCTCACTCCAGAAAAAACTTTAGGAAACTGTTTCGGCAAAACTTTCACAAAGAACGTCCTTTCGTTGCCCCATCAACAGCTTCAAAGAAGCAAACAAAATTACAAAACATGCAACTAAAACTATTTACAAGACGCAGAACTCACCGTAAAGCGTCCGCCAACATTAGGAACATGAAGAAACAGCATTCCGTCACGGTTGTAAGAGCGGAAGTCAAATTTCACCCGGACTCTTCCCTCCACGTCGTAGTCACCAAGTTTCAGGTGGGCACTCACCGTTGGAAATGTCAGCGGTGCAATTTTCGAAGTCTAACAAATACACATAATTTGCTACAAATACACTAATTAATGACAAAATATATCATCTTGTATGTAAAAAATCATTCTTTAACCTTTCTACACTAAAGTCACCAAAATCACACTTGCTTCGAAAAACAATAACTATAACAACAACACTCTGCAACAGCAAATAAACCCAAACCACTAGTAAAAATATTTCGATGTAACCTTCTCTTTTAAATCTTGTAATTATATGATACTGCAGAAAATGTCTTCATATTGCTCATCAACTTCATCTGAGGCAACACAACATGCTAGCACATCTATGAGTCTCTTTACTGTAATGTCATTGCTATATGTTTTGGTGAAATATTCTTTAAAAATTAGGTAATATTTGTTATGCTATCACAACAAAAACTAGGTGGATTCTTATAAGCAAAGTCCGTAATTCATTAAATGCATCTGAGCTGCACATAATTGAAATGAAATACATGAAAAAATGTATAAATATGAAATGATTAAAAACCACAAAAACAGTTTTAAAATGACACGATATGTAGAATGCTAAAAAAATAATGTAAAATGTTAAGGCACAGTAGATGAAAACAGTTAATACAGTAAAGCAACTGACCCTGCAAAAGCCAAAGAGCACGTTGCCGTGGACAGTAAACCGCGGCTGCTGCATTCGCGCATCCTTTATAACATCCATGTAGTTGAACCAGACATTCTCCATACAACCGGAAAAGTTCTGTCTGGTCTGAAGACGCTTTCCGACCTGCAGGAAGTTGTCGAGCCCTCCAACATGGATCTAACGTTCATCACAAACTATGCAATTGTTACAACTGTCCAATGTCACAACTAAAAAAATGTCAGCACATTCCCGGCATATTACACAGCCATCTACCTACAGATTTGAAACACAAACCATACCTTTTGTTACTTTCGCTATGGATAATGTTCACAGAAATTTTGGCTTTTCTGCAAATTTTTGTTCTCAAGCTGAGTGCCTACACAGAACACACAGATGGACAAAAAAGACAGACAGACAATTAATCCATAACGTGATTTATTATGACGTCCGCAAGATAATTAATGCAGTAAAACCAGCAAAAATGACTAGCTTTGGTAAACCATGTCAGTATGTAACTAACCACCCAGGTCAACTCAGCCTGGCCATCCCTCCATAGCTACGTACACAACAGCAAAAGCTGGGCAGTTGACAGCACGTCGCACAATGCACTGGCTCCCACATCCATGGTCTCCCAGTGTAAACTACACCGCGTCCCAAAATTAATGACACCCCTATAAAGTTAGTATAAAGTTAGTGTAAAATCGTTAATATCTGTCAGATTTGTACAAAATATGAAACGTTCATGTAGACATTCATTCTGAACTAGTCTTTAGAGTTTGTGCTCAAAGTGGCCACCTTTTGCCTTGCAAGCTCTTAGTCTTAGGTGAGTGCGCCGCTGCTTGATCGCCGTGTCAATAACAACTTACTGAACATAACCTTAATGTAAACAAACTGTGATGTCATAATGACGTTATACTGAGCGCACATGGTAAGGTTTTAACGTCATAATAGATGTAATGGCACGTAATGTTAAAATAGTGCAGTGTACAATATTTTGTTGAAATCCATGAACTGGAAAGTAAATATGGTGTGTTTGATGCAAGGGGTATTGCTAATTTTGAGACACAATGCAGTGCCTGATTGAGGGCTAAAAAATAGATCAGACCACCTTTGAATCACCTTTGAATGTGACTCATGAGAGACAATCCAATGCAATGTGAATGCTGAGTTGTTAACATGAGCTATCAATAGCATCTTGTCATTGTCATCCCAGGAATTTGTAGCAGAGTATAGTTATGAAAAAAGATCAGCTGGTCACATCAGAAATTTTTTCAGAATCTTGCTGCTGGTTCAGTGATCACATCATAAAGTTGTGAACTAGTCATCATTTGTGTTCTACTTGCTCTTACGCCACCGATCTTCTTACTTCTCACTCCTTCCAGTTGATTCTTTCTCATAAATATATTTTACTGAAAATACCCAAGATTACAGCAACAAAGCTCCTATTGCCAGTAGATATCAACTGTTAATACCCTGCGGTCAAGGTCGAGCTGGTAGAAATCTCCGTTAGTGATGTTCGTCATGTTGAGTCGATCGACAGTAAGAATAACATCCTGTTCAATGCGAGACACCTCTACATCATGCCATTGTCCATCGTCCAGTAAACTTCCCAGCTGAATCGTTGTATCTCCACTTGTGTCAGCAGTCGTCCCTGTTACACAAAGGAAGTCTACATTAGTATTGTCAGCAAATACAACTGACTGGAACTCAAAGAGTGATTTCAAGCTGGTTCTGAGCTACAAGTCGATACTGTCACAAGACAAGCTATGTGATAACACTACACTGCTGCCTAGTCAAAGGGTCAGTAAATATCGTAGCAGATCTCCTGGAAGTGGAAAATTTTCCACTTCAATACTGTCTTGTCCCCACAATGAGAACTGATGGGCAGATTTTTGCAATCCAATATTAGCATGTTAGTGTCAATGAAAAGTCACCATGACTGCCAATAATAGCGACAAGTGAAAACCCACCATGTAGTTGGGGGATCCTCAGACCTCTAGCCGGTAGGCAAAAGACTTCAATTTTTGGCCCTTACATCACTCCCTCAATAGGCTTCATTTTCACTTCACTCCTGTTCATTTTCCTCTCAGTACCTTGGAGACTGGACAACAAAACTTGCGGACAAAGATGTAAATGGATAGGCAAGAAATAAGATAGAGAAGACAAATGAAAGAATAAAACATAGATGTTAAAAACATTCATTTGCAAATAAAAAACATAAAAACATGTTTTTTATACTTTTATAAAAAACATTAAACTGCAAATGTTGCCAATTGCTACTTTTTACTAGGCATTTTTTTACTTTATGTAACCGTGTTTATGGTACATACTCAATTATGAACTAAACAATCAAATGTCAGAACAAATACCAAGTATACTAGTCACATTAACAGTTTTTAACACTTCTGTAGCAATTTATTCTAACGATGTAACAAGAACAAAAAACATGACATTAAAAAGCACAAAAACATTTTAAAAATAAAAAACATAAAAAATTTTTAAAAACATTACAAAATTAAAAACATAAAAAAACATGTTTTTAAAACTTTTACAAAAAACATAAAAAATGTTTTTACATCTATGGAATAAAGCCATTCCACTGATAAATACTGCAAGCATTACTAAAGAGGGAATAATTCCAAACCGAGGTCCAGATTGAGAAAAAGACGGCCACGAATCATCTCCAGGATGATATAGTCTCCTTGGTTCCCATCGGCAAAGAACAGAAGACCATCGGCTTGATTCGTTTTAAACCGCAGTCTGATATAATCCTCCCTTGTCTGAACATACTGATTTTCTCCACTGATGTCGTACGTTATCCGACTTTTACCGTCAAAAGTGGCTGCTTCACCATCTGAAAATATGCAAATTATCGATCAGTTAACACTAAATGTACCTGACAATACTACAAAAATTTTGGCAATAACAGGTTTTACCATAAAGTTCTAAGCATAAGTAGAGCAAGACATTTGTACAGGTCAGAAGTCTTCACGTTGATCAAATCATCAAACAAAAACAACCACGCATTTTAGTCACAATAAGCAAAATGCAACTTGAGAGGACTTTAAAAATTTTAATAAAAAAACCTTGGGGTAAAATTAATTTAAGGAGATTAACCAGGTCCACTACAGTCACAATAAGCAAAATGCAACTTACCAAAACGGCAGCCATAGAATTCGGCACGCAATGAGATAAAGCGTTCCCACCGTTGTGGGTTAATGCGTATATAACGTGCAACAATTGGATATGGTAGTTCAATAAGGTAAACGTCATTGTCATTCAGATTTGCCTCAAACATCTACCATACAACACCAGCACCGAAACAATACTGTTAGTGCTAGCAGCACAAAATTCACAGCAAAACAAAGGTAAAGCTTCTATTGCATTGCAGGCTGGCCACTCTGCAGATGGTTACAGGTTAAATGACAACATTTAAAAATGTCCATCAGAACAGCAATTTTCTTGCACAATCCAGAAAACAGTGAACTTCCAAACAAGGCAAAGAAACAAGCATCAGAGGTTGATGATAACGACTGACTAAAAAATTAGTAGCCATTCCCAAACCATGAACACTACAACTTGGCAATGACTGAATTTCTTTAGCTCTCAGCCAGAGACCAGTTTACACAGATGGTTAACTCGTCTGCAGGCAGCCAGTGGCTTCTATACCTATACCTGGTGGGCGCAGCTTGCATCCAGTGAAAAATAGGGGAAAGTTCTGTTAAGGTTGTAGATCAAAACTTTTCCCCTATTTTTCAGTGGACAAACTACACCCTTAACAAAACTTCCTTCCTAAAAATAGGAAAAAACCAAAATGACGGAAAAAACTCGAATCAAAAATTGGAGGGAACCTAAGCCCAAACGTGAGGGGAAGTTGCACCCGATTTCACTTTCAGATTTAGGGGGATAGAAGTCACTGCAGGCAGCGACCCATACAGCCAGTCCTGACAATCTGCAAAGCTACATATTACCATACTTCCACTAAAAATCAACAGTGTTGCAAAAACCTACCAGGGGTGTACCATACTCATTGCCGTAGACAGTCCACGTCTTGTTGTCTGACGAAAACCATAGATAGTACTCGCTAACAAACTCTCTGCTACCTCGTCGGCCCTGTGTTGCAACTTTTGTAATCACTTGCCGATAGCCAAGATCAACGCTGAGGTGCTGATACATGTCAGTTAAACCGGACGTCCATGCCCCTCCGCCTAAACATACACAATACCAACAACGAACTTGTAAAAAGGTAATGTGCTTTAACTGTAAAAAACCTTAAACATGCTTGTTGTGCTAAGACTATGTGTAGAATGTAACACTAATTAATAATACACTGATCCAATGAAATGAAAACATCGCATTGAAGTAATTTTCAGAGAAATACTTTGTGCCAGCCGAACAATAATGATGACGTCACTCACAGGATGCTTGGTTGCCAAACTGACATTCGCATTAAAACATCGTAAATGAATCGGTTTTACACAGAATAATGTCGTGTTTATAATACAAGTAATGGCGCATAGGTAACATCAGAAATTATGTCATTGTTTATCTCTTCACTACTAGAGGTGTGCGATTTGTAAAATTAACAATGTGCTGGAATATTGTGGTTTTTAGTGAATTAACTACCGATGTAAAATTTGGCCCAAAGTTATGAGGCTATTTGGCTGTAAATTAAGCTGCATTTGACCTCAAAGCAATAAAGCTAGTTAGCAACCGTCTTGCTGATGACATCACAGTTCCGAATATGGCCAAAGCCGTGAAAAGAGAAAAGTGATTACTTTAAACATTATTTTTAGGGTATTAAGATGTACAAGCAATCAGAGGCACATCTGCTAACTTAGCTGCTGGGAGCGGCTGGCAGCTGCTAAGCTACTGGACACTCGGCTACGGCAAGCCGCTACGAGCACATTGTAGCGTAAAAATTTTACGCTACGTTACAGTTTAGGCCAAAATCCGGGCTTCTGAACATATCAGTTTTTAGACGAAAGTTGAAAAATCACTGATCTAAATGTGCCAAATGTACCAAACAGTATAAATCAACATTAATGCAAAATCGTCTTCTTAATTACTATTTTTATTTGAAACTCGCCTCTAACAAGCAGCAACAGCCATTTTAGTGGACAAATTGACGTCAAGTTCATCTGCGCTAGCTGCTAACGTAGACTGTTATCTGACGAAAAGTCGTAGCGGCTAGCACAGCAGCTGCCAGCCGCTCGCAGCTGGCTAAGATACCAGACGCGCCTCAGAAGATTAATGAATACTGACAAAGTAGCATTTGATTAAGCCAATTAACAGTTACGTAAAATGATGCGACTTGGACTTCAATGCAAGTAAGTATGTAAGTAAGTAACTGTAGCGCCTTAACTGTAAAAACCTCGAACGCACTCGATGTGCTAGTAAAACGAAAAGGATCATTGAATGAGCATTCCAGTTGGAGGAACCATCATGTCCAAAATGCATATGTTTTACACAATACACATCAGATATGAAACAAACACAAATTCCTTCAACACCCATTTTCCAAGAAACCTTACACTATTTTGAAGTATGAAATTTGCTTTAAAAATGCTCTTCGATTCACAATGGCCAACCAGGTGCTTCAGAGTATTTCGAACACATAGGATTAGCTGTGAAAATTAAAACCTTTCCATCCTCGGAGTCGGGCAAACCGAGCACCACGAAGAGAGTTGATTTCAGACGACGTCCACATGTTCTCATCTGGAATGTAACCTTTCTCCAAGCCAACGGGTGTTGGGTACTGGCAAGGACTGGTCATGTCGATACCCACGGCCGACTCGTTGATTTCTGAAACAAACAAAACACAGACCTGTACCCTAATCAATGACCACCATATGCAAAATAACGAAATCAAGTTTATGCTAAGCATGCAACTCTGAGTGCACTAATTTTTCTACAATAATTACAGAACTATATATAACTAGATAATATAGTTAGCAACTTGGCATGTTTTCATTCATAGAACGGGTACCGCACACCTGTTATACAACAGTAAACAAATCAACACTTATACAGTATTAAATGCATGTAACGAATCAAAATAATTATGGTTTCAAAATACTAGTCTCAAATGAACTCAGTCAATAAAACTTACGGGCTTCGCATAGCGCAATTAAGCAAAAAGTTGCGGCTAAAACTACAAAGCGCTCCATAATAAGCAATCTACGTTAGTTTATGTCACGTGACCTCACAGGTAAACAGGTAGGCGCAGCGACTGACTGCACTTTTCCTGTCTTGGCTCCTACCCGTTCCGTTCTCCTGCATTGAGTCCAGTTTTGAGTCGAGTTTCGATCTGGAAGTTCTACTCCATGATTTTTGGCTGAGAAAATTCACATCGTGTAACTTAACTTGATGGAGTTTGAATTGAAAATTAGACACATAAGTCACATCATTCACTCATATGCATCTGCCCATTGCTCAGGCATTTTGGAACGTTCAGTTCACGCGCGTTGCTTTTACGCTTTTTTCGAGTTAAAACAACCACAAAAAACATGTGGACGGACGGACGAGCAAGACCAAGACTCGTAGTGGGGGACCGCGGGACGGCCGCATAACGACTATCGACGGGCGTAGGTGTACCTGAATTCAGCGAATTTACATACTTGTTGTTTATATAATTTTCTGGCAACTTTGTTTATCATGTAAGTCATATAATAATTTTCTGCGTATTTCATTTCTTTACGTAAGTCGTCGTTTTATTTTACAGTCACGCAGTGGCAGTAATTACAGTACGTTATTCAGGACTACTTTTATATAGGTGTTCGGCACTGTAATATTACATGCTCTACCCAATTATCGCTCAGGGGTGTGGCCTGCTATTTTGATAGCGTGGAATGATAATGATTGCGTATTGCAAGCCATGCAACCAGTTTATGGAAGTTATATTGCTATAGACTTTGTGTTATGTAGATGCACGTTCATGGTGTTTACTTTTTATCAGCATGCAGTGTTAATAGTTTTAAGAGACGTTTTGATTTGATTTGGCGTGGTTTTAGTTTGTATTATGACTATAAATTCGACATCTAGTACCGGAAGTCAGTGTGAAAATCGTATTAGTTTAGTTTCGATTGATATGTGTGTAGAAGTTATTTACTTCGGGCGGAAATAGAGGCCCCTGGCCTGCTTCCGGATATTCATTGATGATGATGATGATGATGATTTTATTTTAGATTTTGGAATACTGGGATGGAGACTGAAACACTTAACTTGAGCCAGAAAGCTCACAGAAAACGTCAAGCTGGTTCAAAGTTAGATAAGAAAAAGAAGAAAATACCATCAGATTCCAGTGTATCTGCTAGGCAGCGAAATCCAAAGGCATTTGCCTATCATTCTGTGAATAAGGTTGCACGACAAGTTCGCAGGTTTGTTATACATTTGTTTTGTCTGCTTTCTTTTCTGCAGGTTTATGTTCCCAAACTCCGTTTGTATGCCCATTATCTGTTCGTACATATCATACATATGTGTTTATTTTTTTATTTTTCAGATTTTTTTCCTACGTGTTGCTTGCCTAAATTAAACACTGGATTATGTTCGAACTTCAGAGTTTTTAAAATTATTTTTTTGTGTCATCAAGATGTATCTAAGTGTTTTTGGTAGTTAGATATATATTAATTTAGTAGTCAAATTGTGGGGCACTTGCAAGCTGAAAGTAACCAAACATTGAAATGCTGTGGAAGTTAAGTGCTGTAAATACAAGGGTCATTCAAAAAGTTCATAGACTGATACAGTTAGGCAGAAGATATTTAGATCATATTTTGCTATTTTTCAACATAGTCTTTTGTAACTGAAACACACTTGGTCCAGCATTTCTCCAAAGCTTGAATACCACTACATAGAAACAAATTTGTTTTTTTTGTCTTCTGGCTAGCAGTTAGCCATACAGGTTACTAGGGATGTTAATTTTTGAGAATTTTATTTCTCGATGCGAGAATTTCTTTTCTCGGGACTGGAGGAGAACTCGACCGATCTTAGAGTATCGGCAAAAGTGACGCCTGCCACTGCGGCTGCTGCGGTGTGAATGCCCCAGGCACAACATCATGCAGGTGTCTGCCTACAGGCATGCACTTGATGCTGCAGGCAAGGGCGCAGTGGGAGAGAGGGGAGATGTGCATGCGACGGTCGCCTGCTGCATGGAGGACAGGGACGGCAGCGGGTGTGAGTGGCCGGTGTCAAGGCACTCACCGTCGATGAATGTCACTTAACAGCAGCAGATTCTTTTATTCTTTCCTACAGGGGACTGGACAATGCTTGTTGCAAAGCTTGCTGTGTGCTTTCCTCCTGCTTACTGTAATTTGTTCATTTTAGCCAGTCACTGGCGAGTAATTGATTATCAAGTTTCGCAAGTGGCATATTTATTAGAGGCAACACATGCACGTGCCACGGCATGCGACAGACATTAGTTACTGTCAGCATAGACCTGTGGTGCAGACTGACAAAGACAAAGAAACATGAGTCGCTATTGTGTGCTGGTAAAGGTATGTGGGTGCGCTCAGTGAGCAGTCTTCACAGTGAGCGCTTGTGGCTTTGAAAATCCGGTACGTGCTCAGTCCAACAGACACCGCATAGACCGGCTGTGCTTGCAGGATCTGGGGGTGGGGGTCTGCTCTCTTCCTCTCGCCCAACTCAGTTAGTGTCAGTTGACTGTAGACCATCATAAACAGCTGTCGGCGTGTCACTGCTGAACAAATGGCGTTTTATTGCACTCTGTTCAGATTCTCGGAATTCTCGACGGGCGAGAAATGTAATTCTGGAGCTCGAGATTTTTTTCGAGTCTCCAGTGAGTCGAGACTTGTTAACATCCTTACAGATTACTAGAAGAATTCAGCAAGTTTGTAGTCTGATCAAAATGGACATTATAAATTTCATTGAAATTGTGTTGCTGGTTAGTACTATCTAACGTTGCAATATTGCACAACTTATTATGCTGGACATCATGAAGGGAGACACAAAGACACATTCTGCAGGGTAAATTGCTATATGCCAAAAGTTCTACAACAAAATCCGAACGTAGGGGAGACACTGGACCAAGTGCATTTTAGCTCCGAAAAAATATGATTCATAATAGTGAAATATAATGCATATATATGTTTTGTATATGTCGGTCTGTGAACTTTTTGAATGTTTTTCGTATGTAATTGATGTCAGAGACTGTTAGCAGACATTGGACTCTCCTGTCATTACATGCATGCAGACTACAGCAGCTGTTTGGGTAGACGCATGAGAAGTCAGTGAATGGTAATAGCCACGGTACACGTTGGTTACAGAATGTTGTCGTATTACTTTTAAATGTTGTGAACTGCTGATTTACACAGAACTCTTGATGTGAAAGAGAAGAAGCATCATATTCCAGTTGTTGATCGGGTTCCTGCTGAACCGCCTCCAGTCTTGGTGGCTATCATTGGACCACCCAAAGTTGGGAAGTCCACTCTCTTGCAGTGTCTTGTTAAAAATTTCACTCGACAGAAAGTAACAAACATTAAAGGACCCATAACTGTGGTGTCAGGTATCTGCCGTATTTTGTAGTTGTGTAATAATGATATAATACTGTTTCAGTCATTGCTTCGGTTTGAAATAATTCAGCATTTCACCAGTTTTGTTTTGTTTCAAGAATTTAACACTGGCGTCAATATTTTTTCTTCATCACATTGATGCTATTGGTTATGTGATTTATCTATAATTGGTTTTGCGTTTAGCTTCTGAAACATGCTAAATCATTTTGGAAAGATTCTCCCTGTGACCCTGGGCTATCATAACCAGCATTAAGATGGAAAAGTAGGTCAAGGCCATTTAGTCAGAAATTGAAGTAGTTGTAGTACGATAGTCATGTAGATAGACACTGTTCTTGTACGGCAGTTGTTTGCAATTTGCAACATATTTATAGAGCATACTGTTAGTTAGTTGGTTAGTTAAGTTTTTTTGAGTTATGAATAAGACATAAGTGCTGAATGTGAGTTTAATAGTGGTAAAATTTAAACAGTAATACTGAGTATTTTGCAATCACTTGAATAATCCCATATGTTGGGACATGTGGTTGGTGGCGTGGTGTAGTAGGTAACGTGTTTCGGATGAAACAAAGTTACTCTACGCCGGGCCCAGTTAGTACTGCGATGGGTGACTGCCTGCGGGCAGGTAAACCATCTCAGTGTGAAGCCTGCCAGCTAGGTCAATTCAGCCTTCTACCCTCCGTGGGACGGTAAAATGAGTATCTGCTGTCTAGCTGAGTAATAATAAATGGCGATGGTGAATGTAGTTTCTGTAGCTGCCTACCAGTGGATTTATTGGCTCAGGCTGATTGGTTTGGTCCAGAGGTCAGCATCCACCTGGCGCTCATGCTACATCCAGTCAAATGAACCGAACTCTTGTAATGGCTGTGCCATGATGACAGCGCTATAAACATTGGCATTGCTATTATTATTATTACTATTATATGTTGTTGTAATGTTGCAGGCAAGAAGAAAAGGTTGACATTTATTGAGTGCAATAATGATATAAATTCCATGATTGATCTTGCAAAAGTAGCTGATCTGGTCAGTGTGGCATGTTAACTAAAATCTCACCGATAGCATTTGTGAGCACATTGTGTTACTGCTGTTTTTTGTCTACAGTGTGCAGTTTTAATGTTAATAAGCAATTCATATATTACAGTTGTGTTTGAAAATAGTTATGACGGTGGTTTATAAGTAAGTTAGTTTTGATTTATTCACCAATTTAGTTCAGTTTTTTCTGCAATTTTACATTGTTGGTTGATGTTTTACACTAAATCCTAATGCAGTGGTAAATTTCTTTATTTTTTTAAATTGTGAAGTTCTTTCCGGTAGGTTTTGCTGCTCATTGATGCAAGTTTTGATTATGAGATGGAAACTTTGGAGTTTATCAACATCTGTCATGTGCACGGCTTTCCAAAGATCATCGGTGTTCTGACGCATCTCGACTCATTCTGCGACAAAAAGAAACTGCGGAAGAAAAAGAAGGCTTTGAAGGACAGGTTTTGGAAGGAAGTTTATCAGGTAACAGTGTTTGACAACTAATGATTAAGTTATGTACTGTTTGTCTACAGTGCTTTGCTGCAATGCTGCTATTGTTGGGCAGCTGGAGAAGCTTCCAACTTGTAAGAAGTATTGCCACAACATTTGCTAACCTGGAGTAATGTGGGGAAAATAGGTTGGGCGTGTGTGTGACTATGTGTTAGTTTTTGTAATTAATTTTTGTTAAACATAAATGCATGCTTAGTATTATGCTGTAAGAAGTACAGTTTCATATTTAAACAAGAAATCTGAGCTAATGTTCATGAGATGTGCGAGAGCCTATAGCAGTTCCTGTTTGCAGGTCATTTTGGTCAATCTCCATCCATTTCATTGCAGTTCACTCTTTTGCAGACAAAAATTGCCAAAAATCATTTAAACTCAATATTTTTTAAGGTTCAAGGTCATCAATGTTGACGTTCCTAAGAAGCTTGTTACCAGTGCTTGTTATGATAAGTAGCATGTCTGTGCCTATCTATTTTTACGCTAGACAAGACAACAGCGGATAAATAACCACTTTTTAGAAGGGTACCCCTCTTTCACACCCGTGTGTGCAGGTCACTTTGAATCTAGAGGGTTTGGACTTGGACTGCTAAAATCAACATTTAATGCTGAAAATTTCATGTGCAGGTTGTCTTGGTCTATCTCCAGTCATTTCAGCGCAATTCACTCTTGAAATGTGTGTCGCAGCCCAAAATCGCGAAAAATTCACTAAAACTCCTATTTTCAGGGTTCAAGGTCATTCAAGGTTATCGATGTTTACATTTCTAAGGAGCTTGTCACCAGTGCTTGTTATGATAAGCAGCATGTCTGTGCCTATCTGCAACCATTTTCACATTAGACGAGCCAACAAAGGTAGAATAACACTTTTTTAAGGGGGTACCTCTTTTTCTCTCTTTCGTTCATGGGGACGCCTTTCACCCAGTGGCATGAAATTTTGTCACAAAATATTAGAGGCTCTAGGCTATCATATTCTACAAGAAATTTGAGCAAAGCTCACGAGACGTGCGAAAGCCTATAGCATTTTCTGTTCAGTAGTTGTAGTTTCGAAAATCGCATATCATTTGGACTCGGCCCATCGGGACCATAGTACACTTCGGCCATAGGCGCGTGTGGCGTCAGCGGCGTGGCGCCTCCTTGTGAATGATATAGACTCTCACAGGCGAAAGTGGCAAAAAAAATCCATAAAAACCCAAATTGCGATGGCTAAGACGTGCTGAAAGCAGAGCTGCTTTCGCGCGTAAAAACCCATGATCTCTATCTCACTTGGGCTTGGAACGGTACCGGGATGTGACAGCCACCATCAAGACAGAATTACCATAGCTAATACATGCTATAGCTATGCTAGCTCTCGCGTATAAAAAATATAGTTTAATGCACTGTCTAATTAGGAGCCATCAAATGTGCGTTCAGGTGTGGAATTGGTTGTTGTTGTTGTTTATCTTAGTTTTTGTGATTGTGATGTGACAAAAAGGTGTTGGTCCACCATTTTGAAGCATATGAGGGAAGATTATTAGAACTGCCATTTTTTGTTAGTTATTTATGCACACTTTGGATTGGCAGTTCTTACAATTTTAGGTTTTGGTTGTTTTTAGGTTTTGTGTCTCATAAAGGTTAAACTTTGTGTAAAGGTTAAACTTTTTGTTTCGTTATTATGTGTACGTGCATTTTGCCTGGAAAGGCCATCCCCGAAATGACGTATATTGTGTCGGGTGGGACGTAAAATCCTACTCACTCACTCACCCGACCATTCCGAATGGCCACTACGGTTAGGGATAGGGTTAGTAGTGTAGGGTTAGGCTCAGTGTTACAGTTAATTTAGCATTTAATTTTGTCGTCATCTAAAACTGGTTTCTGGCAGTTTCTCGGACTGGCAGCCTCTCGGAATGCTGGACCTGAACTGACAAAAGATGCTTCTGATAGTATTAGTTGGGTTTCCAATTCCACTGCCCAGCTGCCATGTTCAGAGGTTTTGCCTTAAGGACCCACATCATGTGGAGTAACTCTGAAAATTGTGCCAGTTAAACAAATGAGCAAAGATGTCGGCATGCTTTGTTCCAATGTGTGCGTGGTTGTCCATATAGTTGTTTTGATCTTTGACCCTTGGAACTGAACATTTGTGCACCCTACCGTGAGAAACATCGACATTAGTATTCATTTTTCCTGACCCTGTTGTTCTTGAGATAAGAGCCTGTGTTGGAGGAACGGATTTATGGTAGGACCTGAAATGCATTCTGTAGGGTGGTCACGTAAAAACGAAGGTAGTGGAGTATGGTGATAGGTAGATTGCTCACAGTGTGCGACTCTTTTTAGTGACGAGGCTTTTAATTGTACTGTATGTAGGGTGCAAAGCTGTTTTATCTCTCTGGCATGATCAACGGAGAATATCAGAAGACTGAAGTTCACAATCTCGGCCGGTTTATATCAGTAATGAAATATCGACCTTTGCAGTGGCGTACCACCCATCCTTACATACTTGTTGACAGGTATTGGCACTGCACACACATTGCATATGTTCTTGCATGATTTAACCACTCTTGTTTTGCTAGCGAGCTATTTTCCAAATTCTGTGTTTCCTTTGTGTATTACCATAAGGCAAACTGAAGTTATGATTAAAAAAAGATGTGACATGCATTCGCACTAGTGTGTATAGCATAGTAGCGGGTTGTTTACAGCCTGTGTGTCTCTTACCAGATATTTGTTATGCAGATAATGGCAGTAAGACTAGTTTCGAACATACATTTGTATTTATTCTGAAGCTTGGTAACTGGACGCAATCTGACAGTATTTTATCGTACAAATTAATGCAATGTAAAAATCAGTTTTTTTTTTAACATTGAACTAGATCGTTGCTGTTAAGTAGTTCTGGGAATCGGACAGTGAATTTGTGTTTTGTGTTGTATTTGGTCGTGTTGTATTTCCATAGGGTGGAAGATGTAACTGACCCGGATACATTGCGGAAGGAGCCGAAAACGGACCGGTCGGTTTGTCTGTATGGTTATGTACGAGGTTGTCACTGTCGCAACCACAGCCATGTGCATATTCCAGGTCTGACATCATAACCTTTGTGCTTAAATGTTATTAAAGTGTCATTGATTTTTGATGCGCTACAGCTATGCTGTATCGGTAGGTGTCTATGGCACAGTTGTAGTCTCTCTGTCATCCATAAAATATGTACCCTGGGTTTTAGGGGAAACTTTTTGCACGAATAATTAGCTCTGTATCGCAGCTCTTTGCGTGCAAAATTTGGGCTATGCCGTGCAAGAGAAACATTTTTAAATTTGGGGTTAAATGGAAAGGGGTAGGAAAATTGTGCATTTTCAACAAAAAAACTAGCAATATCTTGGAGATTGTGAGAAATATCGCCTAGGTTGCTATTGATCACTAATAGAAAATCGTATACACCTTTTCAGATGAGATGAAAATCATCGACCTTGGATGACCTTGAAGGTCAATGGTACTCACTACTGCAACAGAAACTGTACAGACTGTAGCGTGTCTTCCCTGATGACAACTGGGCTTTCTTGTTAGCTGATGCCATCATTTTCATATTTCTTTTGCATGAGCATTAACTGATCGTGAAAAATGTCCAGAATGTGTCATCAACATCACTGCTGTCAGCATGGTGGTTATTATGCCTGCAATGTATAAAGTATGCGTTTCATCGTTGCATGCATGACTGTCTGGCAGTTATTAAGTCACTTATTTTGATACTCACAGAACTTCTTATGCACTGTTTTTGCCAGTATTTGTTACACCGTCAGTGGTGTCAGGTAATTATTGAAGAAATTGTTGAACGTTTTTTTTGGGAACTTAGCGTCGAGGCACAACGCAAATTTTCTTTAGATCTATGAACTGAACCTAGGTTTGTGCTTGCATTTGGAATACTGGCATTCATTGTGAGAGTTTTACCTCCAGTTTACATGTTATCACATGGAAAATATATTGCATTTATTTCATTCTAAGCATTTGCTTTTGCTTTATAAAAATGTAGCATCTTTGTAGCATGTTTTTACACAAGAAGAAGAAGAAAATTTGCACATAGGCACTAGGCAGCAAGCTGAACTAGGCCCGTTGCGTGGGTGCTCATCTTCTTAGTGGCACTTTGAGCCGGCAAGGGTGGAACCCAATTAAGCTAGCATACAGCCCAAGTTGGCCGGATGGCTGACTCAAATTAATAGCCAGCACCTTTAACTGACTGGGCCAGTATATCAGCAGTCCTGGCCACAGGGCCCACTGTTGTGCAAAACTCACTGTTTCTTCTTTAGCAATGGTTGTAACCACTGCCAGTACTCATATTTTACACGTGAGAGCTAGCATAGCTAGCTATAGCATGTATTAGCTATGGTAATTCTGTCTTGGTGTCTTGATGTCTGTCACAACCCTATACTGATTGGAGCCCAGGTGAGACAGAGACTTCTGGTTTTCACCATATTATAGATTAGAGTCAAAATTTCATGCCACTGGGTGAAGGGGGTTCCCACGAACGAGGGAGATAAAGAGGGGCACCCTCCTTAAAAAGCGTTATTCTACCGTTGTTGTCTCGTCTAACGTGAAAATGGTTGCAGATAGGCACAGACATGCTGCTTATCATAACAAGCACTGGCGACAAGCTTCTTACAAATGTCAATATCAATGACCTTGAATAACCTTCAACCCCCAAACTAGGGGGTGTTAGTGAATTTGGGTTGCAACACGCATTTCAAGAGTCAATTGCGCCGAAATGGCTGGAGATAGACCAAGACAACCTGCATCTGAAATTTTCAGCATTGAATGTAGATTTTAGCAATTCAAGTCCGGACCATCTAGGTTCAAGGAGGCCTGCGCACGCGGGTGTCAAAGAGGGGTACCCTTCTAAAAAGTGGTTTTTTATTTGTTTTTGGCTTGTCTAGCGTAAAAATGAACCCTAAAAATGGTGGATTTTAGTGATTTTTTGTCTATTTTTGTCTGCAAAAGAGTGAATTGCGACGAAATGGATAGAGATATTCCAAGATGACCTGCAAACAGGAACTGCTATAGGCTGTCTCGCGTCTCATGAGCATTAGCTCAGATTTCTTGTCGTGTTTGCTTTTACATGTCTGTTTTTGTATTGCTGCCATCATGGTGAAATGAAGTTTTCAATACCCTACACAGTTTTGTGAGGGCATTGTAGTTTTTGTTGTGCTGAATGTCAGGTTGTGGTGACTTTGCCATTCATGACATGAGTATGCTAGCTGATCCTTGCCCACTGCCGGACCAGATCAAGAAGAGAACCTTGAATGAGAAGGAGCGCCTGATATACGGCCCAATGTCTGGTGTTGGCGGCATCATATATGACAAAGATGCTATTTACATTGAACTTGGTGGTAGTCACACTATGAAGAAGGGCCGGGTTTGTGCTAATAATATTTTGTTGGTTTTTCGAATATGATGAATATCATTTGATATAATTTTATGGTAATCTGGTGGTGTTGCTACTGCATATTAGAGGTTCTTATGATAATGCGCTATATTTGTATTAATCTGCACTTGAAATTTGGCAATCAGTCAATGGCAGTGGTGGTTAACAGAGCCAGCCATCAGTTGACTTTTGTCATAAGTTTAACCCTCGCTGTCACAAAGCCAAGGCAAGCTTCACACTAGATGCACAAAGGATGTAGACTCCTGTGCAAGTAACTTTGATTTCTGTGAAAGCTTTCCTTGATTGTGTAGTGTGCCATTGATTGGTGGTTGAAAGCATTACAGTGATTGTTTTCATGGTAGATATACAGTAGGCTAGTCATAGTATTGCCTTGGGGCAGCAGATGCAGACTCACTAACTTAGTTCTGCATTTGAACAAGTGAAGAGACCAGTGCAGAGAGAAGAATATTTAACTGTGGTTCTGTGGTTTTTTTTGTCACAGGACAAGCGGCCATTGACTGATATGGTGGACGCGATGCTTAGCAGCAAGACAACGATGGATGAGAAAATTGCCGACAGTCAGTTCAAGATGTTTACTGACTCAGCATCTCATACGTCGAAGTCAGTGACTCAACAGATTTATGTGCAGTGCTTACAGTATCCACTGCAATAGTAGCTGCTTACATTTAGCATATCGAATGTTTTGGTTAATGTTGAAGTCTGCTTTTAATTGAGAAGTTTTTTCATCAGCTGTTAAATTTTGGCAGGTTTCTTGTTGAATTACGACTTTTTGTCAGATGCTGTTTATGTTGCCCAGCCAAGAGCTTACTTTTTTAGACTTAGTTCTTCTCGTTCATCAAGGCACAATGGATAGCAACTACGTATGTTCTTATCAGAATGATATGTCAGAGGCCAGTGCCTTTGCTTTGTCCCATTATTTTGACTGATCTCTCATGAGCCGTGAGTGACGTCATTTGTCAAAGACATCCATGATTTTTTGTCGACTCCACTAAGAAATCAATCATAATCTGTAACCAGTATCAGTTTGCTTACCCGTTAGTAAGGTTTCATTGTTGCATCAACTAGCAACGTTTTCGTCTTACACGTGGGTCCACTGCATTATCCGGCAACTCAAGCCCATCCCCCTCAGGCTGCCTCTGGGGGAGCGTGGGGGTGCATGTACGTAAGGACCAGTGACTCAAACGCCACAGTCAGGGTCCGTGATCTGCAACACAGAAGGCATCTGAGGGTTGTGACAGACAAACAGACAAACAAACTTTCCGCGCATTATGGTAAGATATTGTGGTGTGACAGGATCAGTGATGATGATGCTGATGACGACAATGACAGTGACACTGACGAAGAAGAAGGAGGCAGCAAAGGCGAAGGAGAAATAGAAGATGATGATGATGAACATCCTGATGACAGTTATGTCAGCGAAAGCAGAGGCAGTGGTGGAGCAGGAGGAAAAGAGGCTGGCAGTGATGATGATTCTGATACAGCACCCAGTGTCAAACGTAGGCGAATGGTATGTTTTGTCTCACTATCTTAAATTAAGTTTGGTATTAGCAGTTGTTATTTTTACTTATCTATTATTTAGTTGTATGACGTAGTAATTAACTTCACCGGAGCAAAGCAACAAAGGAGATTATCTTTTTTTTTCAGTTAATGGTTAATTTTTGTCGGTTGGATTACTCAAGAGATTATGAATGGATTTTTATTATATCTTGCAGAGGGATTGGTGTGGCCAGAGTATGAATTGAAGTGATTCGGTATTGGTGGTGATCCAGAGTCTTTATCCAGATGTTTTTTTTGTGGCTTGCATATCCGCAGTGCTTTATCATTATGTGATAGGCGTAAACTGACACTGTATTATGTGCTTTGCATTCACCAGGTGGCAGCTCTATTCTTGGCAGAGATTTGAGACTTTTAATTGCTTCTGATGTTGGTCTAGATTTTACCGTCGATGCCAGACAGCATATGTCAGTAAACTGTGCATGCGGTTTCTAGTTACAGATCTGTATATGCTGGATTGCATGGCTGTGCATTACATAATTATCTGAGTAACATACTCACTGTGTTATTGGAAAGTCCGGGCCATTTTGTGATGATTGCTCGAATCTGTCTGCTTGTCATTAGGACGATACGGCTACAAGGAAAGGACCGGGTCACGTGAACATGGATGATAATAAAGATGATAAAGATGAAGATGATGATGGTCAGAGTAGCAGTGAAAGTGAATTTAGTGAGATGGAGACAGATGGAGACAGTGCGAGTGATGATGACAATGACGACAACGATGTTGATCATGAGGCTGATGGTAAATGCTGATTTTGCATGGTGTTCGTGTTCCAGAAAAAAACGGCTCAAAGTTCACAGTAATTTTGCAACGGAGTCATTTGGTTCTAGCAGAATGTTTACGGAGAAATTGTTTACATGACAAAGATCAGTGTTTAATTACGGGAGTTGTAAATTTTTTGTTTTGCTGCTGGCAAGTGTACTTTTTGAAAACAATACCAGTATTAACGACTACATCTTCAAGGCAAATTTGTGACAAAAACAAAGTTCCGATGAATCCCATTGTCCGGAGCAAGGACGTTCTATTAATAGCTTGCATTGGCAGCCTATGGGCTAGCGCATAGTCAGACGATGCCACATTCACAGCCTAAACCGGAAGATACTGTACTCACGTGACTTAGGCTGTCGCACGGATTTGCATATTTATTTCAGGCTGTGCACTGTGTCTGAGGATGCTGCTAGGAATCAATTGGCAACAGCATGTGCGCAACTACGAAGTCAGAAGGTTAACCAAGCAACCCATCTCTCAGCCATAGTCCAGTCAAGGCACCTGTCCCTGTTCGGACACATTGCACGAATGCCTGATGGAACAGATGCAAAACAGATCTTAACAGCTTCCCCCGCATGAAACTGGAGGAGACCACTGGGACGTTCTTGTATTATGTGGATGAAAACCATTCAGCAGGATCTGAAATCCAGCGACCTCAATATGGACGACGCAGTTGACCTGGCTCAGAACCGTCCACTCTGGAGATTGATGTCTACGTTCGGCGCTACGCACTCT
>Ga0056128_1002333_pt1 | contig 22378 bp, 9 predicted proteins | sample WorMetLIZISLAND2_FD_71113 | JGI IMG/M metagenome (GOLD analysis project Ga0056128, IMG submission 71113) | Marine gutless worms symbiont microbial communities from Max Planck institute for Marine Microbiology, Germany - Olavius geniculatus... ... | reverse complement strand
ACAGTCTTCACCGCTTCCCACTTGTCAAGAAAGTGTTTGTTGCTAAGAACACTGCTCTACCCTCAAGTGCTCCTGTGGAACGGTTATTTAGCATTGGAGGGCAAATCTTGACTCCTCGAAAGAATGGGCTCTCTGATGAACACTTTGAAGAACTGTTGATGTTGCGTGCAAACAGATATTTAGAGGAAAACAGCCAGACGCGTGGATATCCATATCCACGGTAAGCCTGCATCATTATCATCATTATCATCCTCAGCAGCAGTTCGCACTGTCACGCCATACTGGATCTGTCACCATGTGCCCCACATCCGCTATATCACGGATGTTTTCTTACCTGATATATAATCAGTTATACAGTACAGCAGGTCAGTTTTAACGGCCAACCAGCAAATAAACGCACAGTTACAGCCTTCTCTACAGGGTGGTCTAAAAAAGTAAGCCATTGTAGGCCTACTTTGTCTATGTCTTCGCTAAATCTTGACCGATTTTTACAATTTTTCACCATTAGACTTTGTACAAATTTGCTACTTAATGGCATGCACATTGCACCTATTATGTCGCTACACTACCTTGTAAAACAAATATCCAAAAATCAACAATATCTACAGATAGGCAGAAGGTCTAGTAGTAAATTTTTAAAGTATTTAACTTAAGTGTTAAAATATGAGTTATAATAAAGCCTAAGTGCTAAGAACAATGGGGGACATATTAAACATTTTTTAAAACAATTTGAACGATTTTACTGTGCATTAATTTTTAATGTACATTAATGCTTGTTGATTGCTGCAATCTAGTTCAGTTAAGTGCATGAGCATACAGAGCAATGCATTTTAATTGTGCACACCTACAAACTGTGGATTATATTATGAAAAATGAAAACTTACTCTGTAGCTACACGTAAACTTTTTAACACTTATTTAACACTCATATTTAACATTTTGGTTAAATACTTTAAAAATCCACCACTTGTCCTAATGAGTTTATATGACCATCTGTAGATATTGTACGTTTTTGGATATTTATATTTTACAAATACTGTGTAGCGACAAAATAGGTGTGATGTGCTTGCCACTGAGTAGCAAATTTCTTACACAGTCTACTAATGAAAAAATGTAAAAATTGGTCAATATTTAGCAAAGATATTGACAAAGTACAATAGCTTACTTTTTTGAACCACCCATGTATATCACTGTGGCAAAACTAAACATTGGGCAGTCATTAAACATTGTATTTCTCAATGGCTATTTTAATTTTGGTAAAGTGCGGCAGATTAGGCCAACCCAGCTGCCTTTTAGGCGTACTATAAATGTTTACTTACTAACTAACTAACTTACTTATTTGCTTTCATCTTTCTGCCTATGGTCGTGCGAGCCGATGCGTACACTTTTTGCATACTGAGTCATGACCGGTCAAATATCCGGCTCTGTGAGGGCCGGATGTTTGACCGGTCACCGCCTTGAACAGCCTTAGCCGGTACGTACGACCACCAAAATGGTGGTCATAGGTACCGGCTAAGGCCGTTCGTGTCCGTGCGGCGACGGCGAGCGCCCGAGACGCACGGACATGGCGGCACCGGAGCAACCGCCCGACCTCAGCCGAAGCCTCACGGGTTGACAGTCCGGCCAAGCAGCTCCTCAAACTAGCACTATCACAGGATACCGCTTGGCAGGTTTTTGCCATTGCCTGCAGCAACCTCTAATTACCACCCATACTTTAGATCAAAAATGGTGTTCACTATTGTTCCTATACATCTTTGAAATACACTAACCCGAACCCAAACCCTAACTCTAACCCTAACCCTAATTTTAACCCTAAATAACCCTAATCCTAAGCCCTGAACACTACACTATAATATTAACGCAAATTCTAGTCATTAGCGTGTACACTGTCTATAATGTTATTGGCTAGGTGGCGACTGCGATTTTTCGTTTTGACCTACAGGCTATTTGGCCGGTTGCCGGTCAAATAGTCACCGCGATATTACAATGCGTTTTCAGGATAAAAAAAGCAAAAAGTAGAGGGGTCATGTATCGGATTTTAAGTCATAATATAATTAACTCTTTCTTACTTGACCTGCCTTAAACAACTATGCAGTATTTATCAAAATTCGTTCGAAACTTTTGTGAATAAAATTTTGTGGATAAACAAGCTAAAAGACAGACGGAAAGACTGACACATTATGTAGACATTACCTTCTTTCTTCGGCAAATGGCAATTAGCAATTACGACGTAAAATACGCTTTAAGCCTACTCAAACTGTATGCACGACTGGCCACGGTATACGACAATAGAAGTTTAGCCTTAATAGACCTATTCCGTATACTAACAAAAAGCTGCAAGTTTGAAGTCGTAACTTGACACGGTATTTGGCAACGTATTGTCAACAGCAGTCCAGGCTTAGGCCTACATGACCTGTATACAGAATGATATAGCACCACGAAGATACATCGTGACGCGTCGTAATATAGGCCTAGGCCTACAGCGCGGGTCATAACAAGTAGGCCTAGGCCTACACTTATTATTCTGCCACACTTTTACTAAATACTGACCGATTTTTGACGCGGACGTCTATGGCTCGATGTGTCGTCTCTCTGTCCGTCCGTCTGTCGTCGTCGTCTGTAACAAATGTATTGTGGTTAAACGGTAGGTCGTAAGGAAATTTTTTTACACGATTAATTAACTTTTTGTCATAAACATAGGCATCCAAAGTTGCAACAATTTAGTGCCAGGCGAACATTTCAAATTCGGGGTTAAATGGAGGAGGTAGAAAAATGTGCGTTTTTCGACAGATAACTGGCCATATCTCGGAAACGGTGAGAGATACGGCCAAGGTTACTATAATTCACTAATAGTAAGTGGCATACGCCCTTTTAGATAAAACAAAAATTATCGACCTTAAATGACCTTGAAGGTCAGTACTGCAACAGGAACTGTATAAGCTGTAGCGCGTCTTCCCTAGCGACAGCGGGGCTTTCTTGTCAAAGTATTGTTGTCACTCGATGACACATTCGCCGCGAAATTTACAATAAAGCCGTTTTGGTGAATATATTATGGACAAAAGTTTCGTCTGTTATTTTTCGATATACACTTTTTACAGATACATATACGGCGTAGTGGGAGGTTTCAGGGGTCCTTGACCATATGACGTGGGTCGCGTCTTTGTAGTAGGCCTAATAGGCTACTATGTGAATCGTGCAGTAGTTGGTAATAGTGCTCGTGCCGTCGGTAACGTGACTGTTCATGACAATGAATCATTTATCTCAGTCTCGCGGTAGACCTATTTCACTTCGGTCCAGTTGGCTCTGATTTGCCGCCGTAGCGGTGTCCACATATTGCTGGCACACTGCAGTAGAATAGCCTACCAAGCAATGCCGGATATAATGTGTTAATCGATGTACGTAAACGTAAACGCAGAGTCCTTAACGAGTCATAAGGCCCATACGGCGGCGCTGATCTCCGTTTCCTTAGCCCCCAGTCGGCCACCCGTTTACACTGCGAGACCACGGATACGGGACTAGTGCATCGTGCGGTGTGCCTGTTTATGTCTCAGCTTTCGCCGGTATTCATTGAGCCTAGCCACGGAGGGATGGCGAGGCTGAGTTGACCTGAGTGGCTGGTTACATACTGAGATGGTTTACCCGTCTACCGAGGGTCGCCCAGCCAAGTACTAACCGAGCCCGGCGTTGATTAACTTTGGTGATGCGACCAACGACGTTACCAATTAAGCCAAACCATTATCGATGTAATGCCAGATAAACTGCAAAACACCAGATATTTATATCGTTGAAACAAGTTTAACATTTGCTATTAATTATTTATAGTTCAAATGTGTTCATATTTTTTTCGGAACCCCATCAATGTTTTTTTCACACGCAGATTGTGATCAAGCAGTGTTCATCGTTAGCTAATCGAACTATTATGTCGAAATGATAATTTATTCTGATAAAAACAGAATTTATTTACATCGGCAGACAAAATTAATAGCGACGCAACTTAATGAAAATGATACTTGAATAAACAAAAATAGCAAATATTAGGCTTATGCCAAAATAAGAAAGAAAACTGAAATAGCAAAAAGTGTCGTTTTTGGCCTACCCGTAAAAAATAAATAATTTTCTGACTGTCTTGTGTTTCATCAATTTCACATTCTAACGGCTACCGGATATTTGATAACATGTTATAATAATTTAGGCTAAATTTTTGATTAGCGATGAGCAGCTTACAGTGGCTTTTTTAGGATTTGGCAAAGGGGGCATGGCGAGCGCGCAGAGCGAGAGCCTATAACGTGGGTCTGGGGGCGGAGCCCCCAGCGGGGTCCAGGGAAGAACCCCTGGTCGGGGAGTCAGGGGGGGCGAAACCCCCTAAAGCTAAAACACTTTTTGCTTTTGAACGTTCAATGGAAGCCGCAAATTCGCCCACTTTTTTCTGAAATTTGCTGGAAAACGGCAAAAAACGCACCTTTTCATATAAAGTCGCCTGCAAAAAATGTTTATTATCGCACCATGCCCCCCTAAATACGCCACTGGCAGTTTATACTATAGTCAATATTTGATGTTCGACATTGTTGATCTCTACAAAATAGACCTACGCGACTAGGTGTTTTGGGCCTATAGGCCTAAGTTTCTTTGCTGCTGAAAAAACTACAATATTTTATAGTTTTTTATTGTCGAAATTAAATGCGTCCATGGCGATCAGTCTCCAGCACATGCTCAGAGTATGATAACGAAATATAACAGTAATGACTGTATAGTAACACGTATAATAACGCAATGTTTCTTTTTATCTGGAGACTGTGTATAATTTCGTCGCACTGAATGCCGATGACATACTTTGAGATAAACGGTTATGCCACGACATCTTGAAAATTATTCTTGTGTCTACTAAACCTGCGGTCTCATAGTCACAATCTGACTGAAAGGATTTTTATCATAGGTTACATAAACAAAATTTGTTTTTGTTTTTTACAACGACAACAACGAAGGAGTCGATCTTATGTCCGCCAGAACGAGATCAAGCGCATAGGGGCCCGTGACCTTTGATTTTTGGCCGTTTGGCTTTAATGACATTTGACCGTGACTTTTACACGCGAAAGCAGCACTGCTTCAGCGCGTGTTAGCCATTGCAATTCTGTCTGTCCGTCTGTCACGCGGGTGGATCAGTCAAAAACGGTGCAAGCTAGAATCACCAAATCTTCACCGTTGGCTGCCTGAAAGACTCTAGTTTCAGAATCCCTAAAGCTTTTTTATGAATTCGAAATAGGTCACCCCGAGCGAATGCGCTAAATGAGAGGGGGTGGAAAAAATTGCGATTTTCAGTCAATAAGTCGTTGTACCTCAGAAACGGTGCGAGATATGGCCTAGGCTACTATTAATCACTAATAAGAAGTCGTATACTGGCTCTCGATTGCCACCGAATTCAATGACCTTGGGTGACTTTGAACGCCAAAATAGGGTTTTTATGAATTTTTTGGCGATTTTCCGCTGCGAGACACAATTCAAGAGCGAATTGCGCCGAAATCAATTGATATAGACATAGAGAAGCTGCATATGAAATGTTTAGCATTTAATGTAAATTTTAAAGGTCCAAGTTTCAATTTTTTAGGTTCAAGGAAACCTGCGCACAAGGGCATCAAAGAGCGGTACCCCCGTAAAAGTCGTTATTTTAAAGTTGTTGGCCAGTCTTTCGTGAAAACGGTTGCAGATAGGCATGGGCATGTTGCCTATCACAACAAGCACTAGTGGCGAGCTTTTCAGTCATCGATGACTTTAAAAACCCTGAACTATACCAAAATAAAGAGTTTTTATTAATTTTTGCAATTTACGGCTGCAGCGCACACTCCAAGAATGAACTGAGACGAAATGGCTGGAGATAGACTGACAGTTTGCGAACAGGAACTGCTATAGGCTTTCGCGCGTCTCGTGAGCATTAGCTCAAATTTGTTGTAAAAACTGCTGACGTTTAGGCCGCTCAGATACATCATTTAAGTTGAGTGGCTTGGTGGCTGAGCGGTTAAAGCGCAGGATACGAGACCGAAAGGTTCACGGTTCAATGCCCAGCCGATGCATTACCAAGTAAGAACTCTGGGCAAGTTGTTCACACCTACCTGTCTGTGTAGGTACAAGGCTGTCTAGTGGTTGATGTCGACTCGCCACTTTCAGGTTGCGGTTCGATTTTTACTGCCGTCATTTGCAAGCAACCTTGAGCAAGTTGCTAAGTTACTGTGAGCTCAGGCCCACTCAGCCTCCTACCCTCCGTGGGATGGAAAATAAGTAGTAGCTTAAGGGGTACGGGGTGAAGGCGCAGTGCGGTTAATTGGGGCGGTGGTATGTCTGCTAGCTGCAAACCGCGAGTCCAATTGTTCACTTACATGCAATGGATGGCCGCACACTGCGCTGCGGTATCATTAGCTCATGCCAATCAGCTGCCACTTCCAAGACTGAAAAGCGCTTTTGGTCTTGAATTCGTCTCATGTAAGAAGCGCTATAGCAAGTGTTGGACCTTACCTTTACCTTTACCTTTGACACTCAACTAAACTAAAATCTTTTGACTTATTTGCCCACAATGACGTTGACTGCAGCAGTGGTAGTTCTGATGTTCCATACATAGACTAAATTAATCTCAACCTGAGACCGTTTGATCTTCACTATTTGACCTCTAACCATTCGATCGTTTGACGTTGCCGATATTAGGACTGTGACTGCAACTGTAGTTGCTGTTGTTAGGCCGCTCAGAACGAGTTTTAACTATTTTAACTTCGATGCTCGATCATTCGACCTTGACCTTTTGACCCTAGAGGTCGGCTGTCTCGCTCTGGCGGTCGAGATACGTTAGCCGAACACGGAAGGCGTCTTGCACTTGCACTGCTTCTTGGGCTTCCAGATGGCACTGCCGCAGACACAGCGGAGGTTCTCGCAACACTGTGCGAACTTGACACTGGCGTCCGGCAGACAGTAGTCGCCCCAGCGAGCGCACCATCCGCGCCTGTACACAGCAAATCAACAACACGCCAATTTCACCGTCGGCGTCACTCCCTGGACTCCATTCCCGTCGGCGTCATTTCTGGATTAGAAATGTAAGCGAGGTAGGAATTTGCAATTTTCCGACAGACAGCTGCAAATAACCGACATAAAAGATCATGAGTGCTCAAAATTTTAATACTGCTCCTAAATTTTCCCGAAGTGAGGGGTTCTAGCGCCAAATTATGCATTTATAAACAAAATTTTTCAGAAATAAAGAGGATTATCTGACATTTTTTTCAATTTTCCTAGAGCCCGAAATTTAGGTAAAGAAGCAGTTCCTCTCTTGCCCTCCGGCCACGACGCCACCGAATTCCACTGTTCTATATAATGGGCGGTTATGAGTTAAACACCCGCTAAAATGTTGCGGGTTTTTGCGCTTCGCGTAAAAACATTTATTTGCACTACATAAAAATGACAGGCGAATATAATTATGCGTTTTAACAGCCGTAAACGCGTCAAATGCATTCACAGTCAGATTCCGCTTTATCCCGTTTGGAAGCCTATAGCTTTTCTCACACCTATAGATGGATTTTTAAAAAAAGGAAAACAAAAAGGGACGAAAAAAATTAAAAACAGAAAAAGAGAAAGTGACAGAAAAAAAGAAAAATTGGACACATAAACCCAGTCAAAAATTCTAACTACGGCTTTGATTACTTACGATTACACCAATAACTGTAAATTAAATTTTTAAAAACGAGTAAGCACTGATGGAAATAATCGTCGGTAATGCTGCTCATAAAGGTGAACAGAAATTTGTGTTTGGGCTGTACGTCGTTGAAGCCCCAAACTAAATGTTCGCCGCCAAATAGTTTTCCTTCGACTTTGCGTTGTGCATGAACGATTGACATTCTGCATTACAGAGTGGACGAATTTGAACAAAAATTCACAGAAATTGACATTTACATATTTATTCTCTTATGTAAATTGTTTTTCTGTCAGTTTTTTAAGGTTTAGAATCGACCTGATGGGGCTATTCGACCTCGCAAAAACAAGTGGAAAAGGTTTTAGCGCTCCCTAAGCTTATTACTTAGATTTACAGAGAGAGATCCCAAATAACGGAGACGCGGAAAAGATATGCGAAGAGAACAGATGCGTCGGGGTTTAAGCTCTCAAAAAATCTAGCTTTTCGTCTGACGAAAATAATGATCGATGATGACAATATGACGTCCATGGACAGGGCGATATTGATATCATACTGCGAATCAATCGGCAAATTGAGGTCCGCAGTCACTATAGCCTACTGTGTAGACCACGTCCAATGACGACCTGATGTTTAGTCGCCATACCACAGCGAGCTTGTAACGAAAACAGATCACCGCGCGCATCATCAAATAATGTGGAACGGCAGAACGACAGGGCTGAGACTGAGTTATGCAGTCATTCGACTATAGCAACTAATTCACGGCACAAACATAGGCAAACGTTGGACTCGTTCAAATTGAAACAGGAGTCCTGCTGTGTGAGGTTTTAAACCAATACTGACTGTCTCATCTAGTGATATGTCACACAGAAATGTTTAGTTTTATTTGAAAATGCACCGGACTACGTTTGGTGGACAAAACTTCTTACTTATAATTATAGCGTAGACAAATCAAGCGTGGAAGTACAGCGAAGTGAAAGTGTAGGCAAGGAAAATATTTTGAGATTTGCCACTTTAAAATAGCACTAATTAAAATGATCAAAATCCAGTTATACCTGTAGACCTATACCAAAAATGTGACAGAAAACATCCTAATTGCACGCAACGCGGTTGAATTGTCTAACTATACAGTGTAGCTTGTGCTATGCGTCGTCATCAATTATTTATTTGCATGAAATGAAATAAAATATATTTGGCGAAGACAATTTAGTTGTGTTGATCGGCGGCGCCATAAGGGGGGGGGGAGCTGCCGCTCTGTGCCTTTGCCCTTGCCCCCCCCCCGGCTGCCTCCCTCAGGAGAAATTTTGATAGTAATAAAATGCCCTCTGGTAACCATACACAAATCCAATGCATGACTTATTGAACGTCATTTTTTGCAAGACAACACAGATATCTGTGATTTTTTTGCGTTTCCAAATATTAAAAAACAGGCAAATTTGCAGCTTTCATTAAACATCCAAAAGCTAAAAGTGTTTCAGCTTCTTGCCCCCGTAAACCCTCGACCAGGGGCTCTGCCTCTGGACCCCGCTACGTCTTTTTTGATGCACACAACAACTGAAAAAGGTCGACATTTGGCCCCCACAAAACATTATTGCCCCTCTGTGCCCTGGCCCTTGCCCCCGCGTTGCCCCTGGCTTCAGATTTCTAGCGCCGCCCATGGTTGTATTCAGGAGAGCCAGAAAACAAAAAGAAACTAGGCAGAAAACATGAAAAAACTTTACTAATCGCCAGCACGCTTTTTAAAACATAAAAACATGGTAAAACAAAATAAACTATTAAGGTAACGGCAAGTTGTAAAAATCAGCAACAGTTTTACGTATTCACTGAACGTTAACCTCGTACGTAGCAATCGCGATAAAAATAATTTTTGCAGTTTTTCAGTTTAAACAATCCCTAATAAAAAAATTGTTGTAAATCCTTCCGTAATTAATCTAGAAATACAACATCATGTTTGACTTTGGCCGATGCTGAAATAGTCACTTCATGCATGATGCAAAAATAGCCTACGTTTCAGAACCTGCAGGAAACCGTGTCTAGCTTACTATATTATATGACAAAGTTATCCGCATATATACCGTTCAACGATCGGGTTTCTTCTGGCTTCTCTCAAAAGCTGCATCTCTTCTGCACACACATTACGAGACAGTTTTATTTTATGAAATATTGCTGCAACACTACATATGCAATCAACAAAACGATAAATAATTGCACATGCATTTGAACGGCTTTCCGAACAGTGTCATTTCCCTCTGACGGATGCCCAACCCCTCTAAAAATTTCACTAAATTACCTCGCGCACGACAATGCAGTCCCCAAAAACGTACGCTCTAACATCTTTCTTTTGCGGAGGTGAAATTGATGGAAATGCCCCGCACCCCGGATTCCAGTGCGCGGCGTTTGACATTTAAGGTCGAACGGCGAACAGAGCTGGATCGCTCACAAGGCAGATATCCAGCAGCAGCAGCAGCAGCGCTTCATTTTTAATCACAGTGAAAGCCGATAACGTGTGACCGCGGCTGGCCAGCGCCGCATCTGGGGAAATGGAATTAACGCCTGCTCTTGTGCGCGGCTTCGATGAAGCTTCGTGTGAGAAAAAAACAGAAAGACTGCGCGATGTCTACAGCACTGTGAAAGGACTGGAATGGGCGCATCTGCTCTCCGCCTCCACCAAAAAGTGATCCAGCCAATTTTAATTATGTTTTATTTGTTATTTATTTTGTAACAGTTTATTTCTTGCATAGTTTAACTCTAAAGGCATTATTATAACAATCTAGCATATGCGATGTCATATTCTTTTAAAATAAACTCGACTGAATCAATATTGATTGGCTATAATGTTTCTGAAAGTTTTGGGCTTGCCGTTAGCTGTCTCATTTGCCGCCCGTCTCGTGCTTCCTTAGCTTTTCTTTTTTCTCTCTGTCGCGAATCGCCCCTCAAGTACATCTGGAGCAATCTAAACAGCGTTTTGTTAAAGCCTTAATTTTACAGCGGTAGAACAGCATAAAAACTGAAGTATCATGATGTACTAGTCTACGTCGTAATTACTTAATGAACTGTTCTGATTGTGCAGTCTGTAACATCCTCGTTTCGTTTTACATTCAGTCTGTCTGTCCGTGCGCTGTCTGTCCGTCTGGCATGCACACTTTGCTGCCCTATCAAAACCGTGCAAGCTAAGATCAGATCACGAAGTCTTCACTTTGGGCTGCCACAAAAACTCTGGTTTCTGGTGACAAAATTTTGTGCCGCTGAGTGAGAAGATTTATCCCAAACAAGGGCGTCAAAAAGGGTACTCCTAAAAGGTCGTTATTTCACCGCTATTGGCTCGTTAGCCTGTAAACGGTTGCAGATAGGTACAGACTTGCTGCTTATCATAACAAGCACTGCTGACGAGATTTTCGGGGATACCAACATCAATAATGTTGAACGAACTTGAACCGCCAAAATAGGGGGTTTTAGCGATATTTTGCTATTTTCGGCTGTGACGCACATTTTTAGAGTGAACTGCACCGAAATAGCTAGAGATAAACCAAAACAACCTAGGAACGCAATTTTCAGCATCAAACATAAATTTTAACAGTCTAAGCTTCGACCAAAAAACGAATTTTTAGTTTTTTCACGATTTTAAGCTGCAACGCCCATTTTAACAGTGAATTGCGCCGACATTACCAGAGATAAACTATGATAACCTGATCTAACCAGCTGAACCGGATCTGGTTATATCGGTTTACCCGGTGCGAGTTTATGAACGAGGCCTTCAAGTAGTCCTCCGTACGGAGGCGACAAAAGTTGGCTACCCTTTCAAACCTAATTATTATTTTTATTGCATGTTTTGCACTACACTCATTCCTCAGGTGGCAGCACCGATGCTGTAGCGCGTTACGTAAGCATCGTTTGTCTTCTGGAAGCACAGAATAAGATTTAAAACACAATCATCGGTGCGAGTTGTTACATTTCCCAACGTAACTATTTCGCACTGCCGGTCAAGCCGTTACTTTGTTAACGCTCAACGGTACAGTCAGCGACAAAGCTGATTGGTGTTTTCAAAGCAATTGGCGTGTATACGATGAAAAGAGTAAGTCCGGGTCCACAACGCACGCCAGAGCCATTTCCGTATCCGGTCGGTCTATAGACATCCCAGACGACGTGCCGACATTAGCGACTTGCACGCGAACACGTGATAATTGTTTTTCGGGCTGTGCCGAATACTCGAGTACTTTAGTAGTCCGAAATTGAACTTGAATGATATCTTTGACAACAATACTCAGATTACTTAATTATTGAGCAAAATGTGCTAAAAATACATGCACCAAACTCCAAACAAATGCGTGAAACAGTAATAAAGTTATGACATGATCAGTAGCTTTGTAATAAATATCCAGATTTTCAATAATTTTACTTTCAACGTTAGGTACTAAGTTTCTACTGTCTGATTATTAGCTTGCTTGGCCCTATACTGAGTCTCGTATCATCTATTCTAATATTGTTTAGTAATGTTGTTTATAAAGCTTTGAGAAATAATTTTGGTATAAATTAATACAAATAGATCAGTAAGTTTAAATGTATGTTAAAGATTAAGACTCGTCACAACTTTCTGTGTAAAGACAAAGCCCCAGCCTACGCTACTTGAAGTTACACGAATGTCCGTGCAAAACGGCATCTCATTGCGTCCAACGGCTTTAGCAGGTGCACGAATGTGTGATACATGGATGGCAGCATCCGTTGCAATAGGCGGTTTCAGCGATGTCGCCTACTACTACTAGTAGTAGTATAATGTGAGTCAGTAAAAAACTGTGCCCATTTTTGTTGTCCATATCTTAATATGAGCAATAAAATGTTTTTTCAGAATTATTTCATTGTTGCTTTTCGCAAACAATTAGCAATAAAGTAATTATTAAATATCCACTACACTTTTACTGTGTTGCTACACTACTTTGTAAAATATAAAAAAAATCGTTGCCATGGCGCAAAAATTTTGCAAAAATCTCTTACGCAAGCCGAGTTATAGCCATTTTTGTCCCAAATTTTGTTTTCATGGCAACGGGGGTCAACCGGGGGTAAATATAAATGTCACAATTAATTAGGCCGACCCCAAAAACCATATCATAAAACGAAAAATTACGAATTTATCTTGCACACAACGGAAGTTATGACAGTTTAAAGAATTTTAAAATTTTCCCCGTAGGCGCCATTGTAATTTTTTTCGAATTTTTCGGATAAATAAGTCAAAAATTAAATTTTTATTTTGTAACATTAAAAAGGCACTTCCTTGCGCAGAACCGTGTCATTTGCCGTATTAAGCGTAAAAATCGGTCTAACGGACTCGCCTATAGGCAAGTTCAAGAACCAAAAAAGTGTAGAAATTCTGAACAGGAGGGGTGTATATTTCACCTATATGGGGAGCAAAAACCCCTGGGCGGATTGAGCCCAAATTTTTTTGGTGGTAGGGGTCCACGACGTAATTACGCCATTCAAATTTAGTGACGATCGGTTTAGGGGTTTTTGGTTGCCTGAAGGTCAAATTTTGCCTTTTCCCATAGACTTTGAAGGTCGTCCTTACAACACTCACACTATCGTGTGAGGTGTGATGAGTGACTACAAATCGTCTTTCATTTGGCATAATTTAACACATGTTTGTGCCATGGCGCCGCTACGTCGCATAGCGCACGGGAAATGCCGTGTGTCGATACAAATATTTCACAGCGGTCGCCGACAATAATTCTGCACTGCACAATAAAATGATAGCCAGCATAGCAACAACCGTTATTTCATCGAAATGACAATAAAACTATAAACATGCAGTTTTATTCGTCGTCGATTTCCCGGTATGAACTACAGAACTAGGCAAGATCGCCAGCTTCCGTGATGTTTTGAAAGATTACAAACATTTTCACAGAAGGTCCGTATAAGACAACGGTTTTGCTAGTGTCCCGTAAGAATTTGGGTAAGGTGGGCGTACTCGTTATAACATTTAAAAAAATCAGCACTTTACAAATAAATGTTCAAATATATTTTTCTCCACTAAGCTTGTATCTCGCCAAGAAATTTTATACGCATATTATTGATGCCATATTGTTCGTAAGTGAAGTAACTAGCCGTTGCACTTGTAAATATTTGTCATTGCGCAGTGTATCATTAGACCTGTTCACTTAATTTTAAATGTAATTGAACGTTTGAACGGCCACTCAGCTACAGGTGCATAGCAAATTTTGCGAGTCCAAACACTCGTAAGTTGTCGGGTGTAGGCGTGGACATGAAACGCTGTGCACTCATGATTGCACTATGACATCTATGACGTCTATGGCGATACTACGTCACCCTGAATAAGGACACCTTGGGTGGTTCCTTGGGTGACGATTCTGGCGAGTCTTTCGTATAGTAAAAGTGGACATAAATCAAAAATTATTATCAAGTGACGAGTATATTTAAAATTCAGAGTCCTGTAATGTTTAAATTACTACTGCCAAAACGTTTTCACAATATCGAGCATTTGAGTTTGACTTAGCTTAATTAACACCAACAATGCAGGTATAAAACGTTCACGGTACTTACTTACTGATTTTTATAAAGTTTCATCGCACCAAATATTCACAGTCTGTTGCTGATGTTATTTCATTATCTTCACCAAGTAAGTTAAAAGATGATTTGAGAATAAGAATAATTGGTACTGGGACTATTTTTTGACTTTTGACTAGTTGACCAATAGTGGACTATTTTTGGTTAGTCACTACTCGTATTTAATTTGTCTACTAGTCGACTATAGTCGACTGCAGCATGACAGTAAAAGCACTAAATTAGACTCAGCTACAAGATTATATATAGCTCTGTATTTAGCAATAATGACCACATAATTATTTCGTTGATGTTTCAGCACTGTCATTTTTTACGCGCGACAGCATGTAATGCTTCGCGCGTCTTAGCCATCGTCGAAGTGTCTGTGTCTGTCTGTCCGCCCGTTCATCTGTCTGTCACACCTTTGAGCCCTATCAAAACGGTAGATCACTCTAGGATCACGAAATCTTCACTGTGGGTTGCCGCAAGGACTCTAGTTTATCGTGACAAACTTTTGTGCGCCTGGGTGAGGGGGTTTCTCTCGAACTAGGACGTGAAAGAGTGGTACCCCCTAAAATGTGCTTATTTTACCGCACGTTTATGTCGCTATATACACGAGCCTATTTCTGTGAACTCCACTCACCGCTCCGTTCCCGCTCAACCACCTATTCGGATCGCTGCGCTCAGTGCCCTGACAATGTTCGCCGGATCCATTATTTGCTTTTCTCCCAAACCACAACAATAGACGGGATCGAAAACATTGATGTGCAATATCCCGGCGCGCAGTCGTTGGCCGTCAGGGAGGGAATGCAACTGTGCTGCCACCAGCCGAATTATGAGAGATCTGTCGTCGCCGTTGGGAGCCAAATAATATCGTTATCGTTCTCGTTCTCTCATAATCCGTTGGCTCCCGCTGACAGCTGGGTGTGTGCAGCGCACTGTATAGATACAATGTAGATATGCGACTTCAACAGCAGCCAGACATGTCATAAACGCCGGCCGTAAATCTTTTTCCGTAACCGTACCTCAGACTAACTAGGCATACGTATAACTAGCAGACTTGGCCCTTCGTTTCATTAAACTGTGCTTTATTAGTACGTCTACAACCTAGTATAAAAATAGATCATAACGATAACTAGGCGACGCGCGTGAAACTTTTTTTCTTTAGCGCTTGTCAGTCAACAAATACAATGAGTTGTACACAGTGTCCGACGAAGTTCCGGATGTCTAGTCATTCTTGTGTTTTAGCCTTCTGGATCTTCACTTCTTGGCGTATAAAAATAATGACAATAGCAAACGCGTTTCCATTTACGTGATGAAATATAAAAAATTACATGGTCAGTACAAATGCATGCAATGCGATAAAAATACAATGAAACTGCCATTCAAAAAATAACGGGCAAGCAGCCAGTTTTGCGTAGCACGTCCGTAACCTAGGGCCTACCCAAAAGACGTAAAACTACGAGTATTTTAGCGTAACTAAAATGAAAAAAAAATTAAAACAAATACTGACACGTGGACAATAACAAAAGGACAACAAAGTCTAAAGAATAAAATAGAAATAACGAAAAAACAAGCAGCCAAGCTGTCGCTAGGGTGGGGCAGACCATACTGGTTATTACTGGCCTTAAAGGTCATCCAAGGTCGTTGTTTTTTGTGTTATCTGAAAGGGCGTATGCTACTTCCTATTATTGATTAATAGTAACCTAGGCCGTATCTCTCACCGTTTCCGACATATGGCCAGTTTTCCGTTACCATAGTGCATTATGACGTTTTAAGGTCATCCAAGGTCATCGATTTATATGTCATTTGACTTTTTATTAGTGGTCAATAACAACCCAGGCCCTATCTTGCGCCGTTTAGCCACAATACATCTGAGACAGACGACAAAAGACCGACCTTAAGCTTACAGCTTAGCGGTCGGCACAAAAGCCGGCGACAACTAGTATGAAAAAAAACTGAAACAAAATACGAAACCACGAGCTGAAATGATAATATGTCGGTGACGGAGGCCGATGCGGTGAACGCTTAAACAGCTCCAGCTTTAACTGCGACGTGGATGCTGACAGTCAGACGTCTTCTGAGAGGCTGTTCCAGACAGCCGGCCGGTGAACAGCAGCGACAAAGTCACGGTCAGTCGCCGATGGTTGCACGTTGAGCACGTCAGAAAAAATACGAGTACGTTTAAAACATGCAGAACGGGTAAGATACAAAACTGTGTATAAAACCTGAAAGCGGACGGTAAACTAGGCCTTACACTGAGATGCTTAATATCGAAAGATAAACTTGATCACTGAATTTGTGTAATGATGTGAAATGGGAGTAGGCCGATGTGTTTCGATTACTTTGACAGAGCGCTGACCTCGCAGACGCCAACAGACAAGTGCACATTAGCCGATCTGCTTTAACCCAAATGAATATAAATACGTCCAGTCGTCCAGTGCGCAAGTCGGGTAGGCCTATATGCCGCACTTTGGCTAAAAGACATCTCGTCGTTAATGTTCGTTCGTATTAACTTGAGGCAAGTAATATGAGTAAAGCTTATAAGACGCGCGACAGTCTCAGCAGTTCCTGTTCGCAGGTTATCTTGGTCTATCTCCAGCCATTTCGTCGCAATTCATCATTAAAATGTGCACCGCAGCCGAAAATTACAAAAGTAACAATAAAACCCTTTATTTTAAAAATTCAAGGTCATTTAAGGTCATCGATGTTAATACCGTGTAAAATATCGTCATCTGTGCTTGTTATGATAAGCAGTCGTGTGCGCAGGCCTCCTTAAACCTTGGGGGTCGAAACTTAAACTACTAAAATTACGTTTGATGCTGAAACCTTCAAACGCAGGTTGTCTTAGTCTATCTCTAGCTATTTTGGCGCAAATCACTTTTAAAATTTGTGTCGCAGCCCAAAATCGCGAAAAATTTACTAAAACTTTTTATTTTAAGGGTTGAAGGTCGTTCCAGGTCATTGAGGTAAATACCCCTAAAAGCTTGTCATTAATGCTTGTTATTATAAGCAGCAGATCTGTGCTTATCTGCAACCGTTTTTACGCAAAAGTGGCCAATAGCGGTAAAATAAAAACTTCTTAGGAGGTACCCCTCTTTCACGCCCTCGTTCGAAAAGAACCTACTCACCCTAGCGCACAAAATTTCGTCAGAAAAAAACTAGAGTTCTTGCAGCAACCCACAGTGAAAATTTCGTGAGAGCTTGCACCGTTTTGATGGGGCTGCAGAGTGTGACATACAGACACACGGACAAACAGACGCCAAGGCATAGCTAAGACGCAACGACGCATGCTGCTGTCGCGAGTGAAAAAAACTTAGAAACAAAATCCGATTTGTGACCGTAGAAACAAAAGCCCATACGAATGACAGATGATAGGCTACAGCTAAAAACAACTAACCGAAGTAATTCGTTATAATGCGAAATCGCTGATCGGTGATGACCCCCACAAGTTTTAGCCGGGGTCCAACACTCAAATCTTTTCTTCCCTATCGGACTCGACGTGTCATTCAACCATACAATTTATACGTGCCAAATGGCATGTAAGTTCATTGTACGGTTCAAGCCGGGTGCACGACTTTGACAGACGACAGACGATGACAGACCACGCTATGCGAAGAAATTGGTAGGCCTATAGGCTATAAAAAGAATTCGATACGTCGACGTTTTATACACGAATCAACGTTATCATGCAGAACTTAGGCTGACGTAATACGGCGACGCTTCGGCGCTGAATTTGTATGCATATATTCATTATTTCACGTGATTTAAATACCATATCTATAATAAGTTTACTCACGCAGTTTCCAACCCGACATGTTAACAGTCTTTCTCACTGAATTTGTGTATTACATCCTTGCAATAAAACTGGCTATTGCAGTAATGGGTCTAATCAGCAGCAGATAAGCAGAACTTTACGTATCACTGGATGGTTAAAAGCCAGAAGTAAGCTTGACATACGCATTTCTGGAATAGCCGAATAGCCAGAATTAAGCAGCAATTATTACGTTTTCCGCAGCAATATTCATAATGCCACCGCCGCAATAAAGACTCCAGCTACTACGAGAAAGGCAGATCGGCGCTATAAGACTTTTGTTGTCTCTTGCATGTCTGCAGCTGAGTTCAGTACTTTCGTAAAATAAACCCACAAGTCAAAAACTATGTAATCCTATTATCCCACGCAATCAGTAACGTATTCAAGGAACCATGGTGCTATGCCTTATTGGCAAGACAACGCAGATAAATATTCGTGGTTTTTTTGTGGTTTGCAAATATCAGAAAAGTGGGCTGATCTGTTGCTTCCGTTAAAGTCCAAAAGCTAAAACTGTTTTAACGTTAACATTCAGCGGGGGGGGGCTTTGTCTTATGATCCTTGACCACGAGCTCTGCCCCTGGATTCTGCTGAGGGCACCCTCTCCAAACCCTGTTATAGGCTCGCATTTTTTGCCAAATCCTAATACACCATTGTACCTAACAATGTATTGAAATTTCATATTCAGAGACAGGCTTAGGTTAGAGAAAACTTGCGCAGTTCCATCATTTCGTTCTAATTCTGCGAAAAACCCTACATCCACCGGACTACGTGTATGGCGTTAGAAAAAATCGGGGCTTCAAACCACTCCAAACTCTAGACAACGATCGCAGCTCCATAAGTTTCGACATGTTTTGATCGTGGCTGCTAAATAAGTAAGCATAGGCTGAGCAGCATAGTTACCATGAATGGAGCGAGGGAGCGCGTAGGATGTAGATAGCACGGCGCTGCAGATGATCAGGAAAACCAGCACCACCTCCTTGCTGTTGCACTCAACCATGCTCGCCTTTTCCGGCACAGGAACGCATACAAATTGACCGCATTAAGCTTGCACAGTGTAATTAGACTGACTTCAGTCGGTCGGGTATGAGACCACACACATGTATACGCTCGGAATTACCAAAGACAAGTGGGCCTAAACTAATGGTCGGTCGTCTGGTGTCAAGTTTGAGAACCTAGAACAGCGGTCATGCACGCGCGCCCAGAGTCTAGCCAAATTCTGCGAGGGTTACATGCAGCGTAACCCCATTAGGCCTAAACAATTCTCGTGCTTCGGGTTGCCGTCCGTGTCTAGAAAAATACCTGCGTCCCTAAAATTTTTATTGGACTTTAAAAAATATCGGCGCAGTTTTCAGTATGCTTTCAAGGTTTTACTGAAAAATACTGTATACATCTTGGCTGAAACGTTGCATTATCTTTGCTTATGCTCTCCTGAGTATTAAGCTTATTTAGTGTGTCACTTTGTTTTTTATGAGTTGTTGGGTAATATTACATGACAGCTCATAATATAAAAATAAATAAATAAAAATTTCCGCCGCCGTTCGTCCCTACTTTTTGTCAGCTGCAACCAAAAACACGAAAATTTTTTACGCCTCACCTTATAGCTCGCCCATGCGTTTCTCTTCACACGGTGCACGTAATTGACAAACTTAATTTTAGAATTTATCTTAAAATTTACCGAGTATTTTTGTCCTGTTTAATCTCGCAAAAAATAGTTTCGTAGTTTCTGTGAAAATTTACGAAAATGTAAAAAAAATAAATCAAGTAATTACATAGATATACTTGCTAAGCCTATTTCTATTACTTTTTATTACGGTTTTTGTTTTCGTTTGTTTTTACGCTGAGTATAAGAAAACGCCATGGAACAGCATTAAAACAAATCAAAAAACGCTAAAATACTACTTTTAACTAACTTTTGTATTTTATTCTGCTATTAAAACAAAGACATAGCAGACTTTCATCGCACATTGCACAATAAGCAATACACGTGTTTCATAAAAGGACTTTTTTGTTTTTTTCATAATTCACTCAAATGGTGATCAATTTACACAAAATTTGTACCAGTTGTAACTGAAGAAATACTAATTCAACATATTGCAACAAAATATAGCAGTTGAGTAAATATTCTTCGTTAGTCGTGACGTAATGCTGACGTCATAATGTGTCACGGGTACAAGCTTGATAGTCTCAACTGGGGCTGTCAGTTGATACCCTGCTTCGATGGTGAACTTATCTGATTCGCTAATAAAAATGTTTATCGTGTCTGCACTAAGCAACATTGGGACATAAAATCAGGCGTCTTGCGATCCAAAAAAGCAATAATTTTGCAAGCTCGGTGTGCTAGTGCAATGTCTTGCAAGAACTTGTGAAAGTCCAACTATCCCCGCAGATACGTAAATGCGATCGCTTTGCACATTTTTGTGGCTGCAACTGTAAAACTTCAAAAATTTGTCATCAGCGAACAGAAAAAAATTACAGCCATGTTTTCTAGTGTTATATTATGTAAAATTTCTAAAATGTCAAATTTAATTTGACTTTAATTCGACTTATGCTAAATGCCAGTTGGCAAGCCTTCTGGTGCATCAAAAAAACTACTGGTTAATAAAAAAAACTCGAAGTACCTTACCCAATTAATAAGCAGTTAACGGGCAACAATACTTCAAGTCGAGTCTGTAGTTTCAGATGCGACACTGTGTATGTACGCATCAGTTTTCTACAGGCGTGGAGGATCTATGCCAGTAGCAATCGTATTTGGCAGTCCACTCACTGCAGGCCCTGCGAGTGGACGGATCTTACAGATCTTGGTCCGCAATTCGCAATTCCACTGTAAAGCTGCATAAAAGTTTGCGATAGTGTCTGTTGCGGATCGTAAGGTTAATGGTTACGTGTAAAACAAAAAAAACTTTTGTTTAAATATTTGGGAAACGTTTTATGTTTTAGTTTGGTTTTTATTATTAGTGTGACCTGTTGCGGTTTTAAAGTTTTTGATTCTTGATGTATTAAAACTGTAATACACCTATTACACTTATGAGTTTTTAAGTGAATGGCATCATAAATTATATATAATATGATATGGCATTATATTTGAAAAGCTTTGCAGTCTGCAGCAGATCAGCGTAATAAGTTCTAATCCACACCAATATTAAAACCAATATTATATTCGCCATGGCTGGCGCAACATAAATACGCAATATAAAACCAGACGCACAAAAAGAAATAAAACAAATACACACAGTCCAAAAAAAACAAGCAAAACCGTTGCTCAAGTCTACGTACTCCCCGTGGATGCACGCGCAAAAGTGTTTCAGTGACAAAATTTTAAAATCAGTTAGTAGCATTACGAGTGGGATATCATGCACATAAAACACTTACAAATAACCACGTGACCTTGACTTTTGAATGACCTTGAGAGGGCCATTCCATGCGGATTCGAGTTCGTAAACGAATCGTGTGGTTCGCACACCTCTAATCCACAGTGCGGTGTCGCGACATACGTGCGCATTCACGGCAGAACGTGCTGTGGCATCAACTGACTGCAGAGACAAAGGAGTCAGCGGCACGAGGGATTAGAGAATTAACCGACGGACACATCGTAAAAACCGAATTGCCAAATATATTCTGCCTAACCTACCATACAGAGTAGTGGTTTAAATTAAAAAGTAAGCCGTGCAGTCTTCGAAATGCTATTAGGCTTGGTGCTTAAAATATAAACCGATTTTTAACTTCTTCTGAAACACTTTCGCTCAGCAGTAGGAGTAGATGACAACTATAACTGTCATCTACTAGTAGGCCTAAGCCTAAATTTGCAGTAAGCAGCTACATAATACCTCACAACAGCCTAAAAGAACTGCTTCAAGCGCAGCTAGGCTAATTACCTTTTAAAATATTGAAATTTTAAATAGGCTAATGCTCGCAATAATATTCAACGTCGTATACCATAATTTCATGTTTTAGGTGCATTGGCTGAGTTGGTTAGTGATTACTTTATTATTGTGAATTTACAGTTGACTGTGACGGTGAAAGAATTGTGAAAATCGCTCAATATTTTACAATGTTGTAAACTCAACTTGGCGGTGGAAAAAGTTAGGTGGATTTTTTGGTTGCAAATTGTTGGTTCAAACCCCATCTGAGATATGAGAACGCTATCGCTATGGAATGCGTTTTAAGAACTTTAAGTGCGTTTGCGGTCTGTGCTCCGCGGCTCCGCCTCAAACTTTGTTGGAGAAGCTCACAGCGCTTAACACAAAACCGTATATGTAAAAGAGAAGGAGCTGATTGGTTCAAATTTTTTTCGTAAAATGTTGGGGATTTTTTTGGCCATGAGATGCGTTTGGAGAGCCGTATATATATATATATATA
>Ga0056128_1002332_pt1 | contig 22385 bp, 10 predicted proteins | sample WorMetLIZISLAND2_FD_71113 | JGI IMG/M metagenome (GOLD analysis project Ga0056128, IMG submission 71113) | Marine gutless worms symbiont microbial communities from Max Planck institute for Marine Microbiology, Germany - Olavius geniculatus... ... | reverse complement strand
AAGCGATGGCATTTACGTGTCTGTGGGGATAGTTGGACTTTTACGCATTCGAGCAAGACAGTGCACTAACACACCGAGCTTGCAAAATGGTTGCATTTTGGGATCGCAAGACGCCTGATTTCATGTCCCCATGTTGCTTAGTGCTGACACAATAAGCATAATTTTTATTAGCGAACCAGATTAAGCTCACCGCAATTACTGTGCTTTGATACTGTTCGTTGGGCAACAAAAGGTCTATCCATTTGAGAGTTTGTTTATATTATTTATGAAGCGTTTTTTGCTTACTAACATATTTAATGCTAGTAGAAAGTACAAACCAAGAGCGCCTCAAAAGCGCCCACTCCACTTTATATCTGTAATCGTACATGAATGCAACCTAAGTCTTGAAAAACAAAAATCCCAGCTGTTGCTCGGTGTGCCGACCGTAAGCTATTCCTTATATCCCAAGGCCAGCGTCCGACTTCAGGTCGCAGAAAGAAAGCAATTTCCCAGAGTGACTACAGTGTTATTCACGCCATGGTGACGCTGTTTTATCGAATGCTGGAATCAACATAGGGATACGAATCATACGATACGATAGGTGACGGCTATAGGCAGCAATGTTGCATTCAAAATCGCGGCCAAATCGCTGCAGGTAGAAACATGGTTACTTTTGACAGTCTATATAAAGTTGCCATCGCCCTATCCAATGGTACGATCGCCGACCCTCTACGACGTACCGTTTAGCCACAATACATGTGTTACGGACAGACAAACGACAGACACACGACATACCGTACCCTACGAACAGGGACAATAAAATTATGCAGACTTTCATGAAACTTGGAAATACTCAACTGAGATAATGCTAATGTTTGTTTATTATCATTTATTTTTTTAACAATTTAAAGTAGGGAATATGTCATGTTTTTCGGGGGGGGGGCGGAGATGAACACTATTGCACTGATGTATTTTGCGAAAATTGGGGCTGCATATACGCAGGCTAGGCGTCTGTGGATCTGGATATGGATGGGAAATTTCATATCCACGGCAAGCCTGGCTGTATAAGACAGACATTAGTGGTCCGGAGTGGAGTAGCAGCTGATGCGTGCATCTGCATTGTCAGACCGTCGGCGACGATGATATGCCTAGATGTATTTTTTACTGGCTACTTCCACGGCCTTAACGAACCTGGACTGGAAAAGCGCTGTTTCTGAGAACACTCGATGGCAGTTGTTGCAACGCGAGGTGTAGGTGTAGGCCTAGTATGTGTCTGGATACTAGGCGTGTGCTATCGTGACGGTGCTTGGAGGCTATAGGCTTAGCTGGTATGTTTTACGCAGCCCCAGGCGGACAGTAGGCCTCGTAATAAACAGTAGCCTACCTATAGACGTAGCCTACTGTCAGTGGGCTGGCGGAGTGCAGTTTGCGGCAGGTGTAGACTCCAGTCTCGATTTCACAGCTAGTCTTGATAACGCGAACTTGTATCTTCGGCTTTGCTTTTTCTCGACCAAACAACAATGACAGGTATATTTACATAACATGCTTGTAGTAGCTGTAGGCCTTGTCAGATCTCTGTTACTCTGCTGGCCTGATCGAGACGATGCATGACTCACGCTGTCTATTTTTACGGCTATGTAAGCTGGCGCTACTTCCTTAATTGCATTAGGACCAGTTCTCTCTCTCGACCGTCGACATCTCAATGCATTTGCCATTATTGTATTGTAAGGCAATCGTAGGAATTTCGTATGCAAAGTAATCTTTCTCCTTTAGTCTTCGTATGCGTAACTATGACTTTACAAACGTCTTTACAAAAGTTTACAACTATGTCCTTACAAACGCAAACGACCAGTTTAGTAGAATTAGTAAATCTGTTTAGTGAAAACTGATATGTGAAAGTTAGGCCTATCGTTAATGCATGCCTCGCAATATTAATTAATTTTTCGAAGAATTATTAGCTGCGGTGATTGATAATAACGGTGTGCCTGAAATTAAAAGAATTAAGTGTAGCCTACGAAATAATTCTGCAGAACGCTAAATCGCTGATCGGTGCTGCCGCCTGGTAGCATAAGTAGGCAATTGCAAGTTTTGACTGGGGGTTCAACCTCCAATCTCTAGTTTCTCTCGGGTGAGAGTTAGGGTTAGGGGCCCCGTAACAGTGTTATTGGACAACCCCCCTCCCCTACAACTAATCGACAGCATCGCCTCGTTCTCGGCAGCTCACCTTGATTTAGGTGACGAAACTTGCTCCACAGACTACTGGGGGATGGACGCCCCAGGTTTAGGTACCCTTTAAAAAAAGCAGTGTTAGTGACAGTTGTTGAATTAGCCTACATAAGCCTAGTTGATGCCCATCACTGATTGCATATGTTTTAATGTCAAGGTTTTTACATTTGGTATCTTACATACTGGCTCCCACAACCGACAGCTGCCCACGACCCCACGTTTTAATACGGTCCTGAATGTATCACCTGTGCATTCTGCTTGCCGCTATGGAGGGGAGCAAAAACGAGTAGCCTAATTACTCAACAGGCCTACTGAGTTGTTTGCTCGACGCCAGTCATTGTGCGTCGAAATGAACAAGCATATAAACTGATGCTTTGTAAAAGACCGGTGCTATGATCGCTGCCGCCGTGATCATAGACACTGCGTTTATAAAATATATGCATGTAGAATGTTTCTTGCCGTCGGAGTAATAAGATCTACACGATGACTTGCTGCTGCTGGTAAAAATAGGGCTTATCTGTCGTTTTATTCATCATGTTAATGCTTAATGCTAGCAAATTTCATGATTTTGTCTTCTTCTTTAAATATTTTCGAGTTAGGATCTGAGTCATCCAGTTTGCCACAAAAATCCAATCCATTTGTTCTTAGGTTATGCTTAACGTCTCTATAAAAGATTTCATTGAAATCGGTTCGTAACTTTTCCGTTACTTCGCAACACGCACGCAGAAACAGAACGCTACGAAGTCAATAATTGTAAAGTAGTTTTGATAATAACAAACCGATGAAAACTGTGCGTTTGTTACTGTTTAGGATTAGTGAAGCCGAAAAAATATGACTGGAAAGACTCGAACCTGGCTCTGTTCGGATCAGACACCGAAAAACAAGTAAAAAGTGAGACTGTACTTTCATTCCTATTGTATGTTATTTTAGTTTTCTGTAAAAATTTGTTTTAAAACAATATGTAATGCAACGTAATGCACTTAATGCAATTTAATTTACTTTAACAACACTGTAATGAGTAGGCTATAATTCATTATTCGCATAATATACATGCAGATGAGAGAGTTGCAGCATACACGATGACGACATGCAGCAAAACCAGCTTCGATCAGCTTGCAAAGGCGTATAACTTGCTGCTTAATACTTTTTGGAAGCTGCGAATATGTGCTTAGTCTGTTAATGACGTTGTTCGTCGTTGATGCTGTTGTGTGACAGAGGAAGCTGCGGAAACTGAGCCTGCGTGGCAAGGCGCTGGACAGGAGGTCGGACTTCAGATCTGGCGAATTGTTGTAAGTGCGCATTTCAGATCTACTGTACAATTGCCGGTTATTACTTCAATGAAATAATGCACGCAATAGGCCTATATAGATTTGTGTTTTGTTTCATCAGTAGACCTAACAACAGCGCGGCCCAACGTCTTATAGATAAAGAAGATAAAGGAAATATATGGGTACTTGGCGAGAACGCTGCTTTTTCTTGACAATAAGGACATTGCTGAAGCACCATTTCTGGGCTACTCCAAGAACCGTTTGCCATAGGTCATCTGCATATTCTCCAGTTGGCGTGATATTCGGCTGAAGGAGTTTGCCAACTATGTTCGAGAACTAAAAACCAGAGCCAGAGTCACGACCACCGCAGCTTTACAATCTCTCGCGTTTTTGGTATGGTATAGACCTTGCATAGCGAGTAAGTTACTTATGAGCAAATTTGCTAAAGAGTGAGTCAGCTAAAGGCTTTTAAAAATGGGTTTATAAGCTACGCCACAACGGTCACATTACGACAAAAAGTGAGCGGTGGTCTATGAGCGGTGATTAGCCTACCAATGTTGCCTTATGGGATGTTTACACGATCCAGCAAACGTCCAGCAAACTTCCAGCAAATGTATTCAAAATACACGTGCTGATGCTGGACGTTTGCTGGATCGTGTAAACACCCCATTAAGCTTTCGCCTAACGCCCCCATCACAGCATGATGAGTCACGAAGTTCATTCTACAGGCAGCGAGTTCCAGGCTCTATGATCTCCGGCAGAGAACGCCCATCAGCCGAATATACTTCGTCGGTACCGCGATATACGCTTACAGTGGTCGACCGATCGCAGGAGCTGTCGACTTTATAATTTTGTAGCTACGTTTACACTTTTCACATGCTACGTGGCCGTGGTTACACTTACAATTAGCATGTAACTGACTTACACAAAGTATGACAGCTGCAGACTTGCCAATTTAAAAAGGTGCCAAAGACAACTCCCGCATTTCCGGCAAAAGTTAGGCCTAAATGCACGTAGCACCGGAAGAACCAGAATTCTTGCCATCCGTAGCCGAGTGTAATTGATCGTTGTGCTGAGCAGAACTGATTCACGGTCTGGCGATGACTGGAAATCATATGAGACCTGGCGATGCCAGGAATGCCAGCAAGCGGGCGATGTTAAGCTACGTCCGCGCACTCGCAACTGACGCTGCAGTCTGTGGAAGATATTAAGAATTTATGATAATGCAAACGCATGCATTTTCTGGATTACTTTCTCGCCTAAACAAGCGCCATCCCACATCAAACGTTTTTTTTGTAATGTGCAAAATTAGTCAGCAAACAAGTGATCAGGTTTTTAGTGACGCCCCGCCTATCTATCTGGATATCGATCCAGATCCAGCCAGGAGTTTTTGCAGCATTTTTTAAAATTTAAGTTTATTCTACACCGCCAAGAATAAAACAGTCAGTCTTAAACAGAGTTGTAAACTTTCTCGGTGCTTTCTTTCAAATGCATGAAAAGTTCCTGTACAATTTGACTTTATATTCGTACACGGCTTTGTTAACAGACAGGACGTTTTAAACTTTCTGTATTCAAATTTACTGTGCCACTGCTTTGCCGCCTATACACAGCGATATCAGACGACCATTGGTTACCAAAATTACGAACTTTTGAAATCTGCTGGCTAATTTTTACGGATTACTCCGACAAATGCTAGCCTGTATGGCTGATTGCTATAGAACAGCATAATCATAACATTCGCATTTTGTAACTGGCTATACGTATACTGGGCCTGATGGCGTAGTAGCCAGATACAGCGTCGTGATCGCGAGTTTGACTGCCGGCCGGTTCGCTGCATGCCCGGCATCTGCATGTCTCGTGTCTCCAAACAGAATGCCGATTAAAGGGCGACGTTGCTTTAATAATATTAAAATTGCGGTTGAAAAAGTAATCATGGGTCTGGTGGTAAGTAATGGTAGCGTTGAGTTTACGTCACGTGCGAGCGAGACTGGCATTAGTTCGAGTACCATGCTGCGCTCGTGCCGGCAACGGGACTTCTTTGCGTAAACAGATCTAGACAGTCTGCAGCTGCCGTTGTGCTAGTTGTACGGTCGCTGCTCTGCTGCGGCTGCGTGGAACTTCGTACAAGTTAACTGCACGTTATCTGATGCCATACTGCGTACTGTAGCTACCACACGCTGTCTAGTGTCTACTATATACTAGGGCCTATGTCTGTCGGCCTTCCTGCGGTCTTATCCGCTATTGGCAGCTCCATGGATGCACATAGTTACAATTGCTGGTTCGAGCGCCCCGATTCTTCGCTGCAAATCGTCGCGGTTACATACACTGCCATGTAAGCGTGAATAATGAGGCATCAGTAGCGAGTGATGAGGCATGCAGCACACGTCTTTGATTGGATACAGCTGCTGGCCGCGGCGCCAGGAAACCTGCTGCTGATGCATTAGCAGCCAGGCGCTTCTGCATGACGCTATCTCCAGACACTGGATGCACTGCTTGTAATTACGTACGTTTACACTGTACCTCGCTACGCTGTTTGACTAAGACTGCATGAGGGTCGGTGGTCAGATCCATCTCTCCGTACGCTTCCGAAAAGTCCGGCTCCTGCGTAATATTTGTACACACAGAGCTCATATATTATATACACGTAGTACTGTAGCCTACAGTGTAAACCAAGAGGGTAAAATAACCATGCTTTAGTCTGTTGTACTTAATGTAATCTGCACAAATTTCTTTTGCTCGACCGTTTTGCAGCTTATGAGATGCACGGACAAGACATTAGGAATCTTATAGGATAGACTGAAGAACTAGGGGTTAGCGCTCATCCCGGGCGTATATTTGCGTGTAATAGGACCTAGTAATAGGTCTAACTGAGAAGATTGGCCAAAGACAGCATGCGGTTGAACCCCCGCGACACCCATCAGACGCATGTTTAACCACTGCCAGTGACAGTATGGCTGCATTCCCTTAAAACTTCTACGTCTCTAATGATCGATTAGCCTGTGCTAACTCTTTACACTTTTATATAGTGGCCTACTAAGTATGGTGTTGGTTTCTGGAATTATTTTGGCGCTGTCGATTTTGCGTGTGCAAACTTGCAGAAGTTTAACGTTGAGTCGTGGTCTAAGGATCTCTATGGTCAGTTCTACAACGGCGATTCATACATCGTTCTTAACGTACGTACATGTATGTCGGCCATATGATATAGGCCTACGGCCTACGTATAGGCCTATGCGTAATCAGTATTTCGAAAGCAATTTGCGCCTTATTTTTAGTATGTATTCATTACAATATTTTTGTCATTTGCAAGATGTAGATCAGCTTACGAGAATGCTGACAGTCTAAGCCCGATAGGCCTGTAAGGTTGTGCAATATTGGCAGTGGTGTAAACAGTAGACCTACAGCGTAGCTATAATAGTAGTATGTGGAAGCATGAATGTTTGTGTAACATTCTCCCCATTTATCTGTCTTACATACTCTACGTCTACCACATGCTTTGATTTCTATGCCATAGGCCCTACTATCTGTCATCTGTGTAAAACTTTACATCTATGCCGTTAGTGAAGTAGTCCATTGAGTGAAAATGAGTGTATATTTTTGATGCCTTTTAAAACAGTTTTTGAGGCCGTCACAGGCCATCACATTATGTAGACTTTAAAAGTTTAATAGAAAGCTCGCAAAGAGAACAATAATTCGTATCTGCAAAATACTAATAAGGCAATTTTTGTGGCTGTGCATATGACTCGCATTGACTCGCTGTCTATTGACTGTCAGTGTTGTTATGACAGACGTACAAGCCGGATCCGAACAGTGAAGAACTGGCATACGATCTACACTTCTGGATCGGAGCTAACAGTACCCAGGTTAAACAGGCGCTTGACCTCAGTAGTTTAATACACAACAACTCTCGATTTGAAACATCTTCCAGTTCTCCTGTGAAACAAGAGAAGATGTCGGTGCCGAGTGCCGACATTATATGCGGTCGTTCGTTGACGGTTGACGAGCGTCTCAGCCGTTGACAGTAAAGTAGGTCATGCGGACAAATCACACGATGACGGAAATATACGTCATTTTCTCGAGATGTGTTTCACGTGCTTTTTTGTAATCTTGGTCTTTAACCATTTGAACTGAAAATTGGCGTATCGGTTACTTCTGCTCTTGGGAACGTACACACCGATTTTGGTTTTTTACACTGTTTGCTTTAAAATTATTATGAACCCATACTAGACAGAACGCGTGATGCGGACATGATAAGTAACCGGACCAAACACTGTAGTAACTTATGTTGTGCATGATGATTTTCTACGCAGCGCCTCATCTAGGCCTATTACATGCAGTCGTACATTATCTAACGTTGCTTGAAATAGTCCAATTATCGTCTGAAACAAACTAGATATTTGCATGTTAGAGCAAACATGATTATATGAAAGTTTTCGTCTGATCGTTGAACACAAAACCTATGTTGTTCAGAGCATATTGCACTCCCAATGTATGGCTGTCAGCTGTGGTGTCAACAAGTTACGTTTTGCATATGCATATGCGTTTCGACAACTGTTACAGGAGCCACGATGGTGCAGTGCTTCTAAACTTTGTCTTAAACAGTGTTTCATCATTACCGGACAATATGCGGAAACTTGCTTTCTCACTATGGCATTCATTGCAAATTAGTGACAATTCGCTTGTCAATGCTGTTTTGTCATCGGACTTGTTTTTTAAATCACCATTTTTTTAAAAGTTGGCATAGCAGTTTGTTTTAGTCTTTTTTCTTAGTCTTTGTGGTTGTGTTATAATGTGTTTTGTGCGTTCATGGGCTTCGAGCCTGCTACTGAAGATAAATAAACAAATAAATAAAATTAAATCAAGTCTGATACGGAATCTTCTGCCAGTCATCAACACAGATGGAACTTTACCTGAGTATGCACCCTGATTCTTTCTGAGACTTTGGCGCTTTATAAATCATTTACTTACTTACTTACTTACTTATGAGTTCACACTGGTACGGTATGTGATTAGAAATCGGGCAATCTTGGTTTCCAGAGATGTTTCATCTGACTTCATCGCTTTCAGTGCTCGCTTGACAAAAGGAACAAAGCGTTCAGCTTATCCATTTTAGAGTTTGAATGATAGATTGCTGAAGTGGTATGGTGGATTCCATTGGTTTTGACAAATTGCTGGAACTCCTTCGAGACAAACCGAACTCCGTTGTCGGAATGCAGATGTGTCAAAAGGCCCCAATTTGCGAAAATCTTTCGCAGTGCTTCAATTGTCTGTGCTGCGGGATTCACTGTAGTCTTGTAGTCGCCACAAATCCGCACTTGACCATTCTTCTTCAAAATCGGTACGATTGGTGTTGCCCAGTCACTACTGCTAGTCTTCGTTAGCACATCTTCTTCTTACAATCTGTGCAATTCCTGTTCCACCTTGTGTCGCATTGCATAGGGGATGGACCTAGACTGGTACCAAATTTTCCTTCAGATGCAGCTTGGCTTCACAGCTAGTCATCTTGCCCAGCTTGCCATCAAATAAGTCTGCACATTTGGCTTTCAGCTCACTCAGGGTGCATCTATTGGACTGCAGTGAATGAACGTCACGAATGTTCTGCCAGTTGAGTTCAATTTTCTCCAGCTAGCTTCGGTCCAACAGCACCGCACTGTCCCCGTCGACAACGCAGAGCTTCAGTTGATGAGTCTGTCCTTCGTAGACGACCGTAGCTGGGAAATATCCACGAACATTCAGCGACTCTCCCGTAAAAGTAGACAAACGAACATCCGCCGGCTGCAAACACTGCATACCAAAGTATTTCTTAATGCAGCATAATATTATGGCATCAAACTCACTGGAGAGCCTGAGTCAATCTTCATGTTAACATCAACATTGTTTATCATCACCGTGACTACAAATGGCTGCACTTTCACTGTTTGGACATAATTCAGCATTAGTCCTACAGTATCATCACTGTCATTCTCTGAATCAGTTTCATGTTCACCCACAAAATTCATCGACTTCTTTTTGTCCGGCTTCTGTGGCTTACTTTTCGTTTTGCACATTCGTTGCGTGTGCCCCATTTTGCACGCTTGTGGCATACTTTATCACGAAAATAGCATTCTGATTAAGAGTGATTTTTCTTACCACAACGGGTACGCTGCTGGCTCTGTTGGGTGGATATCGGCTTGTGCGCTGTATACTTCAGTTTGTTGACTTCCGCCGCCGCTGCTGATGATGCAGGCTGATGGCGAAGCTCGACTGCGTCTTTCACCGCCGTCTCCGCAGCGATGGCAGTCGCCTTAGCCCGGTCATGAGTCAGGTCTGCCTCCACCAGTAGTTTTCGCTGGATGTATTCATTGACCAGACCACACACCAATCGGTCGCGCAGCGCGTCGTTCAAAGTAGTCCTGATACGACGATGTTCGGACAGCTTCTGAATCGCCACACGAAATTCAGCAACCGATTTTCCAGCGTTTTGATTTCGTCGGTGGAAGCGAAAACGTTCAGCAATCACCAGTGGTTGAGGAGCCAAGTGCTTGGCCAACGACTCACACAGCTCCTGAAACGTTTTCTCCGCTGGTTTAGCCGGCGCAAACTGCGTAGTAGCTCATAGGCTTTGCCGTCTATGACACTGAGTAAGACCGCCACATGCTTTCCTGTCATTTGCCGCCAAAAAATGTTCCAGACGTTCCTTATACGTCGCTCTGTTCTCTATATCTGGGTTGAAGGCGTCTATGTTACCAATTAACGGCATTTTATTACAACACTCGTCGCTAAATTATCATGTACTATTCACGACATAATGTAAAACATTGCAACATCAACAATGTATCAGTGCGCCAATCAAAGAGTCTGCGAGTGAGTCCGTGAGTAGGGGCCTAAGCTGGTAAGTAACACGATACTCTACAGAAAGCTTCCCAAGGTGCTAAGAGCTTGTTCCTGTTCTTTGTCTCGTGACAGGACGAGTACGGTACCGCGGCGTACAAGACTGTCGAGCTCGATACTCTACTAGATGACAAGCCGGTTCAACATCGCGAGTGTGAGGGACACGAGTCTGAACTCTTTCTCTCTTACTTCTCCAAGGGCGTCATGTGAGTAGGCTATACAGTGTCCCGGAAAGAAATAGAATCTATACAGTTTTATTCTAAATAGTTTCAACAAATTTAAACGTATTTTTTCAATTTTGGGCACTAAAAGCGTGTTAATTTGTTTTGAAATTTACTTATCACTACTTATTGCTAATGTGATCATGACGTCATCGAAAATGCCGTTTCCGCAGAAAGATAGCATATAATCGAACCTTTGCAATACGAACAAAAAATCTGAGCTTATGCTCATGAGACGCTCGAGAGCCTATAGCAGTTCCAGTTCGCAGGTAATCTTGGTCTATCTCCATCCATTTCGTCGTAATTCACTCTTTTCAGCCAAAAATCACCAAAAAAATCACTAAAACCCGTTATTTTTAGGGTTCAAGGTCAATCAAGGTCATTAATGTTGACAATCCTAATAAGCCTGTCGCCAGTGCTTGTTATGTTAAGCAGCATGTCTGTGCCTATCTGCAACCATTTTCGCCTTAGACAAGCCAGCAGCGGACAAATAACCACTTTTTAAGATTTGAACCCCCATTGGACATCCGCGTTCGCAGGCCTCCTTGAACTTAGAGAGTCCAGACTTAAATTGCTAAAATCTACATTCAATGCTGAAAATGTTTTACGCAGGTTGTCTTGGTCTATCTCCAACTATTTTGGTGCAATTCACTCTTGAAGTGCGTGTCGCAGCCCGAAATCGCGAAAAATTCACTAAAATCCCCTATTTTGGGGGTTCAAGGTCATTCAAGGTCATCGATGTTGACATTTCTAAGAAGCTCGTTGCCAGTGCTTGTTATGATAAGCAGCATGTTTGTGCCTATCTGCAACCATTTTCACGTTAGCAGAGCCAATAACGGTGGAATAACGCTTTTTAAGGGTGTGCCCCTCTTTCTCCCCGTCGTTCGTGGGGACCCCTTTCACCCAGTGGCATGAAATTTTGTCACAAAATACTAGAGACTCTAAGCTATCATACGGTGAAAACCAGAAATCTCTATCTCACCTGGACTCCAATCGGTACTGGGTTGTGACAGACACCAAGACACCAAAACAGAATTACTATAGCTAATACGCGCTATAGCTAGCTCGCGCGTAAAAACAGAACAACTGTTGAAAAAAGTTAGCTATAAAAATTTTGATAAACTGGAAACATAGAAATAAGTTACTTTACACACAGAAATTATTAATCTTAGTCCCGCATTTCGCTGCGTAGCCGTCACGTGCTCCGCAGTAACGTCGTTGTGCAGCAGCCGTTAAGGGCGGCAGCGTCATTTCGGCAACGTGCGTTAGCGTCACGATAGTGCAGAACCACAACGATACGTACCGCACGTATTTTATCTTTTTGTCTGTCCAATGCATTGCATAGCATTAGACAAGGGTATAAAATCACCTGAGCGTCCGTGCGTTCGTGCGTGCGTCCAACGTTTGAAGCGACATATCTCCATAACTGTGCAAGATAGTGAGTGAGTGAGTAAGGTTTAAAGTCCCGCCCGACACTGTATAGGTCATTTCGGGGACGGCCTTTGCAGGCAAAATTGCGCATAGCCTACACATAATAACGAAACAAAAAGTTTGACCTTTACAGAAAGTTTAACCTATATGAAACACAAAACACAAAAACGACCTAAACCTAAAATTGTAAGAACTGCAGATTATAATCGTGCATAAGTAAGACTAGTTCTAGTAATCTTCCCTAATCTTCCCAGACTGATAATGCTGTCTTTTTTGGAAAACAGGGATGGGTGAAAGATAGACGCATGGTCACAATGGACCACCCACAGGAAGTGGCTTACCGCGAATCAAATGGTCACGCGACCGATGACGTCATGTGACCCCAAAAGTTCATGGTCGTGACCTCATTGTGTTTGAGGCGCCATATCTCCATAACGGTGCAAGATAGACGCATGGTCACAAACTCACAACGAACCACATCTCGTATAGTAAACCGCTGGTGACGAATTGAATGGTCCTTTGACTGACGATGTTGATTGTTTAATTATAATAATAGCGAATGACGACAATAACATTGCTGCTGTATATTTTGAAATTAATTGATTTAATTTTTACCACTGGTTTATACAGCTGACTGTTTTTTTCGCGCGAGAGCTAGCGTAGCGATAGCGCGTATTAGCTACGGTAATTCTGTCTGTCTTGGTGTCTTGGTGTCTGTCACGTCCCGGTACCGTTCCAAGACAGGTGAGATAGAGACTTCGGGAGTTAGCGTATGATAGCTTAGACTCTCTAGTATTTTGTGACAAAATTTCATGCCACTAGGTGAACAGGGTCCTCACGAACGAGGGGGCGAAACGGGCATTCCCTTTATAAAGGCGTTATTCTGTCGCTATTGGCTTGTCTAACGTGAAAGTGATTGCAAATAGGCACAACATCGATGACCTTGAATGACCATGGACCTCCAAAATAAGGGGTTATGGTGAATTTTTCACGATTTCGGGCTGCGAGTCTGCTACGTGCATTTTAAGAGTGAATTGCGCCAAAATGGCTGGAGATAGACCAAGACAACCTAAGTATGAAATTTTCAGCAGTGAATGTAGATTTTAGCAGTCCACGTCCGGACTTTGTGGGTTCAAGGAGGCCTGCGCACGCGGGTGTCAAATGATGGGTACCCATCTAAAAAGTGGTTATTTATCCGCTGTTGGCACATCTACCAGATAGGCACAGACATTCTGCTTATTATAACAATCACTGGCGACGAGCTCTTTAGGAATGTCAACATCGATGACCTTGAATGATCTTGAACCATAAAAATAGGGGTTAGTGATTTTTGGCGATTTTTGGCTGCAAAGAGTGAATTGCGAAGAAATGGATGGAGATAGATTAAGATTACCTGCGAACAGGAACGGCTATAGGCTCTCGCTCGTCTCATGAGCATTAGCTCATTCCTTGTATATATACGGACGTATAAGTGTATATAGTGTAAGCTGTCTAGATGCATTAAACAGACTCCGTGTTCGTCTGAACATCTTGTTTATAATACGCACGCGTTTTAAGGTATTCTATTTTTGCGTACGCCTACCCTTGAACACTGCTTCGGAGCCGGTGCGATTTCAAAGTTGTTTCAGTGGCACATTCTTCGAAAAATGTGTTACGAATCACTGAAGATTTTGCTGGATGTAAAATGCATTCTGAGCATGAATGAATGTTACGTAGGCCTATAAGTTTGTCAGCGTGTAAATTCGAAGCATAGCCCGTATCACATGAAAATTAAAATATTTATTTTTTGTGAAAAATCCGGTGCGTCACTCATTTGTAGGTTGGCTGCTGTTTGCGGAAGCGACGGCAGTATTGTTTTCAGCATCGTCGCAAACTTATTTCTCTGTTAGGACGATAACTCGACGCTGCACTTAGGTTGATGTAATTTTGCACGAACATGTAACGTGACAACCTATAGAGGCCTACGGAATATCAAGGTCAAAAGTCAAGGTGGGCAGTACTTAGACATAAGCAATGCTGTACAACGCGTGTGTACAATGCGTAAGTTCATGTTTCGTCGAGAAGTAGGATTATCTTTTTTTCTAATCGGCATCCGCTTAATCTGACATCCGCTAAGAACCGAATCCGATTAACTTGCTTTTTATCTATAGATTAAAAAGTGAACTGAAAACCATGAGAAAGTTTCTAATCGCTAGGGATTAAGAAAATACGCTTATTCTTTTGCATTGGAGCTGTCTGGTGTTAATCGGTAATGCTCGGATTAACTTTGGTGTTAGCTGCCGTTTCCTATTATCTTTCTTCTTATCTGGTAGATAATCGGAAATGTTGGTTCTTAGAAGAAAGATAACACCGAATTCTAACTTAGTTCATGTTTCCGATTATCTTGGCATTTATTCTAAGAGAAAGTGTCGACCGAAGCTTCTCGACGAAACATGAACTCACGTAATGCTGTCTGCTCTACTCTGTAGGTTGTTGGAAGGCGGTGCTGACACTGGGTTTCACCATGTCGAGCCCGAGTCATACGCGCCTCGTCTGATGCACTTCTCCGGCGCGGGCACAAACGTCGTCATCAGACAGGTCTGTCCGGCGTCGCTTTCAACACACGGTCTGCAATGTATTATGCAACTGTAATATACATGTACACAGTAAACCGTCTTGAAACTTACTTATTTCGTGGCCGTGATCGACGGCGTGTTTTTCCTGGACGCACGTGTAAAGCGTGAGATACTATCAGTCGTCACGCTTCAGTAGAGTGAGATTATGAACACTTACAACACTCTAGTTGATTGTGTATAATTAGGTTAGTTAGCACCTTCCTTGGGATGTATCGTGTCACTATCGTTACGTGGGTTTTCTTAAAGTTGCCGGCGGCGAGCGCGCGGTAGCTTCGCCTATAATTGCGGGCGTGACAATTCTGGCTGAAATCGATAGACCTTGGCCTTGACTTTGACTTAAACTTGTCGAAGAAAACAAAAACCCAGTGACATTTAGATACAGATATGCATTTAGTTTTAGTTTTAGTGTTCATTGTTTTTTTCAGCAATCAAGTCTATATTGTAGGCCTACAGTTGTAGTTAACTGTAATGTTAGGCAATCCAGTGAATAGTACATCATGGTTCATGACTAACTTAATCGAGCCTGTGGAAAAATTGTTATCAATCAGTTTTTATACAGTTGAATTACAGGGTGGTCCAAAAAACGGCACAAGGTTAATGGCACCATAATTTTGCAACCGTACGTCATAGAGTCATGGGGCTTTCAGCAAAATGTTCCAAAATAAATTTTTTACGTGACTGAAGTCGCAAGACTGTGCCAGAATGTTTGAAGTGCAGCCGGAATTCTGCCAGAATGTTTAGAATGCACTTCGATCGTCCAAGAATGCACAACGAATTTTAATTCCGACGGCATTCCGGCTCGTTCCGAATTTCGTGCGACTATGGTTTAAGGAATTAGGGGGACTTTCGTTCTCCAGACCCGCTTTCTATATGAAGTCCAAAAACTTGAAATTACATTTTATTGAGTACAGTTTTCAGACCAGCCACAATATAACGTTTCAGGTTGTAGAAGATATTAGACCCATTTCACTCAGGAACATTTTGATTACGCATAATTTGAATTGAAAGCATTTGCCATAAAATCGGTCGTTTGCCTCAAATATGAGACAGCCTTCATATTGTTAATTTTTCATTCAGCTGCATAGAAGATATTCATGTGCGTTGGCTTAGTCGTTAGCCTAGTCGTGCTTATCACAAGCGATATACGCCTTCGTATAGGCATACAGTAACGTGGTTGAATGCCGTGTCAGAGTGTAATGAAATAAGATACGATGACAACTCATTATTAAACAGTTTTTAAAAATAATATTTTGCGCCTGCTGTGTTCAGGTTCCAGCATCGAAGTCCCGCCTGACCGCTGGTGATGTATTCATACTGGACATGGGTTTGACCATCTATCAGTGTAACGGCAGCGGCGCCAACCCGTTCGAGAAAAATAAGGTCTGCTTTTTGAAAAAAATGGTTATTAAAGCCGTTTGCTTATCAAGTAACTGATGTTAGTTATTAGTTGTAGAAACAATCAAGCAATATTACACAGGAAGTGCACATGTTTAACAACCATTACAAATGTTGTGACCGTCTTAATAGGCGGGCATTACCGTAACGGGTATTGCCGTCCGTCCGTCCGTCCGTCCGTCCGTCTGTCCGTCTGTCTGTCTGAACTGTGCATATTACTAATTTGAACACAAAAAGCATAGAAAATTTACAATTGGTGTAAACATTTTACAAGACAAAAACTTTATTATAAGAATGCTATATAATGACAATTTGTATTAGCTTGGACTATTTGTTCGTATCATTTCACTGACCTTCGCTCGTTTTTATTGTGTAACAGCGTTTTGTCTGTTTTTATTAAACTTTGAATGAATGAATGAATGAAGACAGTAGTTTTTTTTTAGCTCAGAGGGCAAAGGTCACGGATAGATTTGTGGTTAGACTTGCGCACTACAGTGCATAGTGCGGACATTGGGCTGACATTTTTTCTGATTATATTTTCTGCATCTGACGAATGCGTTAGTGTAACGAAAAGGTAATCTATGTATGTGGCACGCAGGCTGTGGAGTTTCTAAACAATCTGAAAGCAGAACGCACTGGCAAGGCAATTGACGTTAAACTGCTCGAAGGAGAACTGCCTGACGATGTATGTGACCTGTTTAATAACTGTAACGGTTTAACTCAGTGTTTTACAACATTTTTGCCAAATCTGTTATGGCATACACGTTTTAAAATGTTTGTCTTTGAATAGACTCATAGATTGAAACGTAACTTTATAAGTTATGAAAAATTTCTCAAAATGCAACCTTTATATTCATTGTTTTTGTTGACGTTTCGGCAACTGCTGCTGCCTTCGTCGGTTCCGACGAACCGACGAAGGCAGAAGCGGTTGCCGAAACGTCAACAAAAACAATTGTAAAAGGTTGTATTCTGAGGAATTTTTTCATAATGTATCATTTTAAAACTTGTTTTAGACGTAGCTGGGTGCAAAATAGTACAAAACTGTGACGGTTGAAATTACTGTTTTGTCCAGATCCACATAAGAATAGACTAAGGGTCTTACAAACTCGCACCCTTCATAAGATGGTGGGACTGCAAACTAGATTAACAGAATGCATAAAACCTGTACTATTTTGTTATTGTCGTATGTTGTTCAGTTGCAAATCAGCGCTATTTACAATAATACTGGCCGCATTTTCGGGGCTCCAAAAAGGCATCATAGAGGCGTGTCTTTGCTGCGAGTTAAAGCGGTCTCTCTCATATCTCCCGCCGTATTTGAGATCAAGCTTCGTAGCAAGCAGAAATGGGAAAATAAGAAAAAAGGAAAGGGGTAGTAAAACAGAAAAAGAGAAAATTAAAGGAAACAAATGCGAGGGAAAAAGTACATTTTCTTACGCTAGCCACCCACTTACAAAAAAACGAAAGTTTTCTATACGTTTCTGGTTAAATTAAAGTGAAATTTAAGGTGTGTTTCTGTGGTTGTCGACCAGTGAGTTGTTATTGTTGCCGCGTGTTCAGCATCCATTCTACGAGGCGCTGGTGGAGCCCGACCACGCAGACGACTTGCAGGTGAAAGTTGTCGACACCGAGCCGCAGTTGTACAAGTAAGTTATCCGACGTGCCGATTTTGATATTGTTTCACTGTTACATTCTCAGACGAACTGTGAAAAAAATTAAAACATACCACCACACCATAAATCTGCTCTTCTATGCCAAAATTGTCGTAAAAATAATAACAGTGGCGCAGATAATCAGTGAGTTTAGTTCGTCACAGTAATTGTTTATCTGTCGGTTCCTGTAGCAGAGCTGGGCTGACGGTTACTATCTCCGTACTTGTTTGCATTTCAGTTAGGCCTATTCGTGAATTTTTCAAACACGATACGATGCGAAATTTTTCAGTTGTGCCCCAAAACTGACTTGCAGCTGCAGTGGCGTACGTACGCTGAGAAGGCTGGGAAATCAAATCTCCTTTAACCATGAGAAAGTTTCGGTATAGAAATCGCCCATCAGCACGTAAAGAAATGTGCATTTTCGCCTGAAATTGCACCGAAATGCCTTTGGCCACGGTGCGTCGCTAGTCGATGTAACTGTAAGCTTCTCGCGGGGTCCAGTCAAGTGCCAGGATCTCAAAGGATGAAAAAGGGAAAATAAAGGGAGAAAGTAAAAAAAAACGTAAAAGAAGGGATAAATTGAGCTTTGCGTAAACTATACTATAGTATCGCCATTTTTATTTAGCGCTACCAGAAGTAAAATAACTATGCAAAACCACGTTTAAAGGCAGTAAATTTTAAAATCCAATAAAAAAGTCGTGCAGTCAGTCAGAGCTACTCAGAATTTTCCACGCCTAGCGTTTGCTGTATGGATTGTCTTACGGCTGTGGCATTTTTGGCAGCATAGTTCTAAAGGTAAAGGTAAAGGTCAGAATATAGCTCTTAAGGAGCGAACCCCTCACAGACTACGGAGCGTCACCTGCCATATGGGATCACACAGGGTTACCTGCCATCCGACAGAGGTGAACACGCCCCGCCTTAACCCCAGCCATGGATAGGCCGGTACTCGATTTACCTACCCAGGAGGGATGGAAGACTGAGTTGACCTAGGCGGTTGGTTACATACCGAGATGGTTTATCTGCCCACAAGCAGTCACCCATCGCAGTATTAACCGGGGCCGGCGTACAGTAACTTTGCTGATCGGATCAGACGCGTTACCACTACACCACGCCACCAACCCTACTGATGTAATTGTAAACTATTGACGTGCAGAGTGTCGGACGCCGGCGGCCAGTTGCAGTTTACGAAAGTGAAGTCCGGTGACGTCGGAAAAGCTGATCTCAACACCACGGTACGATAATCCGATTATGTTTTCTCTCTTTCAACTGATACCGATTCGAACGACACTGGCTTTGCAGATGAGCGCAGGCACGCAATGGTCTTTGTCTTAATTACTTCATAGCATTATTTACTTTAGCTGATACGTGTTAAATTGTTAATACGCTAAGTGTTAACAATTAGGTTTAAGTAAATAAATGATCGATCGATTGGTTGATTAATTATATCATTTTGTCGTTCATCGAGTTCTTTTTGTCATCAGTTATAAAATATCCTATCGGGACAGTCCAAACTATTCACCGAACTTAATGAAATAAAAGTAGGATGACACGAGAACTGCTGTACGTAAGAGTAGACGTAGTTTTTGTGCGTGTCAGGACGTGTTTATACTGGACGCGTGCCGCAGCTGTTTCGTCTGGGTCGGTATGGGAGCGTCACCGAATGAGAAAAAGAACGGCTTCGGATACGCGCACGTATGTAATCATGTTTTCTGCTCAACATAGAAGCGTTGTGCGCAAGCAGTCAATGCAGGGTCGGATTTAGGAAGGGCCCGGGGGGCCCCAGGCTTCCGACCAACAGGGGGCCTCCCACCAAACCCCTCAATTTTTGAAACCCCGTAATTCGATAGCCAATCCTGGCTTGCATAACTTTTGCTACCATTTTTGTATCGTTAAGTAGATTTCCCTAGCTAGTAAATTTCTTCGCGCTAGTAACCAGCTTGTTTGTGGACTCGTGTTATTTAGATGTCTCTAGTTATGTAATAGCTGGGCACTGGCCTCCCACCAGCTGGCCCCAGGCCTCCAGCCATCTAAATCCGGCCCTGAGTCAATGAGTTGTTTGTGCATCTCGATTCAGTTTCAATCTTGAATGTCGCCATTGCAGTTTCAGTCACATGCGTTAGTCGATTCTCTTTGACTAAACTGTCGAAAGTTTTTTTATCTGGTCGCGAGTTGTTGGTCTTGGTCTTGTGATTGTGGTCTCGTTGTCATCACCGATAAAGCCGCGCTGATGCTGCAGAGGTTTCGCGTTGTGTGCAGAATCATCTGATGAAGACGGACAATCCGCTGCGACCGGTTGCTGTAGTCAAGGAAGGCAAAGAGAACGAAGATTTCCTATCAGCGCTGGCAGCATAAGCATCACTGCCCATCAACTGTCTTCATGCGTCAGCGCGGGAACGGAGCAGTTGGGAGTGGGAAGGTGTACTTTGCGGAATGCGGAATGCGGAAATTTGAATAGGTGTTTTTTTGGCAGAATTTCACCTGCGGAATGTTCCGTAAATTAGGGCCTACACCTTAAAAGTTTTTCTGCATTCCACATTCCGCAAAATTGAAATAAAATAAAATAATCAACTTTGCGTAGGCTTCGGCTTACATTTGAGTCTCGAATCTAACCTAAGCCCAATCTACAAACGATTCCTGACGCAGCGCAAAGACCGAGTCACTTGCTCAGGTAATTAGGTAGCCTACGGTGTCATTTCATCTGACCGACTGACTGCCGTGAAGGCACGACCACGGACGGCTACAGAAATCAACTCGAAATACTAAATCAAGATAACTATCAACTTTATAATAAATAGGCCTACTCGCATTAGGAAAACTATTTCTCGTACAACGCGGGTCACCTATTAGCTTGATACTAATAGGCCTACAAAACAATGATAAAATTTAGCCTACTATCTCCTTTTGCAAGACACAACGAGGCTTTTGAGCGTGGTGGTCGAGCGCTCTGTAGAATTGTACACTTATTCAATTGACATAGCTCAACAACAAAAACATTTTCCGAATTTTAATTTCGCAAAATACACCTTTTCGAAATTCCGCAATCCGCATTCCGCAAAGTACATCTTTCCGTTGGGATAACATAACAACATTTGCCCCCTTCCACTCACACTTTTTCATCTCCAATTTTTTGTTGTATCGTGCACAAAATTCGCCTGAAGAATGCTCATCGTTGTTTATCATTATTTATTTGCCAAAAGATGAAAACTTGTATAAACAGCAATTATATACCGCGCAATTGTGCATAACTGTTGATATCATTTTCTTCTTGTGACCGTAAACAGACAAGTGGATTAAAATGCCTTAGCATTATGCCTATTTGCTTAACATTTTGTGTAGTATTAAATTTAATCTCAGGCAACACGAGGTAGATTAAATAGGCTAGTGGCGTTAATCTAATCTCATCAGCCGCTGTCTGGGACTTGTTTCTGCGACCAGCACAAAGTTCGAACCAGTGACGTAAAGACATTGTTATTGTTGACATTGCTGTCCGTGTTGTTTCAAAACGCGACGACTTCTTCCGGCTTTTCCGTAAAACGTACGCACAGTTGCACATCTCGTCAGTTACTGTTTCGAAACGTCGCACATGTAGGCCTATGTTTGCATTTGTTTTCGTTCGGTATTGTCGCCCTATCTATCTAAGACGTGTTCCCGTGCTTTAACGTCACGCAAAATCTGATGTAGGCTTCGTTGTAGAGGTGATTTACTGTTCGCAAAGTATACGCCGAAATGCAACATCGGCATTGTAGCTTATAGTTTGCCGTATTTATACATTGCTTATAGGCGCGATGGGTTTTTCGTTGTACTCTCGACTTCCGTATTATAAAACGTTTATAACGTCCAGCTTCGATTTGAATTACTGTTATATTCATTTGGCTGAATAAGGCCTATTGAATTGTCTTTTATTTTATCGTCTTCATGTAAGTCTTAAGTCGCTAAGTTTCTGTGGCTATTTTGCGGAATAACCGTGAAACGGTGAAACGTTTTACGTGGGGAGTGGAATTTCAGTCATCTGACTTAAAAAATGAAAGTTTTAGCATTTAAATAGTGTTTTGTTGCTTCTAAATTCATAAACCGTAATGTGCAGTGAACGGCGAATGTTATGCACGCATCTTGGACGGTGCCAAGATTCGTTAAGAGTAAATTGTTGTAAACTGTAAGCTGTTGAAGTTTTGAGGTCACAGTGATAGAACTTAGTTTGGTAAAGTCCTCCACAGCATAGGCTACGGGCCACTGAAGTTAAACGAACAAGCGTTGAAAAATATTTTTTTTTCGTTTTTGATGTTTTTTTGACAAAACTGGGATCAGAACCCTTCGAGCTTCGACCCTTGGCCACGCCATTGTTCTTCATTGGCGGAATGTACAGATGGTTATTAAATACTGTTCGGATAAAGCAACAGCAAGATTTTCAATTTTTGTATTTTGTCCACAAAGGAGGGCGGGGCTCTTGCCCATGCCTGCGGACATCAAACCGCAGAAAAACATAAGTCAGTAGATGAATAGTAGCGGTTTCCAGCCAGTTTGGTCTACTTAGTACAGTTAGATGGCCTGGCCTTGACATATGTCTGTTATTTGGCCTTGTACTGTCACCCCTTGGTCCACATAGTGCACTCGTCCACCGTCACCTGACCTACAGACTGGTATTTAATGTATGCGACAGCGCTTTGGCCTGTTGCAATGCACGGAGGGACCTGTTTCCTGTCACACCTCGTCTGCGTTAAGACTAGTCCATAGTAC